>Ga0123340_1001934_pt1 | contig 18087 bp, 6 predicted proteins | sample SirMexnodulemix_FD_89961 | JGI IMG/M metagenome (GOLD analysis project Ga0123340, IMG submission 89961) | Root nodule microbial communities of legume samples collected from Mexico - Siratro Mexico nodule mix | ecosystem: Host-associated > Plants > Roots > Nodule | place: Mexico: Nepantla... | reverse complement strand
ATTTTAAACTACATAATGGATACGATTCTCGTTTAAGAAAAAATGCGTAGGATTAAAAGTTGAAAATAAATAAAATATAGGGGCTGAAACAAAAAAAAAAACATTTTAAAATGTACGAAATTCATATATATCACATTTTAAAGAAATAAATTTAGTTTCCAACATTAAATTATAATATATACATATATGTGTGTATACATATAGTCATACTAGTAATGTAATTGTTTTTAAAAAATCATTTTTCAAGTATTAAATTATATAGCATATATATTTAAACAGATAAAATATTTGTATGAACATTCTTCTTAAGGAGAGACAGAAAAACATATTTAAAAAAAAAAAATCAATCAAGAGAGTAATAATAGATCTTCCTATGGTCCTAAGATCTAAAGTTATTTTATTTATTAAAAAAAAAAAGATAATTTAACCTGGATACCAAAAAATTCACATAATCTTCACAAGTTACTGAACCAGACTCTCCTAATCTTAAAATTAAGTTTCTAGTTCATAGAACCATTTTCATAATTTTTTTCATTAATTTTGTTTTGATCTTACAATAGATACTTGTTTGTCTTCACAACCTGTGTGTCATGTGTCTGTATAATGTAAGCATTTGACTCTGCATCTGGCTTCAGCTTCTTCACCACCTGCATCTATGGCTAAACCCCACCATCTCATTCTCCTTCTTCTTCTCTCCGCCGCTCTACAATTCTCTTCATCTTCACCCTCCGATCACTTCTACGATGTTGGAGAACTCGTCCCATTGTTTGTCAACAAAGTGGGACCCTTGAACAACCCCAGGTTTCATTCTTTCTCTCATTGCTTTTTCATGTTTATGCTCATTGAATTTCTGCTTACACAATTCTTCTGTGGCAGTGAGACCTATGAATACTATGATTTGCCATTCTGCGCCCCAGGTTAGTCACTCTTGGTCTTAGGTTAAAGGTTTGATTTTTAATCTCATGGTGTTGAAAAATGGGATCAAATAGTTTGAACCACTTGGGTTGTAAAAAGGTTGTGTTTTTCACAGACCCAATTGTCAAAAAGAAAGAGTCTCTGGGAGAAGTTCTCAATGGTGACCGTTTGAGCAATGCTTTGTATGAGTTCAAGTTCCGAGAGGACAAGATTGATGAGACCTTGTGCTCAAAGAAGCTTACAGTTGATCAAATTGCCTTCTTTAAGCGAGCTATAAACCGTGAATTTTACTTCCAATTTTACCTGGATGATCTTCCATTCTGGGGGTTCATTGGGAAACTTGAAGAGGATGTGTGGACTCCTGGTGGAGGAGGACCAAACTATTACCTTTTTACACATGTACAGTTTGATGTTCTTTACAATGGGAATCAAATCATTCAAGTGAATGCATTTAGCGATCCAAATCGTGCTGTAGATATTACTAAAGATGTTGGTGTTGATGTTAAATTCACTTATTCTGTTACCTGGAATGCCACTGAAATACGTTTTCAGAAGAGGATGGATAGATACTCAAGGGCTTCGTTGATGTCAGTGCATCAGCAAGTTCATTGGTTCTCGTTCATCAACTCAATTGTCATCATTTTGCTTCTGACTGGTTTGCTTGCCCTGCTTTATATGCGACATCTGAGGAGTGATTTGAAAAAGTAACTTTCTTCTTTGTTCATAATTCTACAACAGCATGTCTTTTTCTTAGCATAACCAAACAGTTTTTCATTTGCAATTTAGGTCCTCTAATGCAAATGAAGAAGATAAAGAGGTTGGTTGGAAGTCCCTCCATGGCGATGTATTCAGACCTCCTCCTAACTCATCCTTGCTTTTTGCTGTTGTTGGAACTGGTACCCATTTGCTAATCTTGTAAGCTACTCTTGTTGTCAAAAATACATATTCCCTGATCCTCTCCCCAAAAGCCTTGCATTCAGCTTCTAGTCTTTACATGGCAATGTCATGACTATAATATATGAAGGTGTGTGATGTATAGTTTCACTTATGCATCAACCAACCAAGGATTTTAGTCAAATCCTTTAGCAATCTGAATATAGAATATGAAGTGATAGCAAAGACCAAAAGCATTCTCCTTATACTTGATTTCTGCTTTTCTTGATTTCATCTCATGTATGGTGGGGATTGCACTTCCTCCTTTACGTATGCAACCTTTCATACAGAGTTTTTTTCCTACCCTTATTCTCGTGACCTATCTACTAACTCAATACATTTGAGCACTGGACATGGTTTCTTTTTAATAATTGTGAATCATGATTCAAGAAAAATTAAAAATCATTTTTCTACCATGAATAGGGTGTACATTATCACTTTAGAACTCGCCCATTTACACACATGGAATGCATGTCAAAATTAGCCTGACTTCCTAGAAGTGAGTGTTGTTTAGATATCTAGCTTATCATTTAATCATTATTTTGTTCATGTGTGTAATGGTGGAAAAAGTAATTACCACCAGTTTTCTTTTAACTTTGTTCCTCTTTTTATATGAAGTAACGCTCCATTTTCCTTCAGGCTTTGTGTCTTGCTGTTTCTAGCACTTATTGGCACCCTCTATCCCTACAATCGTGGCGGACTGTTAAATTGGCTTGTCTTGCTGTATTCCCTTTTTTCTGTATTTGCTGGCTACACTGCAGCATCCTTCCATGGCCAGTATGCTGAGAATGGATGGGTAATTCTATATGCAATTTCACAAGAAAGGAAAAAAATAAATGTTTCTCTTTTGATGTTACTTTTATCTAACTAAAACAATTGTGATTTGGCTGTAATTCCAGGAAAGGACTGTTGGTCTTGCAGGGGTTCTTTACACTGGACCAGTGTTTGTTGCAGCCTCTATCCTCAACATAGTTGCAATCTCTTACAGGGCTACAGTTGGACTCCCATTTGGCTCCATTATTGTGATTCTTGTTTTATTCACATTTCTTGCCACCCCATTGCTTGCATTTGGTGGAGTGATTGGATACCGTTTTAGCTCTAAATTTCAAAGCCCCTCTGCTACTAAGAGACACCCAAGAGACATTCAACAGCTTGCTTGGTACAGGAGAACACCATTTCTAATGTTTATTGGGGGTCTTGTGCCTTTTAGTGCAATTGTCCTGCAACTACACCAGGTGTATGCTAGTATGTGGGGCTACAAAATATACACTCTTCCTAGCATTTTGTTTGTCACATTCATTCCTGTTATTGTGATCATTGCACTTGTCAGTATTGGCTTGACATACATTCAACTATCTGTGGAAGATCATGAATGGTGGTGGAGGTATGTTGTGTTGCTGATATCAATGCTTGCAGCTTGCTTCCATTTAATTTTTTTCTCCTTTACACTCCCTCTCTTGTGTGCTTGGAGAAATATTTTATACTTGATAACCATGACATCCTAAGAGAAATCAATGTGCTGATGATTGAATGGGGATGTAATTAATTTTAAAAACCCGTAATTAGGTAGCTATCAATAAATAATAAATAATGCATACAAAACAGATCCTGATTGTTTAAGATTAACCCTGCTATCACAATATTATCCCTTTCTCAAAACAAGAAAGGTAGAGATATATAGCAAAATTTATTTTAATATCAAAGCTTGTATATGGGAGATGATATGATTAGCTGAAATGGTCTATTACACAGCCATTACTACTAGGAAAAAACTATCAGGAAATGATTATGTCATAATCAATTCAAATACATTTAATTGTTTCAAAGGCTTTAAAAGAAAAAGGAATAGAGCTGGCTACCTTGTTGCATTCCTAGTTTCCTTATGTACTGCTGTTTTGATATGGTTTTTCCTTTCAATCCAAGTCTTAACAGTACCTATCCTCACCCCTACTGTACTTTCCTATCTCCTTTTCAATAAAACTTATTTTCTTATTTTGAAAAAAAAAAATTAAATGGTTTCATTCATATTAAAATTTTATTAATGGAGGTTGAAAAAGTTATAATGTTGGCATTCTAGATAATGTTTTCACAAGAAATTTGAGAGGGGAAAAAAATATGTGAGCATTGGACACCATTTAGCATGAGGCTTATCACAAATGTTGTTTTTCTGTGGGTGCAGGTCAGTGCTGTGTGGTGGCTCAACAGCCATTTTCATGTTTGGGTATTGTATCTACTTCTATGTGAGATCAAACATGAGTGGATTCTTGCAGCTATCCTTCTTTATTGGTTATAATGCATGCCTATGCTATGCTTTCTTCCTAATATTTGGTGCCATCAGTCTCCGAGTTTCATTTCTCTTTGTTCGCTTTATATACCACAATGTTAAAAGGGAGTAAGTCACCAATATCAGAAGCACAAAACCAAATTGGTTCCAATTTAAGGGTATCCCTTCTTTGAATTGATGAATTACCCTTCGGAAAGTTAAGTCTACACAGTATGATGTAAGGGTGTCCCTTGAATTCTTTTACAAGAACATTTGTGCAGACAATGTATCCTTTATTTAACTTTTCTCAACTCCATGACTGCACATTTTGAAATAGACTTCCTGGTGGCACATTCTACCCTGGGAAAAGATGAGTGAAATAACATTTCTAAGGAGGATCAAGTGTCTATTTTTGTTTTGAAGTTTATTAGAATTGAGTTTGAATCCTTAAATATAATTAAGATGTGCAAAATTAAGATTTCTAATGTAAGACAAATAGGTCCCTAGTCTCCTATTGTTTTTTGAGTAACTTTTTTTTTTTTGTTACTTTTGTACTGAACCCTGTTAGCAAGGAATTGACATATATTAACAGTTGAGAGTCCTGATTCTTTTTTCATTTTATTATTATTGCTAAAGGAGTGATTCATATTTAAGCTTTGAGTAGTAAACAAGTCAAAATAGCTTATAAACTAATGAGTCAAATTGGATCCTTTCATGCTCCTGCAGCAGCCAAAACAATAAAGGAAAGAGAAGAAAAAATAAGAGAGAGAACCAGTGACCCCTGCATTGAAAAGATCAATAAATTTAGCAGACAAAGCAATAAGCTTGTGGATTGATAGACTTGTAACACTAGAAATGGTTAAAACTACCAAAATGAATTGTATTTTACAAATATTAAAACTAATTATAATGATTTAGTTACGAAAATAAAATGATTCACTTTTTATTTGTGTTTTCTTTTGAAGTCTTAATTCATATACAAGAAAGTTATAAATCATATTCTTTTACGCTCATACAAGATAAGTTTATGTCCCTATCAACAAAATCAGTATAAACTTTTCCATAATATAAAATACCGTTGCAGAATATCTATATCTGTATAAATTGCTAAAAATGCATATTAAAATGATAATATAATGGTATATATGAAGTATTAATATTTTATTAAAAATGGCTCGTCAAGCCTATTTTTTTAGAAAACCACAATCTAACGTACTTAGATTGTTTTGAAAAAAAAAATCTAGATTTAAACATTTTACTTAGTAAGTATTATACCCAATATACCTTTAATGGGATACCTAAATTATTTTCACCTCTAGATGTTTTGTATAGGATATCTAACGATGGAAAGTTAAGTGAAAAAAAAAGTAAGAAAAAGATAAAAATAAATGAAAAGTAAAATTATTTAAATAAGAACATAAAATAAGCTTATTTATTTTTATAATAAAATAAACATAAATATTTTTAGTAGTAAGTTTTAATAAAATATTGATGTTTGAAAAAATTGAATATCATATGCGTATACTATTAGATTCAAGTACTTTCCATTTTTTAGTGGTTAAGATTTATTCAATCAAATGATAAAGCAAGTAACAATAAATGATTAGAAAAACATGAGGAGATTGCGCAGGGAACCTAACTAGTAAAACGAATGCCATTGATTAAACAAAATCAAGACATAATAAACCAAACGATAAAACAAAAATCACGGTTAACGTATCTCTGTAGAACCAGTTTATGAGATCTGAATTTACATAGTGAACACTAAATCTGAAAAGCATCATTTACAGGAAAAAAACAAAACAAAACTCTAAGCACACATGCTGCACGAATGCTGATTATAGTGGAAGAAAACCATTATAATAAGTATGAGTGTAAATTTCAAAGGGTAGAGGAAGTTCTTGACTTCTGAATCTTATCATCTTCTGAAGGAGGAGATGATACTGCTGCATGGTAAGATGAGGAAACAAGTTGTGCAAGAGCAGGAACAGCCCCACCTGCAGTTATTACAATCACATTGTTATCAACTCAGATACACAGTAAATATACATCACAAGGATAAAACCAATGGAAAGGTTGACACTTTTCAAGCACAGAAAACATCATTAGGATAAGAACACTTCTTGACTATGAAAATTTAACTTGTGAACATACCAGATTTTTGTAAACGAGAAATTTTAGAAAAACTCAATATTTTACCCTACCAAGTATGTCAGTTAAGCATTGGTAAAGATTAAATTAAAGACCATATACAATATTACAACCAGACATATAGTAGTATATAAGCAAGGCAAAGTAATACACAATCAGAAATTCACCTGCCAGTCCTGCACAGGCTGAAGAGAATACTATCACAGGCGGTGTCTGAAAATCAGCGAACAGCTTCAGTCAATATGGTGTTAACAAAACTAACAAGTTTTCATTTAAATAAGAAGGCAGAAAGTTTAGCCTTAAGTGTTTCTGTTGGCATAATATGAGAGAAAGCTCTATAATGCTTGAATACTATGAACTCAGCTTTAGATACTCCAACATGAACATGTTCATATAAAATAATCTAGAAAAATAAATGCATAGAAGAAACTGAATTTCAAAGTCCAGTCTGTAGTACTAAATGTATAAGGACTGCAACGACATGGACATATTACACAAGTAAACCAAGTTGACCGGAACTAGAAGAATACATATAAAGAGAGAGAGCCTTAATTCACAATTTCACAGGCTGTGTAGAAGTATAAATAGTTGACAGGGAGGTCAGCCAATGATTTATGCATAAAAACAGGACTGATCCAAGAGGAAACAGATATGGTGGTTGAAGGTGGTGGAGACTGCATCTTTAGTGTTTAAAAAAATGCAATGAAGTTTTTTCAAGGAAAAATTGACAAAATGCAGCTGATAGACTAACAGCTTCAGGAATGTGACAACAGCCAACACCGTTTCCAAGTCCAAAAAATAAAGGGATGATGATACATCCCCTTTTGTGAAGTGACAATCAAAATATCGACAATACATGATTACCATCATAGATGATGCAACTATGTAGCAATCAAGGCGGAAATAAATTGATATGCACAAGAAATTTTTCTATTTAAAGTTCTATCACAGCATCATGATTCTCTTAAAAGATTATAGAAGGATACATTAGTCAGGTTACTTCAATGCATGGGTTAAAGAAACTAACTGACTTTATACATAAATGAAAGCAAAGATGTCAGGTCATGGGGGCTGTTCTCTTGAATTCATAGGAATGGTTTAACAGTAAAAAGGATGTCATAGACAAGCAAAAGTAAATTCACCACAGGACACACTCAGAGTTACATTTAATTTGAAAATAAAATGATAAGATCAATTTTTTCCATTGATTTAATGAAAAAACAAGAAAGAAGTTCTGACTCCTAAGTGAAAATAGCTCCAAGATTCTATTCAAAGAAGAAAATGTCCTGGATCACTAACAGTTAAATTTTACAGCAGAATACTACAACTTGTTTAGGATGCTTAATGTAACAATTTAAAACTAGTAAAAAATGCATCCTCCAAAAAAATAAACATGAAGAACAGTATAAATGAGCAAGAAAGTCAACAGTAAACAAAATAATCAAACAGGAAACTGCACACACAAAATAAAACTGAATGAAAAGAAAAAGAAATGGTTCGAAAGGCACAAGAAACTTACACCAATGAGGAAATGTAACCACATGGGTCCTTTGACGTATCTCCTAACAACCGGCATAACTGCATTACAAATGGAAAAAAGAAAACTCTTTGAATAATAGAGATTGCCAATATTAAACATTAAAGCTTCAATGTTTTGGGTTGGAAAGCGAACTATGTTTCCAATTACAATTTACAAACAGACTAACTTGTACAATCTCATTCATCTCATTACTACACGCCCTAAATCTCCCAACTCAAGTTTGAATGAATTGAACCATATTTGTTTTAATGAAAGTATTTTAAGTTCTTTTTAGAAAACAAAAGCAATGACCTATGTCAAATCCTACTAACTAAGATTAGTTGACTTGTGGGAGTGGAGCATCAATAAAGCTGATCACAAAAAAATTATTTTCATGATACATGCCCATTTTTCCATTTTCCAAAATGAAATCTAAGAATTTGAGTTTGAAACTAACTCGACACAAAAACTGGATTGGATAGACAAGTTTGTAGAACTAGACATCTAGGGATGGTCCAATAACGACTTAATAGTGGGTAGTCTAATAGACCTAAACCTAAATTTTGAGATAATACCAAAGTCAACACAGCCTAAAGAGAAGATTACAATCAGAGAGAAGTTTGTCAAGTTTGTACATAAAATTTGTAATCTTATTTTAAGATAATGGATAGTAATTGAGACATAGATGCCGAATCACATTAAGTTTTTATTCGTCTGCTATCTCTATTGTTAGTGTGTTTCAAATACTTTGATCCTCATTTGCATTATACAACAGGAACTACTTTTCCCAACATGAATTACCCATTAGAACAGAATAGCTACTACCACATTGAGCTAAAAAACATAATATTTTATCATTCAAATATAAATACATAAACAAAATTTAAAAAATATATACCATGGTTGAATCCATAGAACGCACTTGTAGTGCCACCAACGGCAGAACCAATCTGCATAAAATCAAAATCCCTCGATTAACGGTCAAGAGCTCAGAAACCCTTATAAAAAAATCCAACAAATTTCACTGCCCATCACAATACAAGATCCAAAACTCAACAATAAATATCAAAGTGCGCAAAAAGTTTGAATTTTGAGAACAAAAAGAAAGTGGGGTGGGAAGAACTGACCATAGAAAAACTGTCCCGCAGAAGGGGGGAAATGGTCCAGTTACTGGTTTCCTGCACAAAATCAGAAAAAAAAAAAAAAAAAAAAAAAAAAAAAAAAAAAAAAAAAAAAAATAAAAAAAAAAAAAAAAAAAATTGAATTGAGGGAAAGTGTTAGAAATTAGGATTTGGAAAAAAAAACCATGTTCTTAGTAAGGGGTCCTGCGCAGTGATGGCATCGAATATCTTTATTGGAACCGTGACTGAGGTTTGTGTCTTTCATGTTCCTCTGCTCTTGTCACCTCAATGGTTGGGTCTGGTAGATGCTGTAGAAACTAGAAACTATAAGAAACAATGGTTTCCCCAAATTGAAATCGCCTTAGCTAATTACAGATTATGCTTTGCTTTATATTCAACACTATATATAGATTTTTATTATTATTAAATTTTAAGGATAAAATCAATCTGTTAAGAAAAATCACTGGTATATGTTAGTTAAATATAGATTACAATATTTCAGGAATTTAATCTTATATGCTTTTGATATGAAATAAATTATTATTTATTAAAAATTACATTACAACCGTACATGAAATATAAAATTTGTTAGATAACATGATTATATATTATTGTTAGGAAGTTTTCGATAGATTATGTCAGTTTTTTCCACTTAATGAAAGTTTGAAAATATCATTAAGAGGAAACTGTATAAAAAAATATAGTTTATTATTGTGGAATATATATTTTAAAATATATGAAAACACTTGTTAGTATTACATCTATCATTTTAAAATTCAAGTAACAAAGATCACCAATACTTAAAGATAATATTGCATCCTTATTTAAATCATTCATCATTAATCTAAAAATATAATTTATATGTTAAAGAAAATAATTATTTGAAAAAAAAAAAGTTCCTTATTGAAAGGTTAGGAAAACTATTAGTTTCCAAAATTTAATCAAAATAACATTAGGCTTGATATTTATTAAAGTTATAAGTTTAATGGTAAAAAATTGAGGCTTTATTAAGTCGTTTATCTTTGAAAAAATAGCAAATTTTTATCTAGTTTTGGGCCTTATTTTTAATTCTTTTAAAGCAGCTTCATGTAAAACTTTTTAATTAATTTCATTTTTGTTAAAAACAATTTATACATATTCCATTCTACTTTATTTACCTGACGGATATTACCTTAATAAATATGTTAAAAATCCTTTAAAAAATAAAAATAGAACCAAAGATGATTCCTTGATTATAGGCATTTCGTTTGCTAATAACTATAAGCAGATTTTAAAAATACACATGAATTTAATAAATAAAATATTATAGTTTATATTCTAGAAACGGTTATAGTTTATAAAAAGATAAAAGAAAAATATTATTTATATCAATTGATGAGATTATTTGAAATATATATATTACCTGTTTACAAATTATATTTTGTTTTCTTTAACTAACTTTTTAATTTAGTATCTACAATAAACTACCCTATTCATGATGAAATATTGAAACTATTTTTATTGTATAACAATAAATAAAAATAGCAAAATTTTTAAATTAGTGTAATTTGTATCTGAAATTCTTAAAATAGTGTATTTTTTTATTTTCTTTTCAAATATGGGTAAATCGTGACTATATCATTATCAAGAAATCATGGTCTTATTGTACGAATTAATTTAAGATTAAATGAAATTACTAATTAATAAATTAATTAAAATGGTGAGAATACTATACAATTTGTAAGGTGGTTAATATTGTCCACCCATTCCTCTTCTGTTTTGTTTCAAGGTGTGGTATATTACTAATGTGCAACTAAAATAAATATACAATAATTACAAAGTGATTTTATTTATTAATAAATATGTAATTGTTGAAATTAATTCTGATTAAGTAATTTAAATAAATATAAAACTAATTTGAATAGAATAATGGTTACATGTTAGGAAGAAAAGTTACCAGTTATGAATTTAGTTGAAAAATATTTAGTTACTAATATATATAATTTAAAAACTAACAACAAATTTAGTTAAAAAATTATATAATATTTTTAAATTTTTCATTCTAAATTTATTGTTAAATCTTAATTTTATTTTAAATTATTTCTATATTAATAACTAAATTCAAATATCCAACTTACACTTAATTTTGCTCAATATATTTTATTACTAAATTTTAATTTAATTTAATTTTTCTTTTCAACATCAAACTTACTCTTAATTTAATTTAATATATAAATCTCATACTAACATCATTATTTATTTTAATTTAAACAATAATCCCGTCAACCTTTTTATTTTAAAATTTAACTTCACATTTATTTCAATTACTTAATCATAATTAATTTCAACCATTACATATTTATCAATAAATAAAATGACTTTGTAACTTTCTATTTATTTTAGTTGCATAGTAGCAACGCACCACACATAAAACAAAAAGCAAAAGAGAAATGGGTGGAGAATATTAATCACCCTAAAATCGTGAAATATTTTCACGATTTTAATTAACTCATTAATTGAAATCATGATACTAAAATTGTGTTATTTTTCATGATTTTATTTAATATTAAATTAAATCGTGCAATAGGGTCACAATTTCTTCACAATCTTCACAATGATACCGTGTCTTCTATACACGATTTACCCATATTAGGAAATAAACAAAAAAATACACTATTTTAGAAATTTCAAATAAAAATTACACTAGTTTGGAAAATTTGCTACTAAATGGAATTGACAACATTGTCTTTTTGGGTGATTAATGCAGTGGCTATGCAAGCTTATTCAAAACCAAATGGAAACAAATCCATAACAATGAAATTAATTCTTACCCTACGATACAATCAAATTCTATTGAATTGGAAAATTGATTCCATTGATAATTCAATTCTTTGCTTAAAAACTCTACCAAAGTGTTAATTGTCTCATGTAATCAAGATTTCACTTGCTGTTAACATAACAAACAAAATCTAAGATAAATTTCAATTCCACTTAACAATATACTATGATCTCAATTTGAATTGAATATTTTTAAATCAAAACATTGATTAAATCAATATAAAAAAGGAATATAATTCCAATAAACAACCATTGTTTCATTGAATTGTATACTACTTCAACTCCTTAGACCAAATTTACCTAAAAATTGCTATCACTTTTAGTTCATGTGAGGGTAAACACTTTATGTTTGATGAATCGTGTCTACCAATCTGATTTCAATGTTTCTTGATTTGCAGATTCTTATGGTCATCAAAATCACTAATTCAATTTGTACTAACTGCTAGTGCACCCGAGCTAATGATTGGATTAATTTTAATTTATCTCCTTGTTAAGAATTTTCTAGTTCTAGAAATCAAGCATTAACAAGAAGGAGATAGAGGAAAAAGGGAACCATTATGAAAGAAAAGTTCTAAACATTCGTATTGAGATTTCTCAAGAATTATAGATGTTGATTATAAGGTATGAATTGGATGAGGATCAATTAGCTAACTTGCTACTTTTAGCTAAATAATTTAACCTCACTAACTTATTTTTCCAACAACCTAACAGAATGACATAACCCCACCAATATACATGTTTAATTCATATTAATACACCTCCCTTAAAAGCATTCTTAGCCTAAAGGATGGAATAAAGGGTATTTTTGTCTCAAGTAATAGAACTCCCATGTTGTATCCTTTAGAAGTTGATGTTTCCACTTGACCAAGACTTTAGTGGCTACAACTCCTTTCTTTTTTACAATCATTATATCTAAAATGGCCCTAGGTTCCCTTTTAGAAAGTGTCATCTCAGGTTAATAGGGTAAATTGGTTGAAGTTACTACATCTCCAACATGTTTTTTAAGTTGTATACATGATAAACCATATCACCAATCAGATACTTCTTGTTTGATCTACGCTGTCAGCTAGTTGCTTCATCCTTTCCTAAGCTCTCTTCTAATGAAACTTGATCACTATTAAAATTTCTTTCCTTTTTCTAAGACTTTTATCCACTAGTTCCTCCTTGGATTCCCATACAAAGTAAGACAAATGTGAAAGAGGGGGTTGCCCAGTGCGATAGTACAATATTGAAAAGGATGTTGTGGATCACCATTCTTAATGCCATCAGGTTGGAACTTTTCAGAAAACTCCTTACTGTAGTTCTAGAGGCAAGTCGTGACGTACCATATAAAAATGTATCCACTTCTTTAATGGACAGGTCATCAACCCATTGGTTTAAGAATGATAGACCTTCCTCCTCCAGACTTTCTATTTTGGCGATGTTGGCCTTTACTTTTTTCTCGATAACTTCTCTCTCGAAGTCGTCGTCAACTAGCTAAGTATTTGTCAAAAATTAACTATAAGCATCATGGTTCCAGGGGTTCCTTAGGACAAGGAACTTATCCCAACATACTAGACCGAACACTCTATCTAGATAGTAGCTAGCATGTTCCTGATTGGAAAAGCTCAGAAATCTTCCTGGTATGAATTGGAGTTAGAGAAACATTAACATTACTTCAGTGAAGGTGGAGATAGATGTTGTCTTCTGGGTAGTGTTCTTGGGAGCCATTGAGATATTGCAAAGAAGTTTTGAATGAGGAAAAGCATAAAAGAATTAAAAGATTCAAACTTTCTTTCAAGAGTGTGAGTGTGCAGAGAAAAGCTTGAGTGTCACATTAAGTTATTCTTGAAGAAGAGTTTGAAACCAAAGTAAAGTTACGTTTCTTTTGGCAATGTGGATGAATACGTGGCAACATCTAACATTGATTGTGAGTGATGGTTGTACTGTGTTGAGTGTTAGCCTATTTTGTTATGGTGGCAAATGCACAAGTCACAATATAACAAGTAATAAAATTATCGTTCTTCTCAAAGGATTTGTGTAATATAAAACAATAACTATAATTATAATAAGTTCAGATTTAGGAATAGTTTCTTAAATTGATGATAGATGCAAATATTAAAAACCACTAAAAGAATTATTTACTTTTATTAACACTTGAATGCAAAAAAAAAGTATTATTGATAATATGATCAACATGTCAGGGTTAATTCTCTCCAATATTCACTCTCACTTAATAAAAATGTTTTCTTTCTTGCCTATTATTAATTAATGCATGTTAAAAATGTCACAGGATTCAATATTTGATGAAGTCAAGCAATGGAACAAAAGCAAAGCAAAGCACGGAAGTGGAAGATGAAGACTTAGCCGTTGCCTTAGTGGGTGTGAGTGAGTGTGGTTGAAGGTAAAGGTGAACCTATGCACAACTGAAAAGAAAATCCATGGCACAGTTAAAACATACTTAAAATCAAAGTCATAAAACTGAGCAAAAATTTTTGAGAAAAAATCATTTGAAAATTCAGTTTTTAACAAAAAATAAATCGATTACACTTTCATGAAATTGATTCATTCACACACTGCAACTTAACTGCGTTAACTATTTTTTAGAAATAGTTTGAATATTTTTTTGTTTTAAATACCTGGGCTTTCAAAGTGCGAAAGAGTATACAGAGAAGAGAACAATGAAAATATTGAGTGAGAAAAACAAAGTTGTTTGGTTTTCAAAAGATCAAAGAATTATTCTTGAAGAAATTAAAAGTCTTGAATCTTTGTTGTGCCATTGGTGTTCTTCAAAGCTTTGTGGAGGCTCATCTTCACTGAATATAAGGGAGTTTATGCAACTCAATTCTTGAACTTGTGTGATTCAAGTATTACGTTTTTTATTTGTATAATTGTAATCTTTGATTCAAATTGGATATTGGTGATGCTATAGGGTTTAAATTGGTGGTGGTAAGGTTGTAAGAAAGACTGGATGTGACCCTTGAGAAAGGGCGAACCAGTATAATTGTTTTGTGTGTTCTTCTCTTACTATTCTCTCTGCATTAGATTCTGTACAGTGCCTTTAACTCAATTCTGCATTGCTAAATTCGCTAAGTTGTGATTTTGTGATTCTGCATTTGGAAAACTAGTTGCTAATTGATTGTTCAAATTGTTTTGTATAAATTTTCTTGAATCTAGAAAATTGTTCTGATTCAAGTGCTAATTTCAATTCTGGTTTTTCCAGAGTTTATTAAATTGTTTTATCAAAATTGCACAGATTAATTATGTTGTTTAAAGATTTATTCTATTGCTTTTGCATAGCATTACAATTTTAAATCTTTGTATATAATCTTTGCCTAATTCACATGTGTTTCTTTCTATGTAATCACTTTTTCAATGTTGTTATTTTCAATTCAATTTTGGTTTGATTCGTTTAACATTTGAATAGCATTGTGATCTATGTGTTTCTTTGCATATTTGGCAAGTGATTCTTGGTTAGCATATATTGAATTTCAATTTGATTTCGTAACTGCATCTGGAGGTTATACCTATTGTGTTCTAGTTTTTCATATCATCTGTGTGCTAGAATCAAAACTGGTTTTACAGTAAAACAATTCAAATTGAATAAACTACTGGATTGTTTATTGTATTCTCTGTGAGTGTCTAAATAGTCATTTGCCTTGTTTTGATTTTTCAATTGAATTTTGTTTTTCGTATTCTGATTAATTGAATTGAACATTGCTTATTTCTATAACTGTGTTTTGATTATGCATTGACTGTACTAGATCTCTTTGTTTGAAAAAATATTTTTCTTGAAACTGTCATATTTTAAATCGATTTATTCGTGTTTAAATCGATTGATTTTCTGTGCTACACCTTAAATCATTGATTCTTGAGATTCTTGAAAACTCTCATTTTGGTTAAAATGTTTTCCTAGCTTTCTAAACTCAGAAATTTTGTAAAGTTCAATTCACCCACCTCTTAAACTCAGCCTAAAAGTATTTTCAATGGCAACTCACAAAATTACTCACCTTCAATTCCTCAGTAAACGAAATCAAAGATTATGTAGTAATCGTCAATTCCTTGATCAATTAGTAAATGCATCTTGTCTTCTCACAAGGGTCTTAAGATGATGATTGAATCATACTATATTCTTAGACACAAGCTTTTATTTGGCAATTAAATTCATATCTAGAATTGAGAGATATTTTCCAATACTCTCAAGAATCAATAATCTAGTTATGAATAAACACCACATGCACTATGTATAGAATTATAAAATATTGATATAATGAAAGGAAAGACAAATATTAAAATAGAAATGATTTTATGAGAGTTGAGAAAGGTTTAACCACACCCCAAAAATAGAGAATGTAGTTCCTTATAGACACGAGGATACCAAACCTTTCAATAGAGTAGTGGAATAAGAAAATAAATCTACATGAAATCCTAAGACTGCTTTCCAAGAGTGAATTTCGAGCTCTAATAGCCTAAAATGCTTAACCATAATATGCGCAACAATTAAATAAACTTGCATTTTCGACTCTCGTGCTTGACCCAGGTTAGTTGTGATGGACACCACTGAATTTTGGTATTGTTTTAGTTATGGGCCCAACTTGCTCGGGCCCATATGATGTGTGCTAGGTGCATTTCTCTGGAATTACTCTCAGGTCCTCTTGGGTCGGACTCATGTTTTCTGCACCGAACATGACTTCTTTTACTTCAATCTTCTCTTTTTTTTTATCACTCTTTTAAGTCTTTCATCCTCCATCTTCTAATCCATTATTTTTCTACTAAAAGTTAACCTAAAATACATGAAATTAGCAATTAAATCCTTTTTCTAACTCTAATAATTAATTATTAACAAAATTAAAATAAAATTGATAATTAGGCATATTTTAAGTGTGAAGAGAGTAAATTTTAGTTATAAAATAGGTCAATAATAACATATAAATTAACTCTATCATTGAGTCACTTTGATGGTGGTGCACATTAAAGGGTTTTCATTAACAATTAGTACCCTTTAATGCGTTTAATATATACTAATGATTACTCATTAATACGATGTTGCAAGTTTAGACAATTATAATTTCATTTGTTGCCTTTTCTTTGTCTAACCTGGATCTCCTTTAGATCCTTAGACCTCTTTCATCTGAGCTAGATCTATTCAGATCTTGATTTTGATTGAAGACCTTGATTAGACAAAGTTGTCATCATATGGTGCATATGATCCTTGAAAAATTCCTTATACACTCTTAGAATTCCAAAAGATACCTTCCATATGAGCTCTTTTAGATCATAAGCCTATGTCATAGACGTTATTTAGGCTTTGATTCCCTTGACATGTTGTTGAATAGTTTCGGGTTGATACGAGCTTTTAGAGTAGCTTTGTCCAAGGGCCACTATTTTGTTTAGAAGATGCATTATTCTTCCAAGCATATTCTCCATATTATCACCATCCATCATGGTAAGGAACTCATGTTGATATGTGATGATTTAAGTTCTTTTCTACCAAAAGTCTTCATTCCCCTGATAGTTGATCTTCAAAAAGTCCGATAACTCCATGGCTTATTTCAATCTAACTTTCTTCTTATCTTCATTTTGTCTTTTCACTATGATTATTCCTCTCTTTAAAATACTGGACAGTTTGTAGTAAATGCTCCCTCATCTATCATTTGTTGTTCCATGCTTGTCGTGTTGGATCTTATCCTCTAAATTTTATTAGGTGATCAACCCTTTAGAAGGTTGCTCTGATACCAACTATGAAAATTAGGAAAAACACATGAAGGGAGGGTTGAATTGTGATTTAATATTCTTTAAAAAAAATTTGTAAATATTGCCTGATGATGGTTATTCAGACGATAGTTTTAAATAAAAAGCAATCTATTAATGACTCATTTTTAAGTCCATATTTCTTTTGATAGAATGCATCATATGAAACTTCAAGCTTCTAACAAATTTACTTAAGCAAATCAGTTTTCAAACTTAGTTTTAACATATATTATCCCTTTTGAATTAGGAGAGATGATACTAACATGCAAAGTAGATGAAATAAGGAGAGAGAATAAATACACACTATATTTTATACTAATTCATTTGAAACATCTTACTATATGTAGTTCTCATTTAACAAATTAAGTTCTTGACTAAGCCCTTGAGTATTAGACAAATTAGTGTTGTGAAGTACAATTAAGTATTCTTTGCGATCGTGGTCACTACTAAGTAAGCCTTTAGCATTCTTTGGGATCGTAGTCACTCCTGGATAACCCCTTGAGTATTCTTTGGGATCATAGTCACTTTTGGCTAACCTCTTGAGTATTCTTTCAATAAGCCACTCTCAAATCAATTCAAGTATTATTTCAATACATTACTCTTGTCTCAATCCAGGTTTTTTTTTTTTTTTTTTTTTT
>Ga0123340_1001932_pt1 | contig 18089 bp, 10 predicted proteins | sample SirMexnodulemix_FD_89961 | JGI IMG/M metagenome (GOLD analysis project Ga0123340, IMG submission 89961) | Root nodule microbial communities of legume samples collected from Mexico - Siratro Mexico nodule mix | ecosystem: Host-associated > Plants > Roots > Nodule | place: Mexico: Nepantla... | reverse complement strand
GTAGTGTCTGAGCTGGAGATGCTTTTTGGGAGGTTGTGGACACAGTGTCAGGAGTGCCAAGGTTCACTTCATCAAGATGTTCTCTGCACAAGGTATGTTCATTTAGTGAAATTGCTTGGATGGCTCAGGTTCTCAAATTTTTGGTTTCGAGAGGCACCGTATTACAGTATTAATTAATCAACATCCCGCCAGTTGGTGGGTTTTTCTACAAGAATTTGTAATTTTGTTGTGGATTGGTTTCTCATTGTTAGACTGTTACTTGCAGTCGCGATTGTCCGATTTTTTATCGACGAAAAAAGGTACAGAAAGATATGTCCGAAGCAAAATCGCAATTGGACCGGTGGAACTTTTGAGTTTTGCCAAGGTAAGTGTTTTCTCAGTTCTCTTCCATCTCCTGTCCTTTGTCTCTTCATACTGACTTAGACAATGAATTTCACCCACCAATAATTGCAATAGAAATCTCTGTAAAATTTATATTTGTATTTAGGGACTTATCTGATGTTTTACGTTCTAAAATAGAATTTGAGGTTTAATGAATTTTGGTCATCATAACTAACTAGATTGTATCTTGAGTAATATTTGAACTTTCTTCTTAGATTCTGCATTTTTGGGAATGTATAAGAACGTGCTAGTGTCTAAAATTTATTTATCAAAATTTTACAATTATTTATAATATTTTATTTTTAAAATATAAAAGGACAAGTTCATTCAAATTATTTTTTTGATACAAATTACTTACATTGAATTTGAATTATTTTTTTAAAATCAGCAATAACAATAGTTACATGTATTGTCAATAATAATAATATAGAAATAATGTATTATTTTGAAGATTTTTTTTTATACCCTTGTAATATGTTTATCTTTCAAAAAATAAAAAGTAATATCATTTTTTTGACTTAGACACTATCTAAAGTTTTAGTATTTAGAGTTAAAAAAGTGACCGGAAATTCGTATTTGAAAAATTTCAAATTAAATTTTATCAGGGACTTTATTTTTAATATAAAAAATTGCATTTACAAAATTCTTATGATCAACATTTATACCAAAATAATTTTTTTAATAGAAAATATTGCATTTATTTTAATGTTAAATGACATACATCTTCTTGCTTTAATAAATTATATTTATTTTTATTTTTGAAAAATAAACTAACACTTATTTCCCTTATTTTATTTGAAAGTAACATAAATATTAAGAATTAAATAAAAAATTAAAATTAAAGTTTTAAAATGTATTTTCTAAATTTAAACAAAATGAATGATTTATTTATATAGAATTTATCTTTTTTTTTAAGTTCTTTTTTTTAGTTATAGAATTACTGGGATAAAATTCATGTAGTAATTAATTGGTGTTTGATTTACTATTTGCCAAAGCTAGGAACAGTTACAATATTTACATATAAGATTACTATCCGGTAGATAAGGAAAACTTATTAGAGAAAAAAAAATTATATCATACTCTAATTTTGAAATGTTATTAATAAAATAAAAATAGTAATTCTATATGTATCAGTTTTCTATTAAAATATTTTTGCTAAAAAATATACACTTTTACATTTTTATAATGTATTTTAAAAATTTATTGACAATACAATTTCTATGATATTTTAAACAAAATAAATAAGGGAGAAAAGTTTCATTTTATTAAAATATAAGGACATAAGTGTCATTTACTTAGAACCTGAACAAAATGAATATTTATTTAAAAATTAAAAAGGATTGTAAATTATTTTATTAAAACAAAAGGAAACTAAGTAGATTTCTATTTTAAATCTATAACGTACGTGTGTCTCTCTGAAGTTGTAATTTCTTCATTTAAATGTCAATTATAGATATTCATTAGTTAAATTTAAGCTTGTTACTTGAAAGAATGGTTTTCCTAGTAATGGAATTTATAGAAAGTTTGATAATTATATTTTATTATAAAGTTTCTTAAGATTATTTTATTAGTAAATAAGTTTTAACAATCAATTCGACACTAAATTATATTTTTAAAGACCAATTTGATGCTAAGATGTAGGGATCAATCTAACTTTTTACATATTTATTGTCTAAATCAAAATTTTAATTTTTTTAAGGGCTAAATTATTATAATTCTACACTTTACAATCAAACTTTTTCTTTTTTAGTTTGTTACATGTTGCAGGTCCTAATCGTGCTGACTCAGTATCCTCTTTTCTTCATCTATGTTTCCATTAGTTCTAGCTAACGGACCTCGACCTAATATTACTGAACCCTAATATACCCAAGTCTGTTTAATAAGGTTTATATAAATGAACAAAGGTTTGATTACTTTTGATCATATTATTTATTTATTTTGTTAAATTTGGTCTATATTGATAAAGGGTTCAATCCAGTTTTTTAATTTTTCTAATACAGCAATTTGACTTTTTTTGTATATTGAAATTGAAGTTTGTTTTATTAATTGTTACTTAGTTATACATTGTATTATGTAGAATTAAAACTGTCATTTTTTCGTTAATCGTTTTACTACTAAAGGTTAAGTCAAAACCTCTGGAGATGATATATGCCAGGCTCTCTGTTTCTGATACTGGATAGAAATTTTGCAAAGAGACTAATTTCTTGCAGAATTTTGGTTCAAATGAAGAATTTGACCTTTGGGATCTCAGAAGTCATTGGGCAAAAACTCGCGGTGTTTGCTACAATCCTGACATTGTTATCTGAGTAAGCCCACACATTTTGGTGATTGAAAGATTTATGCGGAATCCTCAAATGATTGTTATCGGATGACATCAGCCTGATTAAAAGCAGTAATTGTTGGATTATTTTGATATTATATTTTATTAGATGTTCTAGATGCAGCCGTAACAACTCAAAAATTATTCTTAATATTTCATCTATCTAAAACAGTAGTTAAAACATAATGTATAATATAAATATATATATCGACCATTCATTAATATTGTATTTCAAAAGATTTCTCTCATCATAGGAAATTAAAACACAACTAATTACATTTACACATATAAACAAAATAAAAATAAAAAAAAAGCTTTTAAAATTGCAACCGACTCATTCAAGAGCATCTGTCACAATATCATCTGCAACATTACCTACTTTCGTGTATAACACGATCATTGTAGTAGAAACAAACGCACACCATAAACAAGAAAGGGTAAGCTAATAATTCAAAATATCTCAAATAATCACAATTGTACATCATTTAATACATAGCAATCAATTGACAACATCTATCATCCAACTCAAGACATCACATAATATAAATAGACTCAATCTATTTCCGGAAGACTTGTGCATTGAATAGACCCCGAGATCTGCATCTGTCATACTACCTCGATTTGTGTGTCTCATCTCATCATCATTAATATCATATGACAGGGTTAATCCATATAACTGTCTTGACCAACCCTTTTTCATGCTGCAGTTCAGTCATATGAACCTCCTTCGACTCTCACCACCTAGTAATATTCATCTATTTGATTCCTATTACTAGTAGAGTTAGGATATCAATCATTAAACCAGATCCTTAGACAATGCACATCCTACTTCTCAGAATAGATGTTTTCTTTCCAGAAAACACTATGCCTATGCATCACTTACAATTCATATCATACATCATTGGTTTTCATTTATCTATTTATTCACTTTCCATTTCAATTACCATAATGTCAAGAAAACTTCACCACTTTATATAAGTGCACAAACACAATATCAGATATAATTCCTCAATCAATCATGCAGCATAAAGACGTATGTACAGGTCATAACTATTCATTAAACAACAATAAAAAATTCTCACATATTATTTTCGAACATCATTACTTAAATAAGGTCAATTAATCATATCAAATTAAGATAACATATTCAGTGCTCAAGAACCAGTCAGACCAGCAAGAAAGACTTGAGCAAACTGATAATCACATATTCAAGTCTTTTATCCTAAAGTTCTATTTGAAAGTAACTAATTAGTATAAAACAAGTTACTAGCTTCCCTTACCTGAGATGACGATCTCCAAAACAAGTCCTCCAAACTAGTTAATATAACACTAACCCAATCCCTAGGGATCTAGAACAAGTTATCAAAACAAAACCAAATTTCAGTATAATCTCAATTAAGTTGAGAAAAATACTTTTCTCAATTGTCCTTACTAAGATTGATGACAAGAACCTAAGGAAAAACATAGATTAAAGGATCTTTAAAGCAAATATGAACTTACTCTGTTTGAGATTCTGATAGGTTAAAAATGATTCCTAACTCCTCAGCTACTACGAGGTGTGATCAGATTCTAAAATAGATGAGATATGAAAAGGGAAAATTAGAGAGAAGGAAGAGCTTGGGAGAAGGAGAGAAAGAAAAGAAAGAGAAAATGGAGGTGCAGGGCTCGTGGGGTTTTATTTTTATAAAGCTTCCTGTGCCTTACAATTATCCCCAACAGAAAAAATTTCCGTCCTCCAAAATTGACTTACCAGCAAAGAGGTGAGGGTGAGATTCCCTAACAGGCTCCCCTAACTTCCAAGTGGAATCACCTGACCGAGCATCCCACAAAACCTTTACCATATTGATGGTCTTGTCCCTAAGCAGTTTGATTTTGCCGATCCTCAATTCTTACTGGTTGAGCTTCAAAGCTTAAATTGTCCTTAATCCGCACTTCATCCATTTCTAGGACATAACTATGATCAGGCACATACTTCCTTAACTGAGACACATGAAATACATTGTGTAGGTTGACTAACTGAGAGGTTAAAGCAATCTCATAAGCTACTGGTCCTATCTTTCTAAGAATTTGATAAGGCCCAACAAACTTATGAGACAATTTCCTTGATCTGATAACCCTTCCTTGGTCTAAGCTGCAAACTCTAAAGGCTTCCTCCTCTGATCTGTAAAAGACTTTTGCCTACTCTGGGAACTCTTCATCCTCTCTTGAATCTGTTTCACCTTCTCAATAGCCTATTAAAGCAACTCTGGTCTTACCAACACTGTCTCTCCATCCTGATACCAACAAAGAGGAGTTCTACCCTTCCTGCCATATAAAGCTTCATACAGTGTCATCCCAATATTTGTCTGGTAATTTTTGTTGTACGTAAACTCGACCAAAGGCAACATCTCATCTCAAACACCCAAATGATCCAAATCACACAAGTCCTCAAAAAAATCTTCCAAAGATTGAATTGTTTGCTCTGACTGCCCATTAGTTTGAGGATGATAGGCATAACTCATTCTCAACTTTGTTCCCAAAGCATCTTGAAGAGTCTGCCAAAACTGTGATGTAAATATGGGGTCTCGATCATATACTATGCTAGAAGGCATTCCATGCAATCTCACAATTTTCTTAATATATATCTGAGTCAACTTGGCCATAGATATTCTCAGATTCACAAGCATAAAATGAGCACTCTTAATCAGCCGATCAACTATCACCCACACTGCACCATGACCCCTCACAGATCTTGGCAAATAGGTAACAAAATTCATAGCAATGCTATCCCATTTCCACTTAGGAATATCCAAGTGCTGCAATAAACCACCAGGCTTCTGATGCTCTACCTTAGCTTTCTAACATGTTAGGCATGCAGCCACATATTGAGCTATGTCTTTCTTCATACCTGACCACTAAAAGGACTCCTTCAAATCCTGATACATCTTAGTCATACCTGGGTGTAAGCTAAGATGACTCTTATGACCTTCTTCAAGAATCATTCTCTTCAGCTCCTCATCTGCAGGTATACACAGTCTGTCCTTGAACCTCAACAACCGATTAGCTCCCAACTCAAAGTCTCTTGCTTTCTCTAATTCTAATACATCCACAGTGTGCCTCAGATTAGAATCCCCCAACTGCTTCTCCTTGATTCTTCCAAAGAACTCATTAGTTACGGTTAACCTACCCTAACTAATATGATCTATGTGAAATTTCACCTCCAAATTTAAATCTCTAAATTGCTTAATCAATTTCTGCTCTTCAATCATCAAAGCTGACATATAAACTGATTTCCTACTCAAAGCATCTGCCACCACATTAGCTTTTCCCGGATGATACATTAGTTGGAAGTCACAGTCTTAAAAAACTCCATCCACCTTCTCTGTTTCATGTTCAACTCTTTCTGATCAAACAAGTATTTCAAACTCTTGTGATCACTGAACACTGAACACTTGAAACTGAACCCCATATAAGTAGTGTCTCCAAATCTTCAATGTAAACACCACAATTGCCAACTCTAACTCATGAGTAGAGTAATTCTTCTCGTGAACTTTGAGTTGTCTCAAAGTATAAGCCACTACTTTCTTCTCCTGCATTAAAACACCACCCAAACCCTGATGTGAAACATCACAATAAACTTCAAATGGCTTACTGGTATCAGGAATCACCAATACAGGAGCACTAGTCAACCTTTTTTTTAACTCTACGAAACTTTCCTCACACCTATCAGTCCATGCAAAAGGTTGATATTTGTGAGTCAGTTGTGTCAAAGGTGTCACTATCCTTGAAAAATCTTTAATGAACCTTCGATAGTAACCAGCTAAACCTACAAAGTTCCTTATCTCAGTAACCGTCTTAGGACGTTTCAACTGTAGCACTGCTTCCACTTTAGCTGGATCTACGGAGATCCCTTGACCTGAAATCACATGTCCTAAAAAGTTCACCTCTTCCAACCAAAACTCACACTTAGAGAGTTTAGCATATAATTGCTTAACACCAACCTCAGATGCTCTCCATGCTCTTCCTTAGTCTTTAAGTAGATAAGGATGTCATCTATAAATACTACAACAAATTTAAATAAGAAAAGAATGAAAGATTCTATTTATGTAATCCATGAATAGAGTTGGAGCTTTGGTAACTCAGAACAACATCACCACATACTCATAGTGCCCATAGCAAGATCTAAATGTTGTTTTCGACACATTGTTAGCTTTCACCAAAATTTGATGGTATCCCAATCTCAGATCTATCTTGGAAAACACCGTTGCTCCACTTAGTTGATCCATCAAATCATTCATCCGGAGTAGAGGTACTTGTTCTTGATTGTCAACTTGTTCAACTGCCTATAGTCCACACACAATCTAAAACTATCATCCTTCTTCTTGATCAACAACACTAAAGCTCCCCACAGAGATACACTAGGGCAAATGAATTGTTTCTCCAACAATTATTCAAAATGCTTCTTAAGCTTCTCTAGTTTAGTAGCTTATGAGATTGCTTTAATCTCTTAGTTAGTCAACCTACACAATGTATTTCATATGTCTCAGTTAAGGAAGTATGTGCCTGATTGTAGTTATCTCCTAGAAATGAATGAAATGCGGATTAAGGACAATTTAAGCTTTGAAGCTTAACCAGTAAGAATTGAGGATCGACAAATCAAATAGCTTAGGGGCAAGACCAGCAGCATGGTAAAGGTGTTGTGGGATGCTCGGTCGGGTGATTCCACTTGGGAGTTTGGGGAGACTGTTAGGGAATCTCACCCTCACCGCTTTGCTGGTAAGTCAATTTTCGAGGGCGAAATTTTTTTCTGTTCGGAATAATTGTAAGGCATAAGAAGCTTTATAAAAATAAAAGCCAACGAGCCATGCACCTCCATTTTCTCTTTCTTTTCTCTCTTTCCTTCTCCCAAGCTCTTCCTTCTCTCTAATTTTCCCTTTTCATATCTCATCTATTTTAGAATCTGATCACACCTCGTAGTAGCTGAGGAGTTGGGAACCATTTCTAACCGATCAGAATCTCAAACAGAGTAAGTTCATATTTGCTCTAAAGATCCCTTAATCTCTGTTTTTCCTTAGGTTTTTGTCATCAATCTTAGTGAGGACAGTTGAGAAAAGTATTTCGCTCAACTTAATTGAGATTATACTGAAATTTGGTTTTGTTTTGATAACTTATTCTAGATCCCTAGGGATTGGGTTAGTGTTATACTAACTAGTTTTGAGGACTTGTTTTGGAGATCGTCATCTCAGGTAAGGAAAGCTAGTAACTTGTTTTATACTAATTAGTTACTTTCAAATAGAACTTTAGGATAAAAGACTTGAATATGTGATTATCAGTTCGCTCAAGTCTTTCTTACAGATCTGACAGGTTCTTGAGCACTGAATATGTTTTTGATTATTTATCTTGATTTGATGTGATTAATTGACCTGATTTGAGTAATGATGTTTGAAAGTAATATGTGAACTTTTGATTGTTGTTTAATGGATTGAATATGACTTGTGATAAGACTTTGATAGTTATGACCTATGGATACGTCTTTATGCATGATTGATTGAGGAATTGTATTTGATATTGTGCTTGTGCACTTATATAAAGTGAAGTTTTCTTGACATTATGGTAATTGAAATGGAAAGTGAATGAATAGATGAATGAAAACCGACGATGTATATATGAGTTGTACGTGATGCGTAGGCATAGTGTTTTCTGGAAAGAAAACATCTATGCTGAGAAATAGGATGTGCATCGTCTAAGGATCTGGTTTAACGATTGATATCCTGACTCTACTAGTAATAGGAATCAAATAGATGAATATTACTAGGTGGTGAGAGTCGAAAGAGGTTTATATGACTGAAACTGCAGCATGAAAAAGGGCTGGTCAAGACAGTTATATGGATTAACCCTGTCATATGAGATTAATGATGATGAGATGAGACACACAAATCGAGGTAGTATGACAGATGCAGATCTCGGGGTCTATTCAATGCACGAGTCTTCCGGAAATAGATTGAGTCTGTCAATTGATTGCTATGTGTTAAATGATGTACAGTTGTGATTATTTGAGATATTTTGAATTATTAGCTTACCCTTTCTAATTGTGGTGTGTGTTTGTGTTCTACTGCGATGATCGTGTTATACACGGAAGCATGTAATGTTGCAGATGATATTGTGGCAGATGCTCTTGAATGTTGCAACTTTAAAATTTTTTATTTATATGTATATATATGTAAATATAATTAGTTATGTTTTAATTCTCTATGAAAAGGAAAATCTTTTGAAGTACAATGTTAATGAATGGTTGATATATATATCTATATTATGCATTATGTTTTAACTACTGTTTTGGATAAATTAGATATTAAAAATAATTTTTGGGACGTTACATTTGCCGTTCCAAAACCATCATTTGATTGGTTGTACAAACAGTAACTGATGCATGCCCTGATAAGAGTGTGTTTATTTTGTATATATAAAAAGATTTCTGTGTAACCTCGTGTTAGTGTAGATTAATACATTTTTTTCCACGTAAAATAGAGCAAATAGGGATATGTTCAAGTCATATATCAAATGTTAATATTTGGATTTTATAACAATCTTCTATTGGAGATACGAATAAAATATTTGTTTATCTTAAAAATCTCATTTAGAGTATAATCAAAATAATATTTAGTTATAGTTAAATCAATTTTTAAAATTAAGAACATAAAATGTAAATAAAAAATTATTGAAAGTTGTAATGGGATTTTAAAAATAAAAAGAATGTGATAAAATGAGAATAGAAAAAGAAAGTAAAAGAAGACTTGTTACAGAAGATGCTCTAAATAAAAGTTTATTTTATACTTTTATATTTTCAGTGAAGGGTACCGTTCTTCAAGTCATCACCAATCAGATGCCTTAAACGTAATATCAATATCTCAACATGTAACTCAATAACTGGAGAAAGCTTCATTAAACTAAAGATGCTGCAAATTTAGAACATTTACATGATTTCAAACTAGAGGGAAATAAAATCTGAAATTTAATCTTAATTTTGTTTTATACATTTAATGAGAATTTTGTTAAAGAATTTTACACCCGAAATCTATGTACATCTCATTGTAAACTTGTAAGAAAGGGTATAACGGTTATCATATTTTAATGGATCATCGATGTGATAATATACATACAGTATAAGCTTCCTGAATCAAGTGTACAATCTCAGGCGAGTTGTAATTTGCTGCCGGCACATTGGGCATGAAGATAATGTCGACCCACACTCCTTGCAAGTCTACATCATAATAGAGGCAAATAATTTTTATTCGCCATTTTACATACAGAGAAATAAAAACGAACATGCATTTGTTCTTTGCTTTCACATACTGGGAAACATTAGATAGTTTTTCCTTTAAGTGTCAGTGTTAAATTAATTTACAAACTATATATAGTCTCATAATTCATTAATAAGATTACTTTCAATTCAGTTGTCTAAAGTTATACGCGTTATCACATTATTCTTTGAAAATAAGCCACATTAGTCCCTGACCTTCGTTGTCATCTTTAGTCCTAAACAAATTTCTCTGTAATCACTGTAATCCTCCATAAAAATATATACCATGACATTTAAGTTATTAGGGATTTAGTGACGTTGTTTTGATATAAATGATTTCCAGTCGGCATAAATTGGGGGTGTAATAGTTTCTCCTAGTTCACAATCGAAAGTTATTTCCTTTCAAGACATAAATTACTAAAGCGGGTTTTACTTTTTAATAGCTTTTTTACAAGATCATGAATCGAATTCAAACCAACATATATTTTTTTACAGTAACACCAAGATGATGGATGGATTAAATTTCCTAAGAAACTGATTTGGTAACAAAACAACTAAAAGACTAACATGTGATAATTTAAGTTTGAGGGACTAATATTGCGACCATAAATTTTGAACTGATGCGGCAAATCATGTAATAGTAGAGGATGAAATTACAAGTGATATTTTCCCACCCTACCCTCATTGTTTTATGAATCAATCACTGTATATGACAGTGTCCAAATCACCCTTTTCATTTTTCCTTTGATTTTCATTAAAGGTGTTGAAAATTAGTTTTTCTCATTTTTGTTCTTGAGTAGAAGAAACTGGGATGTGAAAAATGTAGCCTAAATTCCCTTCAATGTCTACTATGCACACAAAAAGAGCTTACAAACTCTAGGGCACGTTGAAATTGACATTAAACAATATAGGTTTATTAAACAGACTTACTGTGTGACCACATCCGAAAGCCATGTCCTTCGGGTTGGTAAGACAGATGGGGCATACCTTGAAAAAGGGAAAAGACATTATTCTCGTCAGCTTAGTAATCTCAACATCAATCTATCGCAATACAAAGTTAAAGAGGGAGGAGCAAGGAACATACTGGTTCGATACTAGCTGGAGCCGATGGTTCAACTGATTCCAAATTTGTCATGTGCGGAATAGCCATGCGTGCATTATCATGATCTATTACTTCATTAGGTGGAGGGAGAGGCCTTCTACGTTGATGAAGAACTGATTCTCTACTGGATAGACGAAATTAAAAGTCAGAGATCCTAAATATAATATAGAATTATCATACCTTGAGTTCATGGCTTACTCAGTAAGTTGTATATTTTGGGCTGCCCGGTACTGAAATGGAATTTCCATAAGGGCAGCAAGTGCAAATGCTGCTTCCTTCTTTGATGCTTCTGTGTTCTCGGACATGATTTTTGTGAAGTTCACAAACTGAAGGAATAAAAAAGGCAAACAAATTAGACAATCCATTTCATCAATAAAAGAAGGGAAAAAAATCATAAAACTGGAATTAAGAATGCTTTTTCAAAATATGAAGCATGAAAATTTTCCAGCCCTTATTGAGATCAATCAGTCAGTTTACTTACTTCCAAACTGATCACCACCAGTTCACATACTAATTAGTTTCGAAGAACAATTCAAAAACAGCATCAAATTAAATGCTTGTAGTTAGAATAGGAATTGTAATTGAGTTCATTACTTTTAATTTTAATTGAGTCTATTGATTCTAATTTCTATGTCAGGAATAGAATAAGATTTATAGTTTTTACAACAATTTCAGAGTTACAAAATACTTAGCTCAAATATTTTCTGTTCACGGGAAAAAATGGTAAAATATTGCCGTAGCTGGTTTGGATATATTCACAGAAGACGTGTAGAAATTTCAATCAGGAGAGTAAATTAGACTGAAGGTACAAAATTGCTAAATGTAGAGGGAGATCTAAAAAAACTATATACTAATCCATTAAACAAGATTTAATTAAAGATTAATGATTTATCTATAAACATGGCTTATAATAATAACCAATTCCTTCCAGTGGGAAAAGGTTTGGTTGTTGCTATCCACATCTAAGAATTAAAATATGCTCAATCTAACTATATAGAAGATGTGTCTCCTACTTTTTTATTTCTGTAAATCGCATTTTATTTTTATGAAGCACCGCCCTCCCCCTAAATAAACTATTGATTCAAACCTGGACAGAATTTTAGAGAATGTTTCGATAGAGATTTTAAACGTCGAATAAGTGAAAAGTGAAACATGGTTATCTCAATCATAAGCCGATGTACTTCTCGCTCCATGTCACACACTGGTTAAACCTTGTTGGTATTCATTTTGAAGTTCGTGATTTACTAATTTAATGACAATAGCTTCATAAAACATTTCTTTCAATTTAATACAGATCTCTGATATTTGTTTCAGAATTAGCTGAAGTACTATCCACTTTGTCAATATCGTGCCAAACTCCAATCCTTCTTATATCTACTCCAGCTATCAAAGGTATGTTACCATAAGAGCAGACAACATTGAATTTTCAGGTGCTATCAAATACCTGAAAGTTGTCAAATACTCGCTCAGTAATGTTATCATCAAAGTGCTTCATCTCATCCCATGGTCCATCTCCAACGCCAACCAAAATAATGGAGAGAGGATAGTGACTGAAAATCAGAATATCCCACATTTAGGACAGATACACAAACAAGAAAAGTTACAAAAGAAATTCCTGTACCTTGCACCAACGATGGAACTAATGGTTGCTTGTTCTTGTGGACTAAGCCTTCCATGTGGTGTATCTGGATTTCTGGTAACCTTAAAAAACAAAAAGACGTTCTAGAAAAACAAAGAGAAGTAGGGAAAACAATTCAAGCATTCCATGAAAAGAAAAAAAATGGGAAAAAAATAAATTGATAAAACCTGTCCATCAGCAATAATGACAAGAACATGATATTGACCGTTGTTTCTCTCCACGATGTCAATTGCTGCATCGATTACAGGGGCAAATGATGTTGGACCTATAAATTAAGGAAGTGTAATAATTAAATCCCACGTATACATAAGTCCTCCCTCCAGGGGAATGTTTACTAAATTATGCAAATGGCTATTTATCTTTTATGTTTTATTACCTTAAAAATGACCACCCTAACTATGTAAATGAACTCTAAGGTTGAAATAAACAAGAGGCAAGTAAAATTTTAAACATATGATATCTTTAGTCATACAACAAATCATAAAGCATTTCCTCCCATCTCTCTCTATCTCTCTAACTCAAATATTAGCCACAGATAATTGTAATAAAATGGTAAAATCTAGTCAACAGGGAATAGAATGTTGTAAACAAACCTGATAGTTTTAAGTATGGAACAATCTCTCTGTAGCGTGCAAGTACTTCCTCAAAACCATGACAAAATCTATTATCTTGATAAAAACTGAACACATTCTGATCATGTGTAGAAGCTACAACAGTAAATTCTCCGGAATCAATAGAAGAGAAAACACAGAATATTCGTCGAAAGTAGAAAGGGATACTCACCATCACCAAATCCAAAACATGGTATCAGATTGTCTTCATCAAAAGAAGACAAAGTACGACCAATGATAGAGATAGCTTGCTCATATGGATTAGGATTGTTTCCGATATGATGAAGGCTTTTTCGATGGAACGAGTGCTTGCCTACAATTACCAAGGTGAGAATTTCCTATATTCGCCGACATATATACATCTATAATAATGATTTCAGATTCCAAAGGAATAACCTGTCCACTCATTGCTTTTGGTGAAATCAATAGCCAGTATTAAATTAGAAGATTCCAGACCAGCTTCTCTAAGAGCAGAAACAACCTGAAATATATCTTATATAAGCACGATACTTCTACATATAGTTACGGGAACACAAGGCAGATAAAGTCAAACCAGTTCATCAATAGTGATTGATTACCCTTACATAGCTTAGATTAATATTGCATATCCTCTCTAAATTCAGCATGCAAAAGTAGCAGCGCTAACCTGATCCAATGAGCTGAAATGATCAGCTATATACGTGGGTTGCTGCTTTTTCTGACGCCGAGTGTTTGCTGTGCTCCCAGCATAAGTAGAGGGTTGATTATAGGCAGTATTCGAATAATCCTCAGCATAAGAAGACGATTCCTGATAGGTAGTATTCTCCAAATTCTCAGTATAAGTAGACGGCTGATGATAGCTATTATTCACTGAACTCCCAGCATAATAAGGAGGATGTTGGTAAAAATTATCTTCAGATTCATATATTGACTCTGTATTTCCCATAATTACAGACCTACTTCCAGAAATATCCAGAGAAGTAAACAATAATTAACAATAGAGGTAAAAAAACGGGACTAAACTGAATTAAAGCAAAAACCACACCACCAGAAACAATAACAGTTCATTGTCACTAGTAAATATCACAAGACAACAAATATCATTTGCATATACTCTGGTGTCATTTCCAGTAACTGTTAATTGAATACGTTGTTTTTTCAAAATCAAACTTATCACGATTTCCTTCCAACGACTGCCAAATCATAGTTAAATTCTCGTTAAATAATAAAACATTCGAGCAGACACAACATCAGTCACGTACATCAGTAAAGTAACGAGACCAACAGCACTATAAAACTTGAGTGCGTCCATAATAACACCTAACAATTAGTGGAATTAAATCGAAACGCAAGTTACACACAACATCTCCCTAGGAAAGCATACATAACAATGACTGCAACAACTATAACCTAAGATCGAAGCTAAAATCACGACGACTTTCAATAAAGAACAGAAAAAGGAAAAACCGCTAGGATCGAGAATCTACAACCACAATTGCAAGCATCGCGAATCGCAAACTCAAAACGACACCGTAATGCCGAAATCGATCCACGAGAATCAGCAAGGTTAGCGGTTACGCATCAGCTACGAACAGCTATTACTATTGCTATAATTAAGAGAGAAGAAAGAGAGAAGTGAGAATCGGTGTTGGAAGTTCACCTTGCGGAATTGCTTTGGTTGGAGTAGAAAGCTTTTTTTCAGAGTTTGGCTCTGACGATTCGGTGTTTGAGATTGAGAGAAGAGAAAGGTGGTGACGGCCATTTTGTTTTGTTTGATTAGTATATTAGTACTTTAATGTGGTTAGACTTGGACAGACGTGGTGGCGTTTCGTATGCGTGCACCCTTTGAAAACTGTTTGCCTCTCACGTTTTTCTTGGCTTAGAGTGTTATGCATCCCTCTGAGTCAAAACTTTTTGCTCTTTTTATTAATTGCTTTTTCTAATTCTTTCCTTCTAGAGACTTTCCCAGCTCCTTCATCATCGCTTCCCTTTTCCGTTCCGCCACCGAAGTTTTTCCTCTACGAAATAAATCGCAGAAACGTGTTATCTATCTGTTGAGTACGCTAAGAAACTTGAATTATTTTAATAATTCACTATTATTATTATCAATTATAATTAAATTATTTTTTTGTTTAAATATAAGGTGTCAGTGAACCGAGAGCATGTATGTATTTTCAGTATTGAGTTTGTTCACTCTGTTAAAGAAATGAATCATAATGTGAGATATTCTCCTTAGTTATCTTTGTCGTGGATGATTCAGTAAGCAATATAATCCAAATTTGTTTGAAGTAATCCAGAAAGTCATGTCGTATGAATTAGAAGTGAAGCAATAGGATAGTGATATTTTTCTTTCTCAAAAGAGCGAAGTGAAAAAGGTGCTGGTGAAATTAAAAATGTTTTAATGTAATTCGTCAACTCATTCATATGGAAGTTAACTTGAAATGATCAAAGCTTGACGTTGGAGAGAAGGAAGATCTTACTCGGTTTAAAATATTGTTGGAAACTTGAGGCATCTAGGTAAATTTATTAAAAGGAGGTAATTTGTGATTGAATTTAGTGAAATGGTAAATTTTAAAATTTTTACATATAAATGCATGACTTTAAATGAAGAAATTGCACTTTTAAACATAGTTAATTAAATTTTCTGTTTTATAAAATTGTAATATGAAGCATGCTTTTGGTTTTTAGTTTTAATTGTTTTAAGTGGAAGACCATTATACTATTTTACAAACATAGAGCGTTTTGGTGAATTTGCATCTTCTAATAATTTTTTTCTATGTGGTAGTCCTTTGAACACTCTTACTTGGTAAAACTACATCAGCATCATATCTTAAGAAGGTTAAAGTTCTATGCACCTCAATAATTATTGATATAATTTTATTTTTTTTCTTGGATTTGTTTGGTGACCATCGTGAATACGATGACATGTGCCAGGGAAAAGAAGATTATGAGATTATGATTGTTAAGAGCACACTTGGATCAACATAATCAAATCTTATAATTAGAAAGATGGTTGATGAAGATTCAATACCAAAATATTGCTTGATAAAGAGTCTTTATAAGTATAATGGATCGATACAATCTGTTGAATTAATTTTGAGGTGGGATCTCAATTGCAGTGAAAAATTCAAAATTTTGAGAAGCATTTTATAAAAGATGTTAAAAAAAAGACCCAAAACACAACTTGATAAAAGTCTTTAAGCTTTATAGGTGGTGGATCAATTAATACACCTTATTAAACTGATTTTGAAGGTAGGATCTCAATTGTAATCAAAAAGCTCAAAATTATGAGAAAGATTATAAAAAGATGTTAAAATAGTCCAAAACACAAGTCGTGTTAACAAACATGACTTTAAAAAATATATGCAACTTGTGCTCATAGGCACAACTTCTATATGTGTTTTGAAACAAGACTTTAAACTTGAAAATTTTATTAACACCAATTGTGCTTAGAAACACAATTTCTTTATTTTGAAGTCATTCATTCAAGTATGATTTTCGTAAAATTTCAAAACTTTATCTATTTCGATGAATTCAATAACAAATTACACATTTTTAGTAAATTTATCCATATAATAAGTACGAAATTAAATGCATGGTACCAGAAAATACATTGACAAGAAAAAAAAAAAAAAGTGGTACTGGTTCATTTGAAGACATCAGATGAAGATATATGTACTTTCACTCTCTCAAATTATATCTTAGAACGTTTTCCTAAATATGAGCAACGAAATCTAAAAATAGTAAAAACTGAAATTACTTTAATCTTGTTCTTCTTGAATTATTGAAGACTAAGTTTTAGCAATATTCTTACTTAATTTTTGGTTTTGTCCTTTTTACAATACCACTTCTTAAAATTCTATTTTGTAATAAACACCGTAAAGATCGATGGAAGTGAAAGTTACTTTGTAAGTCAATATTAGTAAAAATAAGCTTTTGATAGAAAATAGCACTTTTCTTTAATTATATAAAGAAAAATTAGGTTTTTCATTCTACAATGGAGCAATTATTTGAAGTAAAAAAAAAATATAATATCACAGTGATAAAATTTGAAATGGTAATAAATTTGGTGTTTAAATACTCTATATATGCTTCTGTAAAATATCTTAATTGATAAGTGGTTTGACTACAATTATTTGATCCACAATTCATAAACAAATTTGTGTGTGTTCATATATCATGTGTAAAAGCATGGTAATTCAAAATCATATTCAATACTCCTTTTCTCAACATCTTAATTGAAGACTGGTAAAGAATCAAAATCAATTAAATTTAAAATGTGGATATACAATTAAATATTGAAGTTGTAAATAACATGGCAAATTTCCCAAATTAGTGTAATTTTTTTTTAAAATTCCCAAAATGGTGTATTTTTTATTTTATTTCCGGATATGGGTAAATTGTGCAGAGATTGTACGATATCATTGTGAATAAATCGTTCTATTATTGCACGATTTAATTTAAGATATATGAAATCGTGAGAAGATAATACAATTTAGTTAAAGGAATGAAATTGTGGAATAAATATACGATTTTAATTAAGTAATTAATTGATTAATTGAAATCATTAGGCTACTGAAGAGTTTAGGGTAATTAATTCTTCCACCTTTCCTCTCCTATTTTTCGTTATTGTATTGGGTTATGCATATAAAATTAGATTATAATTAATGCATATTGATAAAACCCTTTTGGAAATTTTGATGAAAATGAAAATGTAGTCATTGAAATTAATTAATTGTCATTTAAGTAATTAAAATAAATGTGAAATTAATTTGAAT
>Ga0123340_1001930_pt1 | contig 18091 bp, 29 predicted proteins | sample SirMexnodulemix_FD_89961 | JGI IMG/M metagenome (GOLD analysis project Ga0123340, IMG submission 89961) | Root nodule microbial communities of legume samples collected from Mexico - Siratro Mexico nodule mix | ecosystem: Host-associated > Plants > Roots > Nodule | place: Mexico: Nepantla... | reverse complement strand
TTTTAATAAAGACTTCCATAATTAAAAATTTTAAGGAAAAGTAAGAGTATAAATTATCTAAAATTATATATTTCCTTAAATATAAGTTTGTATATAATTAATATTTATACGTAGAACAAAATTTGAAGGTAAATTTCGTCTGCTATAATCGGCTTATTACATACAGGTACAATCCGGCCATTCTCGAAGGCGAATTGGAGAGCGATGTAGGACGAGAGTATACTAAGTCAATTCATACACCAGAAATATCTAGAGTGAGAGAAAACTTGTTGGGCGGAGGTGATGTAGAAGAGCACAACGTAGGAAGAATCATAAGAGTGAGAAGCTTAAATTCTAAAGAATTGCTAAGGAGGGAATTAACGCCGGGCGAAACAAGCAACCTAAGGGAACGACGTTCCACAATCCTAGGGCAACGACGAACGTCCAGGTTAGTGCTCATCTCACCTTCTAACTCTTTCAATGAAATTGATATTTCTAACTGTAATAGATTGTTCTAGTATAGAAATAATAATGATGAAGCTCTTAGATTGTGGAATTTAGGGAAAGATATAGGGTTCAATGGCATCGGAAATGAAGATGAAGTGCTAGATTAATTAGCTCAACTAGAAGGAGCGGGAGAGGGAAAAGGGATAGCTAATAATGTTATATGAAGATCATGAGTTTCAGTGTTAGAGGGTTGGGGGTTCTGTTAAAGGGAAATATATTAAAGATACTGTTAGCTAGTGTGATGTAAACATTGTTTGTATTCAGGAGACCAAATGCGATTTTATTGATCCTCAAAATTGTTTTAATGTTTGGGGTAATTGTAATGTGCAGTGGAAGTATACCATTCAGGATAATAGAGGTAAAGGTCTTATTTGTATTCAGGGTAAGTAGGGTAGACAGGAACAAGAAGTGGATATTCTTAATGTCTATGGCCTAGTACTTTTTCACTTAAGAAAGAACAGTGGGATAACATCCTTAACTGTATGGGCCTAGTACTTTTTCACTTTAGAAAGAACAGTGGGATAACATCCTTAACTGTTTGAGGAATGTTAGTTGTAGAGTTCGGTGTATGGTGGGAGATTTTAATGTTATTAAGAAATTACAACAAAGGAGAGGGACTAACACAATTAGGAGTAGCTTTTAATCAGTTCATTCAAGAACTAGAATTGGTAGATATACCTATGATAGGGAGAAGGTTCACATGGTACAACAGCCAGGGTAATGTCAGAAGCAGATTAGATAGAATGTTGGTGTCTCTTGATTGGTTAGACTTACAGCCAGATAGTAAACAATTTGGTATGGATAGAACTGTTTCTGACCATTGTGCTTTGGTGCTAAAGTATGATTCTCTTAACTGGGGTCCTAAACCTTTTAGAAGTTTAGATGTTTGGGAGAGTTATCCAGGGTTTTTGGAAAGAGTGAAAGAGTTGTGGTCAAGTTATAAGGTTAATGGTAATGACATTTGGGTTTTGAAATAAAAGTTAAAAAGCTTAAAAAAAGACTTAAAATAGTGGAATAATGAGGTGTTTGGGGATATTAATAGGATCAAAAGCCAAATTATTTCTAGCATCAAGAATCTAGATTTAATTGATGAGGACATAGGTCTAGATGATTAGGGCAAATATGACAGGAGGGAACTGCTGAGTAGGCTTAACCAGAGCAACTATAAGAAGGAACTCCTTCTTAATCAAAAAGCTAGGGTCAAATGGTTAGAGGCAGGGGACTTGAACACTAAGTATTTCCACACTATGTTAAAATGGCGTAGATTAAAAAATACAGTGCGTGGTATTGATATCCAAGACCCTTGGTGTGCGGAGTCGTCTAGGGTTAAAGATGAGATTAGAAATTATTTTATGCTTAGGTTTTCTGCCAAATAGCAGACGAGGGTTAGATTAGACAACATACCTTTCCAGAGGATTGATGAGGAGGATAATAGGGCTATTACTAGTTGCTTTTCTGAGGATGAAATTAAACAGGCAGTGTGGGAGTGTGAGGGTACTAAAAGTCTTGGCCCGGATGGGTTTAATTTTAATTTTATCAAGAAAGCTTGGAGAATTGTTATGGAGGACATTTTGAGAGCAGTTAATAGTTTTCACTTTTATGGAAGTTAGCCTAGAGGTTCAAACGCTTCCTTCATGTCACTTATTTCTAAAGTTGATAACCTTCAAGGTCTTAACGAGTATAGACCAATTTACTTAGCTGACTCTATGTTTAAAATTATTTCTCAATTACTTGCTAAAAGGCTGAAATCGGTTCTTCATAAGCTATTGTTGGTAAACAGCCGGTCTTTTTAGCACAAAGAGGGCCTTTAGATTCTATTGTGGTGGCAAACGAAGTTATAAATGAAATAAAAAAGAAAAAGAAAGAATGTGTGATAGTTAAAGTGGAGTTTGAAAAGGCATATTATACTGTGAGTTGGAATTATCTAATGTATATGATGGAGAGGCTAGGTTTCTGTCGTAAGTGGATTCATTGGATTAAAGGATGTTTGAGTTATGCTTCGGTGTCAATTCTAGTGAATGGGAGCCCAACTACAGAATTTAACCCTCAAAGGGGGCTTAGACAGGGAGACCCATTAGCCCCTTTCTTATTTTTAATTGCAGCCGAAGGCCTTGTAAGGGTTGTTAGACAAGCGAATAATTTAGGCTTTTTAGAGGGTGTGAAGGTGGGAAGTAGAGAGACCAAGATTTGTATGTTACAATTTGCGGATGATATTATGTTTGTTCCTAGGGCCATTACTCAAAATATTATTACTCTTAAAAGTATTTTGAAGTGTTTCTAGCTGGCTTCGAGACTTAAAATCATCTTTAACAAAAGCAGGATAGCTGGAATAAGGGTGGGAAGGATTCAACTTCTTCGGTATTCTGAATTATTGAATTGTGGATGTATGTCGATACCTTTTTCTTATTTAGGAGTTCAAATAGGTAGTAACCATAGAATGAAAGAGTTGTGGGAAGGGATCATGCTTAAGATTAGGAAAAGACTGGCAAAGAGGAAAGGGAAATTTATTTCTCTAACGGGTAGGGTCTATCTTATTAAATTTGTTCTTTCTGCATTGCCCTTATTTTTACTATCTATTTTTAAGATGCCAAAGGGAGTTAGGGATAAGATTATTCATATAGAAAGAGAATTCCTGTGTGGGTGGGGCCATGATCATAGAAAGAAAGCTTGGGTTAATTGGGATATTATTTGTAAGCCTAAAAGTGAGGGTGGCCTGGGAGTTTTAGAACTAAAGAATTTTAATAAGGCTTTACTTGGGAAATGGAAGTAGCGACTAGGAATAGAAAAGGAGGGTTTATGAAAAGAAATATTAGAATCTAAATATGGATCTTGGAGAAATTTGGACGGAGGTATAGAGTCATCTAAAGAATCTAGATGGTGGAAGGACCTTGGAAATGTGTGCGGGGTTGGCATCGAAGGAATGTGGTTCAATGAAAATATTAAATGGGATCTTGGGTCTGAAAATAAGGTTCTATTTTGGGAGGATAAGTGGTTGGGACATTGTACTCTTAAAGATAAATATCCTAGATTGTATATCAATTCTTATGTAAAGGATATTACTGTTAGTATGGCTGGGGAATGGAGAGAAAACCTTTGGGATTAGAAACTCAGTTGGAGGAGAAGTTGGTTTGATTGGGAATTACCAATACTTCATAATTTTTATCAAGAATTGGAGACAAAAAGGGTCAAAAAGGACTTGGATGATAATTGGGTTTGGTTAGGAGATAAGAATGACATTTACAGTGTGAGAAATGCTTACAACAAAATTAGGAATGACATGATAGGGGATGATGACGAATTGTTTTATAAATAGTGGACAGCAAAGTCGTTACCCTCAACACAGTTTTATGCTTGGAGGGTTATGTTAGACAGGGTTCTAACTGCTGTTAGAGTATCACAGGGATTAACAGTATGTGTGTCCTTTGTCAAAATCAGGAAGAATCCATTAGTCACATACTGTGCACATGTGAAAAGGTCACGAAGATTTGGAACCTTCGCGATGTGTGGGCTGGTGTGCAATTTATCTACCACAGTAGGCCTAAGGAACGTTTCTTTAGCTTTGAAATTCCATCCCTTAATGTTAAATGTAATTCTGTGTGGAAATCAGTTTGGATGAGTTTGGTTTGGATCATTTGGAAGGCTAGGAACAATGTTATATTTAGGAATAAACTGTCTGATGCTGAAGAAGTGTTTGTTATTGCTCAAATTAAATCACTGAACTGGGTCAATAGGAAATATAGGAGGACCTCTTTTTCTTATTTTGATTGGTGTTTGAACCTGAGGTTGTGTTTATTGTTCATCAGGTGATATTTGTTATGTAGTCAGCATATGTAGGAGATTTTTTAATTTTGTGACTAATTTCCTGATTTTCTTGGTAGTGTGGTTGTACTAGTATGAGCCTACTTGTTTGTGTTTTTTGTAGTTAATATCTATCAGGCTAAAAGCCTAGATAAATCTATTGAGCTTTTGCAGAATATGTGTGTTTTGGATTCGGAGGTGGTCGCTACCATGATGGAGGAGCTGGTATATCAAAGAAAACATAACTTTATATTGTTTGATCACATGGTCATAGGGTCAAAAGATGTAACAATTTTTTATGTTTTTATAATTGTTTAGCATAATTTTTTTGTTGGTCTGAGTGTTGCTAAACATGTATTCTTAACTGCTTTCTTAAGCATTAGGGTGAGTTTTGGATTGTTTAGTTGTTTCACGATCTTTTAGGGTGGATGTTAGTGTAGAAGTTTATTTTTGTGAAATATTTGTTGGTCAGAAGCTCTTTCTTTTGTACAAAGGTTAAAGTACCCCTAAAATGCTTTTATTTATTTTATTTTTTATTTCCGACAAAAAAAAAACATACAAGTACTATCCTTGCAAGCTAAAATTATTTATAACTTATATTATATGGGTCATTTTTCATAGATAATTTTCATTTTTTGGTAGGTTTTGGTCTGTGGGTGTGGTGAAGGGAAAGCTTGAGGACGTGGGCGTGAAGTTGTTTCCCCAAGTGGGTGGCTCAGGCTTTGGTGTAGGACTTAAAGAAAAAGGGTAAGGTGTGGGAATTGGGGTGGAGGCCAAAGTGTAACATGTGGTTCTTGAGTTCTAATAAGGAGGTGGTAGTTTTAGAAAATGGCATAAGAAATGCTGGTGCGATGAAAATGAAATGGGATTGTCATATCTTTGGGCATCTTTGGAGATCTGCAATGGCAGTGCGACAAAGAACGTGGGTTGGAAGCGTTACCTGTGGTGCACCATGGTGCCGGTAGCAAGGAGGGGTTTTGATTTGCAACATTAGAGGTTTTGAGGCTAGACTTTTACTCTTCAACAACTTAATCCTTAAAATAATTTGCCTTGCTCTTTTTTCTTCTTTCTTATGCTATGTTTGCTCTTTTTTTCTGTGTATTCCCTTTTCAATATTTTTGTGTGAGTAATTTATAATGTGAGTGTGTATTATTTTTATATTTTTTTATTATTTATTATCAGAAAGTGAAGAACGATAGTTTAGAATAATTCAAAAATTGACTCATTCTTTTGTTTTTATTATTATCATTTATTATTATTTTAAAAATGAACGTGTGAATGAACGGGAGGAAATAGTTTGAAAACAATCTCATTTTATTATTATTATTATTATTATTATTATTATTATTATTATTATTATTTTGTAAAACTTAATGGACAAATTCAACTTTTTTTTTTATTTTTTTTTAGGAAAAATCTAAACTAATCAAGTATATTTTTATTTTATTATTTTTTCTTCAGTTTTTTTATTGTGATTATTATTTTTAATTGTGGACACATTTTTTTTAATTATTTTAAATTTACCCGGGCAAAATTGGGTGTTGACACCATCAAACCAATAACCTTCACGAAATAAAAATAAAACTAAAAGGCACCAAACGTGTAATGTCATGCCCAACAGACATAAATATACTATTTGTTCACCAATGAAACATTAAAAAAAATAAAGTTAAAGAATACGGATGACAAAGCTAACCGATAATGTTTGAACTAAATTTGTTCTCCAATAGAAGCTGGGGGATTGGGCATTAAGGATATTCATAGATTCAATGTTACACTACTAGCTAAGTGGAAATGGAGATTGAGTTCAAAGGAAGTTGGTGAGTGGAAAAATGTCATTGAATCTAGATATGGTGATTGGAGAGATATGGCTAATTCTACAGGAGATAGGAAAAATTCATATTGGTGGAAAGACTTAGGTTCAATTTGTGAGGTACATTCTGCAACGAATTGGTTTGATAAGAGGATAAGTTGGAAACATGGAAACGGGGATAAGATTAGATTCTGGGAGGACTGGTGGGTAGGAGAAGGGAAGCTTATGGACAAATTCCCTAGACTATATGTGATTTGTTTGGGTAGAGGAAAAACAATTAACGAAATGAGGACTTGGAATGGAAATTCAAAGGATTTTATGTGGTAAATACCATGGAGAAGAGAATTTTGTGTGGGAGAAGGAACTGGAAAATCAGCTAATGGTAGTGATTGACTTAGTACAATGGAATAAATTTAAGATAGATACTTGGAGTTGGATGGGGGAGGAAACTACTTCATACACAGTTCAGTCTTGTTACAGGGTTCAGGAGCCACGTGTTAGTCATCTTGAGTGGTGTAAGGATATTTGGGATCTCACAGTGCCTGGGTCAGTAAAAGTTTTCGGTTGGAGAAAATTTTTAAATAGACTTTCATCCAGGGTTAATCTTGTGAAAATGGAAGTTATAGTTTCTTGTAATTTATGTCCTTTATGTAGCTTGAAGGTCAAAACTATGCAACATATCTTAATTACATGTGAGGTCTCGCAATGTCTGTGGATAAAGTGTGATAATTGGATAGGACTCACTTTGATTAGAAATAATGACATTGTCAACCACTTTTGCTATTTTTATGTTTTGGGTATGAGTAACAAAGCTATCTGTGTGTGGAAATCAATGTGGTTTGCGTTGGCATTGGAAATTTGGAAACATATGAATAAGATTGTTTTTGATAATGGTCAATTAGATGAAGTTGAGATTTTTGTAAAAGCACAATGGCAGGCATGGTCTTGGGCTAAGTTCGGTAGGCAGAGAATAGAGTATTCTTTCCCGAAGTGGTGTTTGAACCCAACTGTGTGTTTACCTGAGATTCACCTGAGATTAAGTAATAAGCATAAGGTTTGTGGGTTATTGTTACGGTATTTTTAGGGGTTGTTTGGATGTGGTTGGAGTATTTTGGCCTTGTTTGTTCAATGTGCAGGTTCTTATTATTGCTGACACAAGTACATTTGGCAAATTCATGGGCTTTCGAGAAGACCACAAAAGGACGTATATAAGTTTATTTACTTTTGGTACTGGAATTATGTAATAACGATGTGAAATATACAATGAATGGTCCTTGGAATATGATGTAATTAGTAACTTGTGTGCAGGGAAGTACTCAACCAAGTACGATGTTTTGGGGGTTTTGGAGCTTATATCTTATATTATTGTAGCTGAGTAGGTTTACAGGGTTATCTCAGATACTGTTTTTGTAATATTTGTATAAGGGTTGGGACACCCCTAAAGTGTCCTTTTTAATTTTATTCATTTTTTTCCGTTCAAACAAAAAAAATATCTAATAAATATTTTGATGTTGTTTGAATAAATTTTACTTAAGTATTTATAAGAAAAAGAAAGTAATTGAAATGAATTCAGCTTTTCAAAGAAGCTAAAGTCTACTTGTGTTTTTTTTTTTCTTAGTGAAGTGAGATAAGGAAATTTCTAAAAAAATTAGATGACAGCTTTTATAAAAATTAGATGAGAAAACTATTATAAAAGTTAATCGCATATAAATTATTAGACTATAAGTTTTAGAGTATAACTTATATATGTATTTAAGAAATTTGTAAATGCTAATTTATCTTGAGATGAAATATTACATAATATTAAATTCCTATAATAGAATGTAGGAAAATTTCAAATCACCTTGTCATCTAACCGTTATTACAAATACAACATTTTAATTTAATTTTATTTTTATTAGATACATGCAGGTTTACATAAAAGGAACATATATCGAATAAGTAGTTTGGCCTTGTTTGAATAAATTTCACTCAAAGTATTTAAAAGAAAAGAGAGTACTTAAAATAAATTAATCCAAAGTCTACCTATATACACTTTAATTCCTAGGAAAGTTAATTGAGAAGACATTTATCAGAACTAATTAGACAGAATTATTGAAAAGTCTAACATAATTTAGAATTACCACTGTTATATATATATTATTTTTATTCCCACTAAGCTTTGTGATTTAGCTCGCGGGTCCATTTTGTGCTTCCTCTTTACCCAAATATTCAGTCACTTATGATTACAGTTCAATGCTTCCCTTAACTCACCTCCTATCTTACCTGGTTCTAACTAATCATACTCATGCAAATCAGTGACTCCATATATCAATCAGAATATATGAGAAACTTGCATTCTTATGTTTTTCTTTTAATACTGTCTATGATTTGATTTGAATAGTGGCAAAAAGTTCTAATATGGCACCCTTTCTATTTAAAGATGCTATCATTTTTATATTTTCAAATGTTCCAAATTGTTATCGTCTATATCATATTAACAATTACTTTTCGTATTAGTTTGAGCCAATTGGAAACCTAAAAAATGTTGTATGTCTAATTTGTGGTGTACAGAATACACATCTAACCATCTCTTACACATATTTCAAAGGCTATTAATTTTCGACCATGTAAAAAATAAATGACTTATACTTTCCTCATTTGAATTGCACAATACAAACCATGCATTCTTAATTGGGATTCCTACTTTTAATAGTTTGCCTAGTTGGGAGCCTATTAGGTATTACTTTCCAAGCATACATATGAGATGAGGGTAAAGTTTTGACTTTCCAAAGTTTTTGGTACACCCCTCAATTTCTCCCATATTATCACCTAGTATCTTGTTATATGCCTCTTTCACTATGTACTCCTTTTCTCTCCTCCCTCTCCCTTCCCACTAGTGAGTTATTTATATCGTATACTTATTAAAATTTCCTCTAACATAGTTTTTTCCATTCAAATCATATCCTTCTCTAATACAGTTTTCACTCTCATGATCATCTTTGTCACTTCCTACACTTTGTTAATTTAAGATCCTTTTGAGTTGAATTTTCATAAATTCTAGAAAACACCTCCTTTAGTGGTGCTTTTCCAGACCAACAATCATCCCAAAAATAGATTTTATTTCCTTTTCCAACTCTCCAGCTTAGGCACTCATCGAACCATTTCCCTTCATTGCATTTTCCACAAATACCTCTAAGGTCCCGCCACCATTTAGATTCACTACTATTTCTACTACCTGGATCTATGTTTCTCCAAGATCCACACTTTGAAACAATTAAATTCCTCCACAAGTCCCTTCGAATATCCTTAATTCCTAAACCTACTTTATCTTTGTTGTTACAGATTGTTTTCCAACTTACCCAGGTTGTTTTTTCCTACCTTGTCCCCAACCCCATAAGAATTGACATTGTATCTTTACAATATCCTTAAGAATAGTTTTGGGTACTTTAAATAAAGATATGAAAAAGAGAGGCGTAGATTATAGAACATATCTAATCAAAGTTAGTCTCTTCGCCATATATAATATATATATTGTTCTTACCGAGTTGGAGATGTCGCCTTCCCGACTCCTATCCAGCCTGATTTCCTTGCTTGCTGAATCGAATGGGGGAGTACCTGCGAAAGACTCTCCGACGCTTAAGTCAGTAAGAGTGTTTGTAAAGGGGTTTCTTATTATGTAAAAGAAATGTTTTTCCTGCTTAGCCATACTCCCTGCCTGTCGTTGGTATTTATCGGATCTGTCTGTGAAGTGCCATTTAAGACAACATTATTTCTAATAAAACCGCAGGACGTTTAGGATCATGAATCCTGTAACCCCCAACGTCTCATTCCTGCCCTGAGAGGAGGCGTTACCAAAATGGGTGATACGCGGATTGGGCCGTTGTCAGTTTGGTTGAACCTAGACCCACTTCTGGGTGTGTACACAAGCCCCCGGGTTCATGATTCTAATAAGTGTATTTCAATATTAACCAAGTAGAGCCTGGTCAGGGGGCTTTTACCGAAATGGGTCGAATAAGCCTACCCCTTCCAAGCCCGAGTTGGATTCAAATAGGACCTAGGTCGTATCAATTTCCCTCGCAACCCCAAAGGTCACCTACGGCGTCATCATTACTGAAGCCATGGGAAAAGACATGATGTGGTCTTGAAGCGACGTTTTCGCTCTTCCCGCCTGATGGTGCCACGTGTCTGTCGGGTGACGTGGCTCCATCACCTGCTTCGATCTTGCGTAGGTCGTCATAAATGAAGCCCCACACTTTGACTCTCCATCTTCGCCTACAATCTTCAGTTGCCTTCAATTCGACTTCGGGCTTTAACCTTCTTTGGCGCACGCTCCTGCCATCACTTTCTTCCACGAACAGATTACTCTCTTAGGTACGCACATGGCTTCTTCCTTTTTTGACTCTTCTGGTGCTCGAGAAACTCTACTGTCTAGGGAGGTTACTCTCATGGATGAGGGGAGCTCTTCTGAGCGTACCGCATTTGCTGTTGGTGGGGAGAAATCCTCAGAGGGAACTCCCTCCCCTTCACCACATTCTGCTGCTATACCAGTGGCTTCCCCTTTGCCCATTCGTAATCCTAGGAAAAGGAAAAACCCCCATCCTAGGGCAGCACCCCTCATGCCTTCTAGTTCTGCAAAAAAGGCTAGGAAAAATCCCCAGCCCCCACCTATAGCTGATCCAGAATACTCCTGGGTGCACCCTGATGTAAATAAGCATTCCTCTTTCTACAATACCAGAGATAAGGTGGGTCAATTCGTTGTTGTGTATCCTGTATGTGAGGATGCCTTTGTTGAGCACGCTCTGGTTGCTCCCTGTAGAACCCGCGAACGGGGTGTACATGAGGCTAGGTCCAGATAGCTTCGACTTTATATACATCTACGATTATATATTTAAGGAATATGACATGCGTTTTCCCCTGTCCGATTTTGAAGCGGGCCTGTCGAGACTAATGAACATTGCCCCTAGCCAGCTACATCCCAATAATTGAGCTTTCATTAGGTGTTTCAAGTTACTCTGTGACCAGCTCGGTCTTGAACCTTCAATCAACGTTTTCACCTATTTCTATCAGATGAAGTTTGGTAAGCATGTTGGTTGGGTATCCCTGAGCGTCAGCCATAGCAGTCCCCTTTACACCCTTTACAACTCTTCCTACAAGCAGTTCAAGACTAGATTCTTCAAACTTCACTGTTGCCCCGAGGATACTGAGAAACAAATCCTTTTCCATTCTGACCATTCTCATTGCCACCCATTATACTGGCAGAGACCAAGACGGTTTCAGCCTCGCCCTGATTATCAGTGCACTGCCGAGGAAAAGGTCGTCATTGATGCCATTCGGCAACTTCTCCTTCCTTTCCAAACTAGAGCACTCCTATACCTTCCCCTCGTTGAGGACCCCGATGCTCTGTTTCTAGGTACAAGTGGTCCTACACGTAATACTCTCACTATTTTCATGATTAATGACTCATGATATTGTTTTGCAGAAATTATGGGAAACTCTGTTGATATGAAGAAGTTGCGGGCTCGAGTAGGTGGGCGCCGTGATCTGGCTGCCGAGCTTCAAGCGGGCAAGAGGAAAGGGGTGAGGTGTCAGAATCTGGTGAAGCCTCTACACAGAAGGATTCCAGTGATCACGGTCCTTCTGATACTGTGGACATCGGACATACTTCGCCCCCAAATGCGCAATTTCACCTACTTCCGCTATTGCCAACATAATCCCCGGATTCGCCGCCACCAAAGTCACCCTTGAAGTGATCAAACCGTTCAATGCGCTGTAAACCGGACACGTTAATAGGGGCGTTCACCCTTAGCTATCAAAGATAAGATGTATAGATGAACTTGCAATTTTATTGATATCAGTTAGGGCCTCGTTAAAATCTTGCCTGACAAAACCCTCCTTAGGGAAAAAATTCAGTCCAAGGAAAGAGTACCCTAACCCGTTTTTAACTATAATACATTTTCAAGTGAGTGGCATTCCAAGTTCTGAGAATAAGTTTGCCACTTAGTTCTTCTAGTTTGTATGCTCCATTGTGAAGGCTGTCTGCCACCCGAAAGGGGTCATCCCAGTTTGGGGCTAATTTGCCTTCTTGTCGGTTCTGTCTGCTGTTCCTACCTTTCTCCACACCAAGTCTCCTTTCTAGAATGTTCGCTCGCATACTCGTGTGTTGTATCGTCGGGCCGCCCTAAGCTTAGCCGCTTCTTCCCAGATTCTGGCATCCTCGCATACTTCATGCATAAAGTCTAAACTAGCCAGCAGATTATTGTCATTATTCTCCGCATCAAAATTTTTCCTACGCCATGAGGGCTTATCGAGTTCTACGGGAATCATGGCGTCAGTACCGTAAGTAAGACGGTACGGAGTCTCCTTTGTTGAGGATTGGGGGGTGCAGTGGTAGCCCCACAATATTCCTGGAATCTCTTCGGCTCACAGACTCTTTAGTTGGCCCAGCTTTTTCTTTAACTCCCCTAGAATGACCTTGTTGGCTGCCTCCGCCTGATCGTTGGTTTGGGGGTGCTACACACTGGTCTCTATATGCCTCCCCCCGAGTTGATCTAAAAACTGTTTAATGGTTCTGTCAGTGAACTGCCTCCCGTTGTCTGTTACCACGCTGTGAGGCAGTCCATGTCGACATATGATATGTTTCCAAAGAAAATTCTGTACCTGGCGAGTAGTGATAGTAGCGATAGGTTTTGCCTCTATCCATTTGGTGAAGAAGTCAACTGCCACTATGAGGAATTTCACCTGCCCTTTTGCTAATGGAAAAGGTCCTAATATGTCCACCCCCAACGACTGAAAGGCCAGGGCGTGACGGTCTGGTGTAACTCTTCGGGCGACGTATTGAATACGGGCCCGAATCTTTGGCATTCGGGGCACGTTTCCGTGTATGCTCGGGCATCTTTCTTTATTGTCGGCTAATAGTATCCCACTCTTAGAACTCGCACCGCAATGGTTCTCGCTCCCGAATGGACTCCGCAAATTCCTTTGTGTAGTTCGGCCAACACGTACTCGGCCTGTGTGCGTTCCAAACATTTCAGCAAAGGGGCAGAGAACCCCCTTCGAAAGAGTTCGCCATTCACATAAGTGTACAAAGCCACGTGTTGCCTTATTCTTTTCGCTTCCAGCTTGTCCTCGGGCAAGACATCTCTGGATAAGAAATCCACTATCGGAGTCATTCAGCTACCCTCACCTGTCTGAATTTCAAACACATCTTCATGGTCCCAACTAGGAGTGCGTAATGTTTCTTGAATCAGCATTCTGAACTGGCCTACTCTTTTACTGCTCGCTAATTTGAACAAAAGATCTGCTTTGTCATTCTCCGTACGAGGTACATGTATGATGTGTACTTCGTCAAACTGAAGGATTAAGTTGCGAGCTATGCCATAGTACTTTTGAAGTAAAGACTCCCGTGTTTGATATTCACCGTTCATCTGTGACGTAACCAGTTGGGAGTCAGTCTTGCATCTAAGGTTCCGGACCCCTATATCTCGTGCTAGTCTCAATCCAGCAATCAACGCTTCATACTCGGCTTGGTTGTTGGACGTCTTGAACTCGAATCGAATGGACTGTTCGAGGGTCAGATCCCCGGGTCCTTCAAGTATTATTCCTGCTCCACTTCCTTTTTCGTTGGACGAACCATCCATATTCAACAACCAGTAGGCCTTCTCCTGGGTGACCGTTGGGAGCTCGACCAAAAACTCCACCAAGAATTGGGCTTTCATCGGCCCCCGCGACTGGTAGACAAGACCAAACTCCGAGAGCTCTACTGCCCATGGTTATGCGTCCCGTCAGTTTGGGTCTCCGAAGGATTTGTTTGATGGGGTAATCGATATTTACCACCATTTGATAGCTGCGACAATAATGGCGCAGTCTTCTAGCCGAGAACACCAAAGCAAGTACCAGCTTTTCAATCACCTGGTACCGTTCCTCAATCGGCTGGAGGGTCCTGCTCGTGAAATACACTAGACTCTGCTTCTTGCCTTCTTCATACACTAGGACCGAGTTAACGGCTGAATGTGCAACTGCTAGGTATACTAGCAGCGTGGCCTGAGGTGGAGGGCTCACCAGGATGGGTAGAGTGGACAGATTCCTCTTGATATCATCGAACATCTCTTCACACGCCGCGTCTCACTTAAATACTTGTGCTCCCTTCAACAGCTTGAAGAAGGGTTTGGCCTTCTTGGCCATTTTTGGGAGGAATCGAGACAGAGCAGCGAGTTTGTCTTTTAGCTGCTGGACTTCCTTTAGGCATTTTGGACTCCGCATGTTTAAGATGGCTTCACACTTGTCAGGATTTGCCTCTATACCCCTCTGTGTTATCATAAACCGAGGAACTTCCCGCCCCCAACCCCAAAGAAACATTTCTCAGGGTTGAGGCGCAAGTTATGTTGCCTCACTTTTGTGAAAACCGCTTCTAAATCTGCTGCATGTTGCGTGGCTGCCCTGGACTTAACCACCATATCGTCGACATAGACCTCCATGGTTTTGCCCAGCAACTCATGGAAGATCTTATCCATCAGTCGTTGGTAAGTTGCACCAGCATTTTTCAGGCCGAAAGGCATCACCTTATAACAATAAGTCGACCTCTCCGTCATGAATGCCGTTTTGTCTTCGTCCGGGTGGTACATTCAGATCTGGTTATACCCCGAATAGGCATCTAGAAAACTCAGCATTTCGAAACCTGACGTGCTATCTACCAGTCGGTCAATACTGGGAAGTGGGTATGTGTCTTTCGGGCATGCCTTGTTTAAGTCTGTATAATCTACGCACATGCGCCACTTGCCACTGGCCTTACGTACCATTACCGCGTTTGCCAGCCATGTAGTATGCATTACTTCCCTGATGAAATGCGTTTGCGCGAGTTGCTTGACTTCTGCCTCGACTGCTACCCGTCTTTCTTCACCAAGCTTCCTCTTCCTCTGGGCCACTGGTCGAGCCTGCGACAATAATGATAGTTTGTGACACATGAAGTCTGGGTCAATCCCGGGCATGTTAGCGGGACTCCAAGCAAAGAGGTCTGAATTAGCTTTTAACACTGCCTCTATACTGTCCCGAACAAGTTGGTGACTATTATGGCCCATCTGGGTAACTTTTTGACAGTCCGCACCGAGTTGGACGGTCACCATTGGTTCGTTGAAGACGAGCCGGTTCTCCTCAAATTCTGCTCGTGGGTCGAGATCAACACCTCTCAGCCCCCTGACTTCCTGGTCTACACTATTGCACTCGACCAAAGGGGTCTGAATTTGCTCGGACTGGGTTTCGTGCTCCTCTATAGTCTTCACCGAGTAAGGGTGTATCTTCAAACTTTGCATGTAGCACTGTCGGGCTTCTTTTGTGTCGGCCTTGACTGTGATAATGCTTCCATCTGCTGCTGGAAACTTCATGGTCATATGAGGAGTGGATACGACCGCCTCGAGTTGGTTGAGGGTCCGCCTTCCAATCAGTACGTTATACGAGGTATCAACATCCACCAAGATATAACGAACGGTTAATGTTTTGTAAGACTGTGCACTTCCAAAGGTCATCAACAGGTCTACGAACCTTCGAGCGTGGACTGTTTGGCCCGTGAACCCTAGTAATGGTTCTGAATAAGCTTGTATCGCAGACTCGGGTACTCTGAGCTTCTAGAACGTAGTCTAATATAGTACGTCGGTTGAACTACGCTGATCAATTAAGTCCTTGTGTACTCTCCAATTGGCGATAGTGGCCGTTACCACCACAGGGTCATCTTGTTTGGGATCGTGGCTGGAAAAATCCTCATCCGAAAGAGTGATAGGAGGCTGCGAACGAGGTGGGAAGTACTGAACATAATTGACACTTCTGTAGTGTCTTTTTCGGGAGGAACTTAACGAACCTCCGCTCGCAAAGCCTCCCGCGATCGTGTCGACCGTCTCCACCCGGCGTTCGACCATGTTTACTGATCCGGCCGCCGCATTAGGGTCTTGTTGCACAATACCCGGATCGTTCCTGGACTGATTCCATTGGCCCTCTATTCCGGGACCGGGACGACCTTTCCCACGGCCCTGTCCTCCAGGAAAGAGGCCTGGTCGAGCTCCCCTACCCCCTGGAACTGGGGGTCCCTCTCTTTGAGTTGGTCCCCTCTGAACAAAACGGGCAAGCACTCCAGACTAAATGAGCTCTTCGATCTGGTCTCGTATTTTAGTGCATTCCTCTGTACTGTGCCCGATGCTTTGGTGATAGCTGCACCTAAGGGTAGGATCAGCCCCTGGCTGATGCCGGCTTAGTCGAGGAAGGGAGATGAGCTCCAAGTTACAGGCCTCCTGCAAGACGGCCTCCATAGTAGCATTAAGAGGGGTGTATCATTCATACTTGCCGGGTCAGACTCATTTCAGGTATCGAGATCCTTCCCCAGCCGCTTGTGGTTGGGACTTTCACTTCCGGGCATCAGCATTCTCCTCAATGGCCATGTACCTAGCTGCTCGTGCTCGCAAGCTATCCATATTAGGTGGGGGGTCCGCATAGAGCGAGTCCAAGAATGCGCTAGGCTTCAGACCAACCAGCAGGGAGTGTCTCGTAACGGCCGGGTGTAGGTCGGGTATGAGCAATGTTGCTTTGGTGAACCGTGCCAGGTGCTGTCTTAGCGATTCGTTCTCTCCTTGTACGACATGATATAACGACGCTGAGGACGCGGTCGCCGGCTTGCTGTCCGCGAACCTAGCAGTAAATCTAGCGCATAGCATCTCAAAAGAACCAACCGAGTTAGCGGGAAGAGAATAATACCAGTCTAATGCCGGGCCCTTGAGGGTTGTGGGAAACAGCCGACAATGTACTCGGCCGTCTGTAGAGAACAAGTTCGCCTGCGTCATATAGGACTTGACATGGACGTCTGGGTCTGAAGTTCCGTCTTAAGTGTCCATGTGTGGCCACTGCCATTTGGAAGGGAGCTTTGCCCGCATCACTTCCGGTGTAAAGGGATGAAACCCGCCAATGTGCTCCCTTAGATCTTCTCGCAGGGGAGGCGGTGTCACTTCTTCAAATGGCATGCTATGATAGTTTCGCATGCGTGGCAGACGAGACCATTCCTCCGTACGTCTGTTGGGTCCTTCTTCCGACACAGACCGAGGTGTGTGGCCGTTAGTGCTAGTCCGACTAGCTGACGGTACCTGAGTCCATGGTGTCTCCTCTGAACTTTCTTCGGGTGTCTCACTTCCCCATGGCGTGGAAGAATATTGCCCGTCCTGATGAAGGGCGGTCATCTGATCGTAGAGGGCACGCATATCCTCATCGTGATGCCTCTCCTGATTGCGGAATCGGGCGTCGATTTTGTCATGGGCTGTTTGAAGGGTGTGTTACATTTTAGCCTCACTCTTCTGCAGGGCGGTCTGTAGGGCGTCTTGAACTTTGACCGCACTTTCCCGTAATGCCGCTTTCATGGTGTCGACGCTTTGCTGGACAACCCCTTAAAGGGTTTCGAGTATTGTCGGATCCATTCCTTTTGAAAAAACGAGTGGTCTTGGGATAAAATTTTACCAGGGCCCCACGGTGGGCACCAATATGTTCTTACCGAGTTGGAGATGTCGCCTTCCCGACTCCTATCCGGCCTGATTTTCTTGCTTGTTGAACCAAATGGGGGAGTACCTGCGAAAGACTCTCCGACGCTCAAGTCAGTAAGAGTGTTTGTAAAGGGGTTTCTTATTATGTAAAAGAAATGTTTTTCTTGCTTAGCCATACTCCCTGCCTGTCGTTGGTATATCGGATCTGTCTGGGAAGTGCCATTTAAGACAACATTATTTCTAATAAAATCGCAGGACGTTTAGGATCATGAATCCTGTAACTCCCAACGTCTCATTCCTGCCCTAAGAGGAGGCGTTACCAAAATGGGTGATACGCGGATTGGGCCGTTGTCAGTTCGGTTGAACCTAGGCCCACTCCTGGGTGTGTACATATATATATATATATATATATACACACCCACGAGTGGGCCTAGGATCAACAGAACTGACAACGGCCCAATCCGCGTATCACCCATTTTGGTAACGCCTCCTCTTAGGGCAGGAA
>Ga0123340_1001926_pt1 | contig 18107 bp, 10 predicted proteins | sample SirMexnodulemix_FD_89961 | JGI IMG/M metagenome (GOLD analysis project Ga0123340, IMG submission 89961) | Root nodule microbial communities of legume samples collected from Mexico - Siratro Mexico nodule mix | ecosystem: Host-associated > Plants > Roots > Nodule | place: Mexico: Nepantla... | reverse complement strand
GTCTTAATTTTGTGATGATATAAAACTATCACTAAATATTAAATTTAAATAAAAAATTTGAATTACGTATTTTCAGAAATTGGATAATTTAGTTTATAAATTTGAAAGTGTAAGAAATAAAGACAACTTTAACAAAAAAACATATTTAACTTTGAATTTAATACTTTATACTTTCTCTAATATTTTATATTCTCTTTAATACTTTAAAACTTTGTAAAGTAGTGAGAAGATTTGCAAGAGAATTCGAAGAAGGAGAATCCAACATTACTCTATTTAGAAGGTATTGATTAAAGAGTTAAGAATAATTTTAATGGAAAAAGCATTACTAAAGAATTCTTTTGTTAAAGAACCTTTTTTCGATCAACCTTTCAATTAACATAGTTAAAACCAACACTCATCAACAAAACTTCAAGTTTTAATTTTAATATAGCAGAATTTTGCAGGTGACAAATTAAAAATTGCAAAATATTCTTCCTTTGGTGCTTCCCAATCATAGCCAAAAGTTACTTTTAAATTCTAAAACAGAGAATAACACTGTATTCGTATACATGCAGTGATATATGCACAAGAAAAGTTGGTGAGTGTTGAGGCATTATCCCATTAGTGCTTCTAGAAAAGAGTTTTTAACACATTCTTTGCAATTATTTTTATATATATTTTTGTAATAGCAAAACAAGTCGTGAAAAGAAAGGAATATGATAAGCTACTATGATTCGATTCCATTTATTAATTATAGTGTTTCATGAATATCCAACTATAAAAAATTATCCAAACAACCCTTCTGCATAAAGCAACCCTCCACTTTCCACATAATTGAGTAGATTCATTCTCCAACCCGAAAAAAAAATAATCATTCTATGATGTTTTCTGTGCATTCTTAACTAAAGTTTTCCAAAACCAATTATTAGAAAGCAATTATTCCAACTTTCTATAGTTATAACCAACTATACAAAATTTCTCCTTAAAGATGATGTTTAATTGTAAGTCAAACAAAATTATATCTAGAATTTAGTTTTTGATTGTTTTTTTAGGTTTAGGATAAGTTTTAAAAAGTTCTATCTATGTTAAGATTAATTTAAAAATATGTTTATAAGATGATGATTTAATAGTAATATTACAGTCAATAATAGGATCCTAAACCCTAAACTCATAATTATCAATGACTTAATAATAACAACAATAAAACATATTTATGATAATAGTTTTCAACATTTATTATGGAAAAATGACGAGAGTGTGTTTTCAAAATTAGAAATTAAATTTATGGATATATTTTTTAAGTTACGAGATAAATATAATAATGTTTCAAAATTGTGGAACAGTTATTTTAGTTTAATTTTAAAAGTATTTTGTTTTGAAAATTAAGTTTGAAAACGAAAAATTGGTCTCCAACAAAAACATTACCTTAATTTTTTTCAAATTGAAGACATTCACTTAGTTATATATCTAATCTATCCAACAAACCCATGATGAGTTTGTCACGTAACTAACACTTTATACATTTAATGTTTCAAGTGGGAATCCTTAATGATTTTCATGGCCTATAACTTGAGGAATATAATATTAAGTTTTCAATTCTAAATTTTGTTCATCATGGTCTGTAAATTGAGGCGCATAGGACTAGTTATCGATTTTTATTTTTGTTCATACAAACCAAACTTTGATTGGTTAAGGACACTCTATCACCATCTCTCCAGATTATTAAAAAAAGCAAATATTTTAATCCTAAAAGATTAGTCATTCAATCCTTAAAAGACTGAAATTATTCCTAAGAACTTTTCAAATATATATTCGTCGTTCGTTTTAATTTTTATATCTAGTATATAACGTTAATAAAGATACATATATGAAATTTTAAATACTGAATTAAAAATATGCGCATGGCATCTAGTTCATCCTCCTTTTTCTTTTCAAACCAGACATAATCCTCAATTAAACACACAAATTGCAGCAAAATATGCCACTAGTATATATTGATTATATCATATGGTAAACAAGTTTGAATGAAAAAAAAAAGACAAAATTAGACACTACAAATAAGTAGTTAATTTGTACTTCTCATATAATATTCATGGTGTGAAGTGAAGTTGAAAATGTTAGAAAGAAGAAGAAAACTTATTAACAAACACTAATGCTTAAAATAATCTTTGATTAATAAGAAAAAGTAAAAAAATGTAAAAATAAATATACTGACAATTCCGTAAATAAATTAGTACTTATTATTATAATAATTATGAATATAGCATGTGTTAAACAAGTTTGATTAAAAAAAATACATGAATCCATTATATTTTGAAATTTTCAAAGTTCAAGCAAAATTATAAATGACTATGAAAGTAGTTAATTTGAACTCCTCATACAATATTGATGGTGAGGGAAAATTTGTGTTATGAATTGTTCAAAATTGATATTTTTCTTTAACAAAAATCATATTGTTATAGTAAATGAAGTCACCTACTATAGTGATACTATAGCAATAACTCTTCTTGTACTCATCTTATTATTGTTAAATATATTAGTTTTAATTCATTTTGAGATTGACCATCATCTTGATTATCATATTTTTAGTTCTGATAGTTTCTATGATATCTTTAACCTCAATCTTTATTGAATTTTTTTATCTTGACTAGTGTCTCAAATCATATGTAATCTTTAACTATGATATTTTGTTGTATGTCTAATATTTTAATTAAATCAAGAGAGGCATGTATTTGATGGCTCATGCTCTCAACTCATCCATGTTTGGATGATTAAAGCATAAACTATATAAGAATGAAACAATTTATAATTTTGTTATCATTGTGTGCATGACAAACACATGATTGGGATTGCATATCTAATGGCATAGGTCACTACAAACCTTGATAGCTAATGTTAGATATTAATTATTTGACTTAATTGGTCACTAAACTCAATCATTATTTTTATTTTGTAGTTATTTAACAACCAAAATCTAATTTGGTGACTATTTTAGTCACAAGCAACAACCATTTCATTTGATAACTAAAAATTATCTCTAAACAATTTTTTCTTGTAGTAATTGGACAATAATCACTTAAAAATATTACCTAACAACTTATTATTTCTAATCTTATCTTCAGTATTCACTCACAAAATCAATAAGATTATGAAAGCTTATATAAAAACATCTTCATAATATAAAGATTTACTTCAACTTATTTTTAATACTCGTTTTAATTTCTTACTGATAGTCTCTTTTTCACTTACTGACTTATCAAGAACATCATTGAAAGGTGAACTTTATTAATATCCATAAAACAGCATATATCACGAGATCATAACTTGTACCTCATTAAAAGCTCGACAAAAAATCATTCAATTTCTAATAATAACAGTTAAATTCTCCTATTAATGTATCTTATTTTAAACATGTAGATTTTTAATTTCTACTTTATTTTAAATATTATAAATTCTTTAAAAAGTCTACTAAATTAAATATTTTGTTAAAAGTTTGAGAATCGTATTTAACCGTGTTTAACATATAGTTTATATCTAAAATAGATTTTTTTTTTCAACTAGACCCAGAATGAGAGAAAAATATTAAAATCTGAGAACAATTCTAGGACCACTTGGGCATAACTCAAGTATGTCCATGGCCAACAATTATTATTTATGTATCAACTGTAAGGACAAAACGCCACCACCCTACACCACCTCCCATCAAAATAAGGCCCATCAAAATAAGGTCAATCATGCCCACTCTTGAACATAGAATGGAGAACAATTCCACGCCATATATGTCCACATCCATTCTAACAATTAACATGTTTCATGCGCATATATTTTTCTTGATCATATTACGAATACTAATTGGTTTATGTAAGCATTAAAATATCTGACAAATTCCTCCTTTAAGGAAGAAATTATGCGTGTATAATGTATAATTATAGACATAATTATTGTTGTGATTTACGACATGATTTTGGTCGCTAACATGAGCACGTCTCTGTTAACTAAAAGTTGTTTCTGAGAACGTGCGTTCCGTAAACTCACCTCACCACAGACACGGTTACGCTGTTTTCACGTCAGCTAGACGTGTGTGCTTATGGAAAGTTTGATAGTAACACGTTGAATCACTCGAGTACACACTTCGTTTTATTTGGCAAAAGACCATTACGATACGCTAAAATGTTGGACAACGTTTGGCATAAATAATTGAAGACAAAGAGAAGAAGATTTTTTGCACCTGTTAGCCATGATGAAAGTCCTTCCGACCACTATACCAAACAGATAACTAATTTTGCTTAAAAGGATCTAGTGAGAATGATTCTTGATTACTTCCCCAACTTTCAATTTTTGTTGGCTCACAAACTAAATAAATGTAAAGTGTCTTCCCTATGACTTATAACCATGATTTAATTTTTAGTTAGGCATGCAGCGAGATTAGATATAAACATTGATTAAATGGTCCATTTAATTGGGCTGGATAGGTTTGAGCTTATGAGAAACGATTTTTTCTATCCATTAGTTAAATTCGAAGTCTATTGATAGGGAAAATGGAGAAAAAGTACTGCGCTATATACTGATTAACAAACACATATACTTTCTCCCTGCACCTTCACCGACACAGCAAATTAACCATTATACCCTTAACAGAAAATAATTAAATAAATCCTTCATCCCCTAAATTTTTTTATTCCAAATTATACACTAACGAGAAAAAATTAAATAAAACCTACTCCCCTCAATTTTTTTTATTCCAAATTGTTCAATCCCTACCATTCGAAATATAATTTTTTTTTTTTGAATTAGAAATAAATCTTTTATTCTAAATTATACAATCCGAAATATAAAAAAAATATTCCAATTCATATAATCCATAATACAAAAATATATTTCAAAATTTTAAAATTAAAAATACAAAAATTGTATTTTAAACTGTACTATATATTCCAAATAATACAATCTGAAATACACAAAAAAAAAAACTTACGCTCCAAATTATATAATCCAGAATATAAAAATTATATTATGAATTATACGATTTAAAAAAGACATTTTCGATATTTTGATAAAATATGGGAGTGCAGGACGAGGTGATGGAGGTGCAGGAAGAACGCATCTTCTTTACATATATTAATTTATTAATGGGCCGCTAACGCCAACCAGTATAAAGAACAAAACAGCAAATTATTTGTGGGCCAACTAGACCTACCCACACTTCCTTCAATAGGCATACTCCATGATTGTATTTACAAAATCTATAAAATCTATTAATTTCACCTACTACGAGTAAAATCTATAATTAAGGTCGTAACTAAAAAAAACATAATTAAAATTTACTTAGATACATATCCTAACTAACATTCAATGGGGTTCAAAACTAATTCTTATTTCAAAACTATCGGATCTAAATGCTGATTCAAGCCTTAACGAGGTAGCTGAGACGGGTACCATATAACCATAGTATACGTGCATCGAAGGACCATTGCGCATGTTGTATAAATAAAAGCATGGGTACTTTAAATTAGCACCGCTTAAATTATCCGATGTTGCAAAGCACTTGAAACACATGTCAATAACATGGAATACTAACCAAAAAATACTCATCCAACAAAACTGTAGAACAAGGAAAGATTCTGTCCAACCTATCACAACAATATATTAAGTGCGATCAGAAATTAACTGAAACAAACACTTAAAAGACACGGTACGATTTCCCCATGGTACTCTTCAGATACAAGCACCTAACCTGAAATCAAGAACAGATTACATTCAGACGATTGAAAGGATATTAGACCAAGTATAGTAAGTAAAATAATAGTTAACAATGCAACAGTTTTACTCAATTTAAGAGAGGACAACTCACATTCTGCCAGTTCTTTTTCAGCAATGAGACAAGGAAGTTAACACTCAGTTGTACATTTTGAAAGATTTGTTTTTCCTCCATGCTGACATTCCCCACGGCTACTCCCATGCAGAGCACCTTCTTAAGCTGGAATTTGACCATAGCCTTAGTCTCGTTAACCTTTGACTCGAGAGATTCTTGGTGAGTCACAAGTGTAGGGAACTTCCCTGCAAAGTCAGGCAAAATATCGTAATCAGCTAAAGCAATATTGATATGGAAACCAAAATATAACAATTAGTTGAAAAGCAAAGCAACATAGATAGGGAGTGTAAGAGTTAGCTTAAGACAATAAAGAGTCAGTTCAAAGTTTTTTTACACTGTTAGTAATTAGAAATATTAAGTACATAGCACAATTTGACCAGAGATTAACATATGCAGAGAAATATATGGTATAAATTGATCAAAACAGAAGCAAAACAACAAGTACTCTCAAAAAAGAATAAAACTTGCCTGCCTTGTTGAGACCAGGTCCTAAGAGACGAGGAATCTGCTTGATAACGGCTTCAGAGGCTAAAAACGCATGATACTTTTTTGCTAGCTTTTTGACCAATTTCTTATTTTTGTTAAGCTTCTTCAAGGCCTCGACATCCATGTAGTCCAGTCCTATCTTCTCTGCCTGCAGATTTGAATAATAGACATTAATAAAAAAGACCAGGCAGCAGAACAAAATTTCTCTTCATGAGTTGCGGTTACTAAGTTACAAAATATGTGTCATTTCAAGGTAATTCAAGAAGAGCAGTCATTGAAGAGAATAACTATAAAAAGAACTAGCCCCAAACCATAGAACGAAACCAACACGTTCTGTAAAGCAACAACATAAGTAGCACAAATAAAGTTTTTATAAACATACAGCTAAGGTGACAAGTAATGTTCTAATAAGACACGATTGAATTTCCGGATATGCTACAGCTTAATATTACACCTAATAGAAAATCTCACAATAGAGTTAGCATATTAGAGCAGCTAGTTTACCTCCTCAACGTGTTGGGCATCTCCAAGCATGCAAATCTTCATCTTGGGGCGAGGAATATGAGGCAACTTAACAGAGCCACTGAAACGCTTGTCCTTCTGAGGGTCATAGTTTTTCAGACCAATTTGGAGTTCAATAGTCTCCACAAAATTCCGGTTCTTCTCTTTGGAATCACCCATGATTCCAGTGATAGCTTCTCTTAGAGCATCACTCTGAAGCTTACTGCACAGCCAACATCCAAGACAAATTAGAGACCACATAGCCTAGGTTATTCAAATGCACAAATTTCGCCAAAGGATTTTCAATTAACAGTGTCACCACACATAGTACACATCAGTTATCAATGAAAAACTATCAGGAGCATTACATTGCCGATAAAACGGGTGAACAAACAAAGAATTGTGAACATTGACAATTAGAAGGCATGGAAATGAATACCTCATTTTGAAACTCGGTCTTTTTCAACCCAACGGCTAGGCGGCTACAGATCTCAGAGCTGCGAAAAAATTGCAGAGAAGAACAAAGTGAGAATAGGAATCAGTGAAGAAAGCTGAAGAAAATGTAATAGCAAAGTCTTCTGAATAGAGAAAGTACCGGAGGCGAAACCCTAGCTAGGGTTTGGAGCGGGCAGAGAAAGAAGTATATAACAGCCATTGATGCATATGGATTGGGCTGGGCCTAACTTATAAAAAATTTAAATGGGCTCTGCACTTCCACTAATGATTTTTTTAGAATGCTGTGTTAGAAATAATGGAGGTGCAGGAAGAAAACTCGGACTCAGAAAGCCCTTTTCTTTTTTCTGTTTTTTTGGTATTCGGTGAATGTTTTTCATATTAAGAATTTTCTCTTAATCAACAGAAGATACTAAAAGCTATTCGCATAGTTAATACTTACCAAAATAGTTGATTTTTATTTATATTAAGTGTTTCTAGTGTAAAAAAATTGTTTATATATTCCCGTAGACCTACAAAACAATAATTCACGCATCGTTTAACTATTTTATGCATTTATTTATTAAAATAAGTTCTTGTATATTAAATATCAAATGCTGCAAAGTAGATTTATATGAGTGGATCCCTGAAAGACTAGATAAAATAATTGATATAATCTTAATTATAAATTGATCGCGTAAGAGATTTTATATTAATTTGTAATATATAAATGGGTGGAATCGATTTTATAAAATTCAGTTACATTTAAAGTTACTTTTTAACATATTAAAAAAATTAATTTAATTTTTTTATAATCTTGCAAAAATTGCTTAACCTTTTTTTCCACTATTTGAATAAGCTTTACTGCCTCTATTTCTTACTATGTGTATGAGGCAAAGAAATGTGGTGAAATATTCTATTTAGTTTAACTACTTTTAGTGCTTTATGAATATATATAAATATATATATTTGAACGCAAAGTTTTTTAATCAACGGTTAAAACTTCGAAGTGAGTATAAGAAATATACAAGGAATGGAAAATTTGTCATTCCATTCTCAATTAAATACACAGGTTCATGAAAGAGGGGATTTGAACTTAACAGTCACGAAATGAAGAAGTCGTACGTATACAAATCGAACGAACATATTGACTATAAATTTGGAATTTGAATTTATTCCAGGGGAACTAGGTCACAGAACAATCTACGAGAGCATGAACTAGTTTGCCTGTTGATAATTGTATAACAAATTCTGTCAAAGTATCCAACTAATGACTGAAACCTAATTATAATTAGGCCTCAATAGACATTTATCTCGACAAGGATGAGACTTAATGTGGACACAAAATACTAAATCATACCTAGAAACCTATTAGAGGTAGCTATTGTTATCAAGATAATCAAATCAAGAATGATATGTAATGAGACCAAAGATATCTCTCTTTAACTTTTGAATCCTTCATTACATGCTCGTCACAAATACATTATTGAATTTGACTTATGAAAATCTATGAAAATTCCCTTTATATTTCCACTTCTAAACACCAGTTAAACACACACTTGAATGACAATAAGGGGGGACCTGTTTACAATTTGCATATATAGATAGCTCACACGCAGCTCCTAAAAATGGATTTAATAAACATGTATAAAAAAACTAAAAAATATATATAGATTTGCTAGTTTGATTAGATATCTTTTCACTTGAAAAAGGTCTATCTGTGATGGTTAAGAGTTCATATAATAGGTGCAATAAACCAGATCAAGAGTTCATGTCAAATTATAATTAGCTAGTCTGAACATATGAATCGTTTAACAAACCAGATCAAGAAAGAATATCCGAGCATATGGGAATCTTAAAAACACACTGCAATAACATGGGAACTAGTAAAAAAAGAAACTTTAGCAACTACTTTAGGTTCTTAATCTTGGTGACTTTGCTTTGCATGCATTAGCAATAAGGGCATCACGAGCAGACACAATCAAACTATGAGGAGCAACGAATGCATCAAACATAGTATAGTCGATCCAATCCTTCAACTTTTGCTCTTGCCCCCAATCTTCTGGTATCTTAACCTTCTCCACCATCACCTCTTCCCGGAGTCTCTTCAGCTTCTCACGCCCCGTTTCCTCTACATCATCACTATGCCCTTCCTCTTGCTCCTTCACCTCATCATCATCCTTGTCTCTAACAGAAGACTTGGATTCTTGAGTGTTATTCTTGAGCATCTCATTTGGTTCAAGGGAAAAGGAAGTAGCTCTTTGGGAAGTGACGAGTTTTCTTGAACTCCATGCAGGCATGTTGGGAGACAAGTTGTTTCCTTCCATTGAGAAGTGAATAGTTGTTGAAGATACTGAGAAACCAAGAGGGTTTGTGAAATGAGTAAAGTAAGCAATGAATGGCATTATTGGGTGGAAGTTTTATATATAGTTGAGGTTTTTGTATGGCGTGTGATGGTTCCATGTTAGTTCTCTAGAAACGGATCGTGTGGTTTTGTCGTAACGTACGTAGCTAAGAAATAAAAGGAGGATTTGGAGATTTTAGGCTTGGTGGAGAGTGGTTTATTGCGTAGGGTTATTGTGAGGTGGACATGCATCGTGAAAAGTATGAAGCTTTAATTTGCGATGTCATAGTTTTTATTGGAATTGATTTGATGAAAGAGAGATGTGGAGAGGAATGAGAAGAGGCCAACCACTCAGATATTTTTGGTTTTGTTTCACAGGGTTGGCGTAAAGTCGTCCTCAAAAATAATTTCAGACCATTTACCATGTACGTGAGTTGCGTGGATTTCCAGTGGAACTTGTCTCAATTGTGTTCTTCTTTATGCACTGGAAGATGCACCACGTTTTTCAATCTCCGTTTCCACATTTGTCACCTTCATATGCCTTCGCCCATCCTTCGGATCACACAATTAACATATACAAACAAACAAACTAGTAAATAATTGAGTTAAAAAGGTAATTTATAGATGCATAAAATAAAAATGTTCATGGAAAAAAAAATTTAATAATTGGTGAACTAGAACAATATTAGCTTTCAATCTATAGTACGAAATACTAGTTTAATCGATTTCAACTTAATCAATAATAATATGCTTGAAGTCTGACTCCATAGTTCTCCAACCCCTGACTTGGGCAAAGACCAAGTCCGTAGTAAGATATATATCTAATCAGTTTATTGAAGGTCAATATTGCTAACACCTAATTAACGTGTCAATATTTCATATTCTAGGTAGTGTTTATATCCTCAATTAAATGTCAAACCTCAATTAAATGTAAATGAGTAACATGTGTGTGGAATATTCTTTTCAATAATGATAATAATAACATTCACTGAAGGCAACTACTTGTGACCATAAGATTTGAATAAAAATATAATTTGACGCATGTGGAACATAATGTGGATTGAGTCATGTGAGCGGCTGAGAAAAAAAATGTACGGGAGTAGAGTGAATTTTTTAGTATCAATTATAAACTCATAAAATATAATATCATAAAATTTAATAAAGATGTGAGATATTAAAACTTAAATTATTGTTACAATATTTACATGTTTTTTTATTTTGTTTATATAAACCCTAAACCCTAAATTTAAAATAGAAAACTAATCAACAATTCTTATTATATGAGATGGCTTTCATACCCGAAACACTTGAAACTCGTGAGTTTGGGCCTGTCGGTTCATGGATCAATTATTTCGGCTCTTAACTCCTTTCTACACCTTTCACTACATTCCCTTCTTCCGTTTTTTCCTTCATCTCACGAAGTGGGCTCCAACAAAACAACAAAAAAAGAAAGTGTGGCCGAGCACTGTTTTTGTTCCTTAATAAAAAAAAAACATTATCATGAAAAATTTTAAGATATGGAACAATTAAAAATTAATTTTGGATTTTGTGAAATTCTGTTTCTAAAAATATTTTGAATAATTCAGATTTTTTTAATATATCTGAAAAACTGTAAGAATTTTAAAAGTTTATTTTTATGTTACATCTGTAATTTTCAAAATATAAAAAATAGGAATACGGCAGATTTATATATTATATCATTATAAATTATAAATTGATAATAAAAATTATGTATTAAAAAATTATTTATAACAAGGTTAGCCAAATATAATAAAAAATAATCTAATTCATTTAGATTAAATTTGTGAAAAGAAATATATATAATTTAAATATTATTGATTATATATAAAATTTATTTTTTATCTATATAATAAATTTTTGAATTATTATAAAATTATTGTATTAATTTATTTAAAAATTGTGTTAGAACCACGTTATAATTATCATATATTTAAAAATTTGTCTTTTGAATTAGATATTTCAGTAATTTACATAGTACCGGTGTTCGATACACGGGAAGACGTGACTTAAAATGGAGTGTTGAGAGGTTTCTCTAAATATTAATGCGGTTCAGTGTTAGATCTTGATTGTTTCATGTATGAACATTTCAGAATTTTAAATAACCTAAGATTGATATGTGCATGCATCTGTGATGATTAGAGTAAAACTAATGCCCCTACTTTGATTTTTAATTTGAAAAGAAGATGATCTTGAGAATAATACATGTTAGAAAGTTCTTTGCATGATGTTGAATTTTGAATAGAGCAGAACAAAACCGAATGTTGCTGGAGCTATCTCCTTCGTAATGACTGTTTACAAATTGATCACTGGTCTTGTTGTTGCAACTTATTTCATTTGGCTAAAAATTACTTATATATATGGTCATGTAGGGTAGGATTGAAGGAAAAAGCAGCTGAAATTGTATTGTAGTAACAACTAACAACACACTGTTCCTACTATTCTCCTCTTGTGCTGATCAAATTTTGAAGAAGCATAACTGTTTTTTCTATCATCTCAGCTCCAACTGAATCTATTCAAGTCCAGTTGTTTACAAGTGGTTGCAGCTTCATTGTCTCCATGGTTGTTTAGGTCCAATCTTGCTGCTACAAAGTAAGAAGGTGGCATTCTATAATCCTGAGAAACTTTTTCATCTACTGGTTTCAGTGTTTCTGTCTTGATTCTGTTTCTGTGCAGGAACTCACCTTCTGATTGGCTTTCTTTGATCAGGCTTTCAGGATACATGCTGCTTCTGTTTTCTGTTTCTCTTTCAAGTCCAATGGACATGGATAAGTTGGCAGGACCGGTTTCAGCGGCATAGCTTCTTCTTTCTTCATTCTTGCTCAATGGGGCAAGGAAGGTGTTCTTTTTCCCATCATCACACCACTTGAGTTCACAGTTCCTAAGATTGTTGGGAGCTTCTGTGGCTTCCTTTTGCTCCATGAACATATGGCTGTTGAAGTGTCTTAGGCTATTTTGAATCTCTTGCTCCTTTTGTGATCTGTCACAGGATGTGAGGCAACTGTCCATCGAGCAATCGTTTGGCTGGTTGGTGTGTGTTTGCTGAGGGCAAAATCCTTGAAATTCCTTCAGCTCTGAGAATGCTGAGTTAAGGCACTGAGATGAGACTTTGGACACCAGCTCTGATAGTTGAACTTTGGCAGTTTCAAGTCCTACTATTCCCAAATTTTGTCTGCCAAGAGTCTCCTGAGCTTTCTCCAACACAGACTGAAGGTATTTTCCTTGGGCCTCTATCCTGAGCTGCAAGTGTCTTTGTACCTGAAAGGGTTCAGGATGATTTGTAAGAGTTTAATTTTTATGCACTGTTGGTACAAAATAATTTAGATTATCAATTAATAAAAGACCATCTTTGATAAGATTTTTTTTAAGGTAGTTCTTGTAAAAGTTAATGAATTTAGGATATACAACAATTTTGTATTTGAATGACAAATTAAAACACTTTATACATTAGTGCACAGACTACTTTATATAATTATGGAATGGGAAATGCATGCTTAGTAAGTTGCCACTTAGATGTCACCTCAAGTTGTTCATTGAGCCTTCTTTGCACCTCAATCTGCATCTGCAGTGCCTCGCTTATATGCAAATCTCTGGATAAAAGGCATTGAAAATTAGCATAACTGCTACAAAATATTTAAGCCACTGAATATTCATGTCAAACAAGATTACATGAAGCATGTGAAAAATGTTTAGTTTTTCTTACTTGTTAGCCTGCGGTCCGAGGCTTAATTTGTTCATGTGAGGTCCACTGGTTTCAGAAAGTCTCTCGCCAGTTGCTGCACTTGTTGCTGTTAAGGTAATTTTAACCATCAAAAACAGCTCTATGGCTCATTAGTAGATCACAAAATGAAAGAGATTGGTATCTTACTCATTTTGTGTGTCACGTTGTTGCTTTGTCCATGCAGATTCTTGCTCAATCTATACTTCTGGTGACAAAAAAAAATAAAAAATAAAAAAAAAATAAAAAAAAATCAGTAATTGCACTAGACAAGTTAAGATGGAAAAATGAATTCTTGGTTTGTGGCTTTGTGCATGTTATATATGACATTTTTTCTTCAAATAGCAAATTTCCATTTCTTTGTGATGCATCGGACAGGTTAGCTTTGCTAATATATGGTTTAAAATTAGCAGCTGCAGGATATCCATTACAATAGTCTGAAACCTAATATATGATCACTATGGTGAAAGAGTGGCAGATCATGATTTGTGCATGACTTCTATACACAATATATCAAGTTTTTAACGACAATACATGTTTACATATTAGTTTATGTAAACATTTATGCCAATTACAAAACAACAATTAGGACAAGAGGAAAGGAAACAAATTTGGTATGCAAGTTTCTTAATGTGTAACATCCTAACTTGTATGGTGTGGAGGTGCCTATCAGTAGATAATTTTGGTTAGCAAAAACTATGTTTGATTCTCAACTTCGGAGGGAGAATGAAACCAAAATTCAAATGGTTTACAAGTACTGACGAAACGATGCACGTAGTATAATTTACCTGAAGATGGCTCTTTAAGTGATATAAGGTAAGCCCTGGAATCCCCATGAGTTTCATTACTGTTTTTGGAGTTGCTTCTGCAATAAAAATATTGTAATTTGCATCAGTGAACTTAAATTCTACGATCCTCAAGATTTGGTGATGCACAAGGGACTTATATACTCACTGTCAGCTCCCCCTAACTGATTGACTGCTTCTATGAATCTGGCATGAAGATCTGGTGTCCATTTTAATCTTGGCTTAGCATCAGTTGAAAGCACAAGTCCAGAATCTCCAGACCCATTTCCTGTTTGAAGGAACATGTGCCTCTCAGAGGGGATTGGCATTCTGGAAGAAGAATGAATGTTTTTTCCTTGGTGTTGGTGATGATGATACATTCCACCTACAAAAGCCACCTATAAGCACCCTAACATATAAAAACTAACAACTTAGTTCCCAGTGGTGAGCACCAGTTGTGTAATTACCTGATGATTTGTGTGTTCTCTTGCTGACTTTCAACCTATGGAAGATGAAACTAGAGGAAGCTTTATTTTCAAGATTAATTGTTACAAGCCTTGGTACTACTAACAAATAAGATAATTTCTGAATGCTTGTTGTGCTTGTCTTGTTTCTCCTATACACACTTCTCTTCAGTGGAAAGCATGCTGAAACTGGTATTTATATGAGAGCTGGAGGGGAGCTGGTAATCCAATGGAATCTTGGATAGAACCAATAGAAAACCCAACTTAATCCTTGTGCGGTGACCTGAAAATTAGATATTATTCTTTCCTACTTTTGTTCACTGGTGGACCCCTTTTTATAGTTCCATTTTCCATTCTCAGATAGTGCTTTCCATTTGAGTTCATAAGCAATAAAACTTTGGAAATAATCTACTTTTTTTTCCACGCACATTACAGGTTTCCTGTGCTGGAATTGCATATAAATCAAGAGTTTTAATAGTTAGATATGTAAAAAAAGTTCTGCGCAAATATCAATTTCTAAACTGCATTAGGTTCCAGAATTGATCCTTCAAATTTTAACCCAATATGCAGTCTTATTCGTTTGCCAGGTAAAAGTGGGAATCATATGCTCACATTTGAAGGAGTATTTCCTTTTTTTTTCTGACTTGGTTCTGGAGAATCTGATATCCCTCTCGACTTGGAACAACCATCATTTTTGTTGTAGAGGAAGATTCCTAGAACTTAGAAGCCTAAATTTGTTGTTCCAAACCTTGATCTTGTTGCCATTTTACAAGTCCTTTCTTAATGTACATACTAGTTCTTTAGTAGCATGATATATGAGGTTGGCTAATGTTATCTTTGGCAAAGTTTTCAGACAAAGACATGAAGGAAGGCCTTAACTGGTTATACATGAAGCAATGTAGTTGAGGATTCCATTGACTAGAGCACCATGCCATGCAATGGAAGGTTAAAAATAATTGTGGAAGATGCTTTTCATGGAACTGTTTGGAGGTAAGGAATAGAATAAGAATACGTTCTGTTTTGTCTCCTTCAATAAGTTTGGTACTTATTCAGCCTGCACCGTTTAAAATATAAGGAAGATGGACCCTGAACTTTTCATTCTTTCTTTGGCACAAAAACTCTGGCCCCATCCTCTGGAATCCTAAGTAGGAGGGACCTAATAAAAAGGGAAAGATAGAAGAATTGTACTTGCTTTTATACTTCCATTTGGTTGAACACAGTACTACTGCATAGGACCACTTCCCTTGCCCTTGACTTGTACCATGGTTAATGTAGCTGATTCTTGTGTAAGAATAGGTACATTTGTCATTCCTTATGTTACCACACACACTTTTAACTTTTATCCTGTAGAAACTTGTTCTTATCCATGGGGAACTTTCCTTTCGTTAAATGGCATATACCATGTTAAACCACTACGAAAATCATTACAAACTGTATTAGAATCCGATTCAGTTTTAATTAAAGCCACGCCTTCCATAGGCAATGCATGTGTCAAGAGCATGCAAATCTCCATTATTCAATTGGAAAGAAAGAAGTTTAGTGTTGCACACTGTGTTGTAAGGGTAAGTGGTGTGGTACTCTGATTAAAATTCTACGAATAACAATTAAATTATTAGCAGCTAATAAAGAATAAATTAGAGTATAATACATATTTAAGTCACACACACATATAATATATGATACAAAACAGTTGATCATCTCACAAATGTATTGTAAACCGTATCTGATTTGATGATATCCATTTATCAGGCGCAAAAGAAGCCAGTAAGATGAACATTTTATTGACAACTTATAGAAACCATGAAAATAAATAGGCCAAACCGCAAAGATTCCTTGAACAGTATCTTGATATCACTTCTCCTTGTTCTTGTTCTTGATTCTGATTTTTGAGAATATTTAATGCGTCCAGGAGAATCCCGAGAGACTTTGGACAAAGTTAAAGCTGAGTTCCTAAGTAGTTTTCTTGCATGTGGATTGGAATAATATGGGCAAGAGCATTGATTTGGTACTTTTTCCGTCTTGATATCGAATTTGCTCCTTAGATGGACTTCCTATAACCACTTGGCAAGAACATTATTTATTTGAAGTTGTTCTTGAGCACCACTACAACACTTAAAAATTCATCAAACATAAACAAAAACACACTCATAATTAACAGTCTACTTTTTCTTAGTATAGAATGTATCCCATCGCAAAAATACGGGAGCTGTTTAATATTATACTCTCAGGTGACAGTGAAAAGAACATAAGCATACAAAAAGTAAAAAAAAATTAAGATGTTATTGGAAGAGAATAAAGGAAACCAACCTTTACGTTCACCTTTTTTAGTGCTGCTTCTATCTGCCAATTCGTATAAGTCTTAGTTCTTCTGCATAGCTTGATTAATTTTATATCAGAGGTTCTGTATGGAGGAGTCAATGATGACTGGTTTTGTTTATGCAATCTGAGTTAACCATGTATAAAAGAATTTGTTGCTACAACTTTCTTTTTATCTAAAGCCATTCTTTGACTGTTTGAGTTTGTGTATATATATAATCACAGAAAGCAGCAAAACCTTGAAAACCAAATCCATTTATGCATAACTTTGTTTTTGCAGCTTTGATATCATGCTCATTCTTGCATGGAACCGTTTTTTCCAATGTTGATAGCCATCTTTACTTGATGCTGCCAAACTGTCCTAGCTACTTTCAAGTCTTTCGCATCTTTAAAGAGTATGTGCTTGTAAGAACCAAGGAGTACTTATCTCTTTCTAGTAGTATCCCATTGGCTTTATCTTATGGAGATGCCCCACCTGTGACATGGGACATAAATTTTTATTCTTGGTTTATGTTGTGTTTTTTTTACATGTTACATTAACGAATGGTAGATTCAGTTTTGCTTAGGACACAAGTAGAATCAAGTTGTGAACTAAAGGGTCAATGATGAGCAAACCAAAACCATTTTTTGAGAGGTTTCTGGCTGTGGTTTTTGGCATTGGTTGAAATGAAAAGCGAGAAATGACCACGGAATGCTATTCCTCGCGGGGAAAAGGGAGAGAAAAAAATAAAGAAAGAAGGGAGAAGGAAAGTTCAAAGATTCTTAGGAATGAGAATATGAGAATGTTAATTTGGATTAAAGCTCATATATTATATTCTCAAGTAAAGAATTATGTTATTCTTCTTCTCTAGAAGCCACAAAAAATGGATTCTCACTTCCCCACCTATCTTTTTACTAATTGTAATCAGATGCTTTTTTTCTGCATACATTGTGACTATCAATTATGGGAATTGCTATGTTTAGATGTTTTAACAAAATTTGAGGTTACCTTTCACTTTTCTTCCAAGAACTGATTTGGTTGACATTGGACTGTTCCCTGCTAATTAATTGGTGTTCCCCACTTGGATAATTCCAGAACCTTTTCCACTTTTTTTTTTTTTTTTTTTTTTTTTTTTTTTTTTTTTGGATTTTTCTATTTTTTTTTTTTTTTTTTTTTTTTTTTTATTTTTTTTTTAATTATATTTTTTTATAT
>Ga0123340_1001923_pt1 | contig 18111 bp, 10 predicted proteins | sample SirMexnodulemix_FD_89961 | JGI IMG/M metagenome (GOLD analysis project Ga0123340, IMG submission 89961) | Root nodule microbial communities of legume samples collected from Mexico - Siratro Mexico nodule mix | ecosystem: Host-associated > Plants > Roots > Nodule | place: Mexico: Nepantla... | reverse complement strand
TTGTGAAAAGGGAAAAAAAAAATTTTTAAAAAGAATAAAAAAAATAAAAATGTTAAAAATCTGTAAATTTAGATGAGTTTAAAAAAAATTTGATTCTTAGAACAAAGGGTCAAACCAATAAAATTTTTTTTTTTTTTTTAATTGTATATATAAAAAATTAATTCAATATTAAGAAAATCACAACTTGTAGTCAGATTTTTTTAACCCATCTTAGTAATTGAACTTGATCTTTGACCTTATCATTAAGTAACACTATTATTCAATGAAGTAATAACAAATTTAACAGTGTAACAGCCCTGTAATTTAAAAATCTAACTGGATAAACACATATTTTTAATTGTTTTCAGTTAAGTATGGTATATAAATTGTTATAAACTGTAACCCATTTTCAAAGCTTCTCCATAAATCAAGTTTTGGAATGCAAGCTAATGAAATATAAAAAAAAAAAATATACATGTTTACATTTTGGAATAATTTTTGATAAAGTCAAAAGTCACAGTATGAGCAAAATTAGTATCCACTGTAAGAAAACAAACTGAAAAAATTTAGAAAAAAAAGTAAATAAAGAAAAGAGTAAGAAAAGACAAGAAATAGCAACGAATGAGGGTGACATTGGCAAAGAGAGATTCTGGTGATAGAAACCAAAAAAAAATATGCCAATGGGGGTAAGGAAAGTAAAAAGAAAACAAGAATTTTTACAGCTACAGTGGCTACTGCAAGTATCAAGTATGAAGTGTGCAAAGTGCCCATTCTTAATCACAAAACAACAAGAATAGAAAATAGCGTTTTACACCCTTCGCTTCTTCCGATCAACGACATCACCGGGACCCATGGCGGAATCCTCCGAACAACCGTCCAAGCGACGGTCGCTACCCGCCGGCGACGACAGAATTAGTCAGCTCCCCGACGTCCTCCTTCACCAAATCCTCTCTCTCCTTCCAACCAAACAGGCAGTGGTCACCGGCATTCTTGCGAAGCGGTGGCGCCTGCTGTGGCCCGCCGTGTCGGTCCTCGACCTCGACGACGAGTCCTCTCCGGATTCCCGCCACGGTTCCGCGGGCTTCGCGGAGTTCGTGTACTCGGTGCTCCTCCAGCACGACGCGCCGGTAATCGAGCGGTTCCGGCTCCGGTGTACGAACCCGAACTCCTCCCCGTGCGACATCGCCACGTGGCTATGTCACGTGGCGCGACGGAAAGTGGAGCGCGTGGAGCTGTCGCTCTCGCTCTCGCGCTATGTGGCGCTTCCACGGCGCCTCTTCAACTGCGACACGGTTTCGGCCATGAAGCTCAACGGCGTGTTCCTCAACGCGCTCGCCTCGTTCTCCGTGTGCTTGCCCATGCTGAGGGCTTTGCACGTTGGGGATAGGGTTCTGTTCGGGTGCCACGATTACCTGGTGAAGCTTCTAGCTGGGTGCCCCGCGCTGGAGGACTTGGTGCTGGAATCCACCTACAACGATGCCTGCGGAGGTGTCGTTTGTGCCGAGGGCAATTTCGAGCTTAGTTTGAAACACTTGTTGCGTGCCAAAATTGGGTTTTCTTGGAAGGAGAGGTGCCTCAAGTCCATGCTTCTCATTTTCCAAGCGCTCTCTCACGTTAGGTGCCTCTCGCTTTCTCCCTGTACAGTTGCGGTACGACGCTTCTCCACCTACCCTTAGTTAAATACTATACATCATGTGTATATTTGTGTGTTTATGGTTTAATTTGTTTCTTGAACTCACGATTCATACTGAGTTTAATTGTTTCTTGCATAAGAGAACATGGTGTTGCATTGAATTTGGTGTTTTTGTGGGATGTGTTCTGGAAATTTCAAACGAGTTAATGCTACTCTTTGAAAATGGATATAGGTGGCAATTAGCGTTGTTTTTTCTTGTTGCCCAAAATAGGATGGTGTTGCACTGAATTGGTATGTGGTAGTGGAACGGGATTTTAGTAGTGGTTAATAGTGGAAATAGAAAGGACTTACGTTAGAAAAGCAAAACACATGAACTGGGAGGGAGAAAGATCCCAAGGAGGGTGATATGTGTACAGATTATTGTTTTGAAGAGCTGCATGGGACTACACCTCATCAATAGAAGGATAAGATGTATAGGTTAAAAAGGGACTGAGTTGTATGTAATACTGATTCGAGGGCTGAAAATGAGGCAGAGCAAGGGCAAAGACGGGCTGAAGTGACGTAAAACAGTGTTACAGACCTAAAGTTAGTTTCAATGAAGCAACTGTTTTCATGTGGCGCTCCTTCTAGATCTTAAATTAGTTTTGGGGTACTTAAGTCCCAAAAGTGGTGCTGTTGAAGAAAAAGTTGGGTTTCAATATTATTACAACAGGAAATGTGGCTCCCTATGCAATCATTGGATATAGCCTGCTACTGAGGTGTTCCGTGTCTCAATAGTGAAGTTGATAAGAACTTGTTGAGAGTCCGAAGTCTACCCCACACCAAAGTCCCATACTTCTGATGTGAGACTCAAGTCCCGTGCATGCATTACAATTGAGTCCAAACTACAAAATCAATTCTGACAAAAGTTCTCTACCAATTGTGGAGCTGCTTATAGTGTCTTCCCTTCTTTTTGCTGCAACAGTGGCCACTGTACAAATATACCTAACTTCATTGATGTATTGGTTTTGTATGAGGCAGTTATTATAGAATAATTTGTTATTTGGTATGATGTGAAGGTTATGATAAGTTTGTTAGACCTATTAGCTTGTTAAGCCAGTTAGGATTTAAGTTTGTTGCTTCTTATATCATACAGGCATACAGCTAAGCTTGTGCTGCAAGCATCCTGCTTTTATAAATACTGTTCAGCACTTGTTCAATCAAGTGGAATACATTTCATTTAGAAAAAAGATATTACAGATTACTCTCTCTTTCAGTTTTCTCACACTAAATTCTAACATGGTATCTATTAAATGTATTTTCAATATATGGACATAGACCCATCTCTATGTAATATATTGTACAATCTATATATGATATGTTCATTGGTTGTGCTCAAACTCAAGGATTCATCCATATGAATATTCATCTTATGTTCTTGCATGTTATCTAGAGACTAGTGAATCCTTGCGCTCTTGGTGGACCCCTTGTCGATTGGTGCCACATTTTTCTTGGAAATCATTTTCTATTTGATTTCTGGCCTTCTCCCCTCGTTGTGTCTCTCTTTCCAGTGATTTCTACCACTGTCTCTGTTGTCTCTTGCTCCCTTTCCAACTGGTGATCTCATTGCCAAAGTCGCCTTGCCTAGGCGACCACAGTGCTACTGTAGTCATAGTCATTAGAGTTCTTACGTGCCTGCACATGCGCCTAGAAGCTAATGTAACTTCTCTCTCTATCCACCGCCAACAGTCGCTCATGGTGGTGTGTTTAGCCACCTTTTCGGTGATTTGCACCAGGCCGAACTCACCCTAACCTCCTTGCTTTTTATTTGGTACTGCATTCTTGGTCCTCTCTCTGAGGGTGGTTTCTTCTCTCTCTTGTAGGTCTCTCTCTCTCTTTCCTACCATTGTTTTCACTCTCTTTCATGTGCCCATGACTTCTACTAACTTGTTTTAATTCCTCAATCTTCACTTACTATGTCAATGTCCCACTCTCCGTTGACAAGTTAGATGACTTGAGTTATGAGACTTCAGCTTCTAATATCAAGCTTGGTTTGAGGGACAAAATTATATTGATCATCTCACCTAGACAACAACCTCAATTGATGCAAAAGATCATCCTCGATGGTCCAAAGTTGATGTCCAAGTCTGAAGTGTTCTTAGGCCAACTATTCATCCTTCCCTAAAACAAATCTTCTCTGGGCTTGGGAGCAAGCCTTACTATACACCAATGATACTCAATGTGTCTATGGTGTGTGCTAGGATCTTCTGACTATCATCAGCCCTAAATGCCTTGATAGCCTCATGGCCAAATACTTTGGAAAGGTTCATGTTCTTCTACATGACTTCAATGAATTATTGTCTCCTGTTGTCACTCCTACCTAGGAATTGAGCAATGCCAAACCTTTGTCGTGTTGATGGTGTTTTATGGGATTCCTAACGAGTATTCTTCAGTTGGTGGTTAGTTTTTGGGGTCTTTGGCCATGCCCGCATTGAACTCTGCATGGTCCACCTTGTTGCGTGTGTTATTTGAGTGCACATGATGTACCTACTTCTGTCTCCTTAGTGATTCATCTACCTTAGTATCTTAGTGTGATGGCCACAATTTCTCTTGCAAACCAGGTAGAGGTCGTTCCTGGTGTGATCATTGTCATAAACTCGGTCACACCATTGAGTGATGTTATGCCTTATATGGTTGCCCTCCTCGGTTGGCTACCATTGACATCTTTGGTTGCCCTCGGTCCCACCACCTCTGCCTCCTTTTCGGCTTTGTCATCATTGACAAAATTTATGTCCTCCCATTGTTCCAACTTCTGACTCTACTTTGATGCCACCTCCTCCATCCCCTTCTTACCTTGCCTCTTATGTCTGATTTTCCTATTTCATTTCATAAAGGTACACATTACACTCATAATCGTTCCCCTTATTAGGTTACAGGTCATGCTTGATGAATTGTGTGCTCTTGAGAATAGTGGTACTTAGGATCTTGTTCCTTTGCCTCTAGGGAAATATGTTGTTGGTTGTCAATGGGTCTTTATAGTCAAAGTTGACATTGATAGCACTATTGATTGACTCAAAGCTCATTGGTTGTCAAAGGTTATACATAAATCATTGGGATAGACTATGGTGACACCTTCACTTTGGTCACCGAGATGACCTCTATCATATTTTTAGTCGTGACTGTTCTTTAACATTGGCCCTTCTATTAGTTGGATGTCAAAATGCCTTTTACCATGAAGATTTGTTGAAGAAAATTTATGTGTAGCAACCTTCTAGCTTTGTGGTCTGGGGGAATCTTCTCGCTTGGTATAAAACAGTCTCTTAAGAGATGGTTTGGTAGATTCTGTGTAGTAGTCTATCACTTTGGTATGAGTCGAAACGAGGTTGATCATTCTTGTGTTTTCGTCATTCTGGGTTTGAGGTTATCCACTTGGTAGTGTATGTGGATGGCATCGTTCTTATATGTAGCAATTATTATGGCATTTTAGAGATAAAACAACACCTTTGTCATCATGTCCAGACAAAAGACCTTAAGGTAGCACAATCCAACAATGGAATTGTAATTTCTTGGAAGAAGTATGCATTAGATATTCTAGAGGAGATTGGGTTAATGAAGTTCAAGCCCCTTGACACACCTATGGTTCCCAATGTTAAACTTCTACCAAGCCAAGCAGAGCCACTTTCAAATCTTGAGAGATATAGGAAACTGGTTGGAAAACTGAATTATCTCATAATCACTCCTTACATATCTTTTACAGTCAGTGTGGTAAGTTTGCTTCTAAATTCTCCATGTGCAAGACAATAGAATGTTGTTATTCGCATTCTAAAGTAGATGAAAGGAGCTCCGGTAAAAAAGTTTGTTATATGGAAACAATAATCATACTCGGGTTGTAGGATACTTAGATGTAGATTGTGCAAACTCTCACTGATAGGAGATTCATTTCAGATATTGTGTTTTTATTGGTGACAACTTGATATCTTGGAAAAAGCAGGGAAAAAAAACAAAAATGTAGTGGCAAGATTTAGTGAAGTAAGATATACAGCTATGGCTTCTTCCACTTTGTGAACTTATTTGGTTCAAAAACCTTCTTAAAGAACTGATATTTGGAGAGGTTACACAAATGTTGTGATAATCAAGCTGCTTTTCTTATAGCCTCAAATCTAGTATTTCACAATAGGATCAAATATATTGAGATAGATTGTCACTTGTTTTGTGAAAAGATTGTATATGGAGACATTGCTACTCATTTTGTTAGTTCCAATGATAAGTTGGTAGATGTCTTCACCAAATCATTGGGGGATCCTAGAATTGATTACATTTGTAATGAGCTTGGTGCATATGATTTATGCACCAACGGTGGGAGTGTTAAATGTATTTTCAATATATGGGCCTAGACCCGTCTCTATGTAATATATTGTACAGTCTATATATAATGTGTTCCTTGGTGCTCAAACACACAAGGATTCATCCATCTTATATTCTTACAGTGTCATAGAGCTTCTTTCAATCCTCGCCAATCAGCATGGGTTATTGGCAAAATTGATTCCTTTCTCTTGATTCTCCCCATCTGATTCTCTGCAAATTTCAATTCCTGCAACCTCACAAATTACCTTCTCTCACCACACTCTGTTCCCGTCAAACTCCACTGGTAAAACATCTTGTAGTGACTACAACAAATTGACCCAGTAATTGGAGGGCATGAACTTCAACTTTCTAATTCAATCTTAGCTTGCATTGCTGGAATTTTTCACTCCTATCAGGTTTGTTTGGAATGAAATTCATAGGCATTTTCATGTGCTCATGCATGCAAAGTCCCCTCAGTTCTACTTAAGAGATTCAAATGATTAAGTAACAAACAAGTTTGTCTCAGAATTCCTGTGCACAAACCCCTGGTAGGACTCATTATTTGCCATTGGAGGTCCAGTATACTATGTAGTTGCAATAATTTTGAAGCTATTTCTGTTGGCATCTCTTGACCCTCTCAATGACTGAAATGGAGTGACTTCTCCTTGCACTAGACTCATGATTTAAAAGGAACATGGTGCTCTTCAGGAACTGTAGTCTGTTAATGTTGCACATTTTAATGTTCAACCTTTGTTCAGCCATATTTTTACCCTGCACCATCTCATTCTGGTGTTCAGCTGTTTGTGACTAACCATCTAGAAATGCCTATGGCCTTCCTCTGGTTGATCCTAATAATAGCAGTTAATTTTGAGGAGTGGTGGTGGTAACTTGTAATGGAAGAGCTCCTGGCTGATGTGGATGACACTTTGGTGGTTGTAGCTCAATCCAATGTCAAATGTGCCACAAAATGGTGCCACTATGTTTTCACTGAAGCACAGCATGGCTTTAACTTCTCTAAATATTCCCATGAGCTCAACACATGCGCAGGTAGTATGTTCAGCCACTGCCTCCTTTGCTACTCATGGCCCCATCAATTTATGCCAAGATCCTTCATTGCACCTTGTGCCAACACACAGGCTCCTATGGTTAACTCCATCCCTTCCTCTTCTTCACAAATGCCTCATGTCTACTTACTTGTTTTGTGAAAAATTCCTCTCGGCCTGGTACTTGAACTTGGGTCCCATGCACCATGTTACTTTAGATCCATGAAGCCTTCTGCAGAATACCTCCGAGTGACAGATTAAATTCTGTTGGGAAAGGTTTACCCTTTTTACCAATTGGTTCGACATCATTCCAATCTTCCCTACAATCCAACACATCACTCTCTAGAAAAGTAACATTTGGTTCCTGACATAACTAAAACTCTTATCATCGTCACAAAATTTGCTCAAGATAGTCATGTATTCCTTTGAGTTTCTCACTTTTATTAGGTACTTCTTGGTTCATGAAGGCTAGAAGTACAAGTGTCTTGACCATGACGGATTTTATTTTCCCAAGATTGTTGTTGTTAGTCAAGGATTTGTTTGGGATATTATTGCTTGCGTAGGAATCTTGCCTAAGAATATGTGTAGTTTTTTCCAATTTATATTGTACCCCTAGAGAATTTTGTACTATTTATTTAGATGAATAGAATCAGAAATCCATAAGGATTCAGTCAAATATTATTCTTATATAGTATCAGAGCCTCCTTTTGGCATAAATGAGTTTTCAATTTCTTGTTTCCTGGCCATGCTATTTTCTGTGTTTTTTAGTCATCTTAGAGCTCTTGCACCTCAGTTCTTCATCCTTCGAGGTTCTTTTTCTGTCCTTAGTAAAGGTTATTGGATTTTCCATTTTTTTTCAATGGCAATTAATAATTTGGTTCATTTTAACGGGAAAACTATGCTTCCCGAGAGGTATAGTTTAAAGTTGTTTGTGAAAGAGAATGAATGCGGGGTCATATTGATGGGCGGTGTGAATTGGTGAGCGAATCATTTTGGTGTGCCTATCGTACTATGAATTGCATGAATAAGATTAGAGCAAGAATCATGATTTGGAGAAGAATTGTACAATTCTTTATTCTGCTCGGCGGTGTAGGCATGTAGTGGGTCAGAAAAAATAGATGATCCAAATCACGACCAGAACTGGTGTAACCCCAAATTACAACTTACTATATATATATATATATATATATTTTAAACTTTAGCAAGTTAGGGTGGTTAGGGGATTCAACTTGAATCATTTGATCTTGCTAGCTCAAATCAAATTCGCACAAACTTAAGTCAAAGGAAGCACCACCTGAAATTAGATCTAGAAATGGTAGGTATGGAAAGAATTTGGTGTATGAAAAGATGGTTAAATGCCATCCCTGGACTGATACATATCCAAGAGGCCAATCGAACTCCCGTACATTAGGTCACATGAAAAATTCTAATATTCTAGGTTATGATTTTTCAGCCTCTCAAAATGAAACAAGAATCCCAGTAGTTAAGGATAATCATGACCTCCCTATTGCCATCAGAATTGCACCCAAAAGCCACTAGGTCCTGAAATTATCTATCATTTCAAACAAATTCACCAACCCATATTTCCTGTATTGCAAACCTTGACATTGTGCCAATTTCCGTTAATGCTTTTGAGGCATTGTCAAATAAAAATTGGAAGCAGGCCATGGATATGGAAATCAAGGTATTGGAGAAGAATAAATCATGTTTGTCAATTATCTGAAGAAAAAACTCTGTTGGTTCTGAATGGGTTTATTCAGTAAAATATAAAGCAAATTTGTCAATTTAGAGGTACAAAGCAAGTCCGGTTGCTAAGGTTTTGCATAAACTAATGGGATCTATTGTAAACTTGTGAGTACACCTATAGATTTGAGCTATAACTTGGGTAGTGTAGATGATGGTGCAATGGCAGATAATAAGATGTATTAGCATTTGTTGCAGATTAGTTTGCCTAATACTAGATTGGACATTACATCTGTAAGTTTGGTTAGTCAGTTTATGCATAACCTAAGAGGTGGTAATTTATAGGCAGCTCAAAGAATTTTGCAGTATCTCAAAGGGAACTCCTGGAAGAGTAATTTTATTTAAAAGGAATGGTAATGCAACTCTTAAGGCTTATACTGATGCTTATTTTGTAGGTTCAGCCATTAACTTGAGAACCAGTACATGGTACTGTGCTTTCTTGGATGAAATCTTGTAATTTGGAGTAGTGAAAAGTGTAACATAGTGGCTTGTTCTATTGTTTAAGATATGGCACAAGGTATTTGTTCTTTGGCTTGAGATTATTTTTGAAGATTGAATAGGATGGATTTATGAGACTCTACTCTGATAACAAGTCAGTAATTAGCATTGCTTAGATTCCAGTTCAACATATGATGAAACTAATCATATTGAGGTGGTTAGACATTTTATCGAAGAGTTTCGTCTGCTTGAGGGGGAAGTGTTGGAAATTGAATCATTAATATTCAAGTAGAATATGTTCAGTATATATAGGATATTGTGTTGTCTAATTGTCCAGTAAATTGTATTGTATTTATTATAATGTAATCCTCATGCTTATAATTTGGAGCATACTGTTGGGTGAAACTCTTGATAGGAATGACTTTTAGAAGGCCAGGGTTTAGAGAACTCAACCCACTAGAACCAGTTCAAAATGGGTTTATAATGGGTCGGGGTTGATCAGCCCATAAAAAAAACCCAAAATAGTAGAAAATATGTTCGTTTTGTATACAAATATTATATAAGATTCTATGTAAATATTATGTGCTACAAGTTGTAAAGGTAATTAATGAGACTTTGAAGTAGCAATAACAAACAAGATTGATGTTTTTTTCTTTTTTTTATTGGTTTAGAAGTTTTCTATTTTCGTTGTCAAATTCTTTTGTTATTTTGGTGACCATAGTGGACTGATGATGGGCAAGTTGGCCCGAATTGTCACCCGTAAATCTTGGGCAATTTCAGAAAAATTCTCATACTTTCTTATTGTTCAAAATGGTGCTAAATATTTGTTAACTTTGAGATTGAGATTGAAATAGAAGCAGAAGTTATGCTTTGATTAATAAGACAATTCTATACAAGCCAAAGAAATATAGGAAGACCTTTACCTTCTATTATTTTCCTTGCTCTAGTTACTTGTCAGTTTAATTTTGGTTTTAATTTTGACTGAATGTAATGATTTCGTGGTTAGGTGTCGGTTTCTTTAAACTTTATTTATTTTTGTTTTTTGAATATTCTTTTCTCGTAACTTTTATATGCAGTGTTTGAAGCATGCTTCTGCCATTGATATTCCGGTGTTTGACAAGTTAATCGAGCTGGAAATTTCATTTGGAAGCTATTCATGGGATTTGTTAGCAAACTTGCTTCAACGTTCCCACAAGCTGGAAGTTCTTACTATTAACAAGGTTTGCTGAGTTGAAAAGTGAATTCTATTTTTTATTTTTAACTTCTATTTGAGAACATTTGGCGTGTTATTGCAGGAATCACAAAAATATGCAAAGGGACAAGAGTCAAGATGGAGCAATCCACTGCTTGTTCCTGAATGCTTTTTACATCTCAAGACGTTTTGCCTCAGAGAATATCAAGGATTGGAGACTGAGCTGGATTTTGTAGGGTATATTATGCAAAATGCTAGAGTGTTAGAGACAATGACTATCTTCTTATCAAGCTCCTTAGGTTCAGAGGAAAAACTCCAAATCCGCAGGCATTTATCTATACTTCAAAGGAACTTTGAAACCTGTCAAATTGTATTCCATTGAATCTTACTCTCAAAAGGTATGTTTTTGGTGGGCTTATCTTGGGAAGCTTTGCTCAATTAATTTTCTCTTTTCTCTTAGTTGCTTTCTGTTTTAGTTCCTTGTTTAGGAGGTCCCTTATCCTCCTCCCCCTAGTATACTTTTTTAATGTTTATGCTTGGGCTTTTACCGTAGTATCACTTGAACTATGTAAGGAAATAAAGAATTATATAATTAATAACAATCACAACTTATATTCTCTTCAGCTTTTTTTGTAACAATCAAACTCTCTAAAATAAGGAAATAAAATATGTTGAAATGAAAGAAGATTCTAAAATATTCTTCTTCCAATTACTATTTAGATATTGAGGATATTTTTATCCTAATAATCCTCTATTTCCAAAACTCCCCTTCAAATTGGCAAATTAATATCAATCATTCTCAATTTGCCTACAAGATTCTGAAATTTGTCCTACGGAAGCCCCTTGGTGAAAATGTCCGCTATCTAAAGTCTTGTAGGAACTAGGGTTGTAACCACAAGACCTTTGTCAAGTTTATCTTTGATGAAGTGTGTGCTAATTTCAACATGTTTGGTCTTGTCATGTACATATTGTCACATTATAATTGCATAGAAATGTCAATCTTTCTTTGAAGGTCATCTATTATGATTTTCATTCATAGTTAATGATCTACACATGGGGAATTAAGAAATTAATTCACCACACTAGCTACAAATGAAGTATGAAGACAAGTAACAGTAATATAGTTCAATTTCCCAACTAATATTCTATACTTCTCGAGATCTAAGAGAGACTTTCTTTGACTAGGTAGGAGTTTGGCATCAGGATCCATAGGTGTATCAACAAGTTTTGAATTCATTAATCTAGTTTCCTCTAAAATATTCAATGCATACTTCCTTTAAGAGATAACAATACCATTATTGGATTGTGTTACCTCAATCTTCAAGAAATATCTGAGTTTGCCAATATCTTTGGTTTGAAAATGGTGACAAATATGTTGTTTCATTTGAGAGATGTCATGGAGACCACTTCCTGTAAGAATAATGTCATCATCATCATCATCATCATATATTACTTGATAGATGCACTCGACGCTCGAGTGACAATAAAAAAAATGAATGATCTACCTCAATGTGAGTCATACCAAATTACTGAAGAACACTACTAGACTTTCCAAACTAAAATATAAGATTAATCTTCCAAACTTAAAATACACGCATAGGATTGTTTATCTATATATAGAAATAATAACAAAATAATATAACAAAATAACAAAACTATAAGCTAGGCCCATTACATTCAACAATTCACAAACAATCAAGTTCCTCCTTGTAGGTTTTCATATTAAGATCTAGATGAGGTGGGACAATGAATTGATGTCTTTATCTCTGAGGTTCCTTTGTTATCTCCCATGCACTCTAGGACTTTATCTCTTCCATGGAGTTTGGAACACGTTTCCTCAATATTGCTAGATCTTTTGTAGTATACAATGTTCTCCATGGTTGCCTTTTGCATAGGACTTCCTTCTTATGTTTGATCCTTTGAATACCCTCTTTCCTATTGCCATGGCAAAGCTCGTGTTGGAGATTCTGTCATTAATAGGCATGATAGCCTTTGAGTCTCTTCTCCCTCTTCGTTGAAAGGTAATTCCAACAACGGACGCAAGTTTTCTTTCCCTAATATTTATATCCTAATTGGGTCATATTCATGGTTCAAGCCATCTAACAATTTAAAGATTCTCTCTTTATACGACTTCAATATGTGTGACTACATCTGTTTTGTACATCTTCAAATTTTGGTACTGATTCGATCCACAAACCATTCAAAATTCCTTGATATTCCAATCTAAAGAGTGAACCATGTTTACTATTAAACACCCTGCTCTTAACGTCATAGTAGGCATCAAAATCTTTTTTCAAAGAAAAATGTTATTTAACTGATCCCATGTCTTTTTCTTTTTAACAGAGTAATAAAACATATAGTTTTGACTTATCTCAGAAACCATAGAATGTCACATCTAAGTCGTGATTATTGAATCTTCATTATCCCAAATTAGAGTCATTTTCAAAATCATCCAAATGTACTGGCTCCACCGCAGATAATTGTGGCCATCAAACTGATAAAGAGCCACCACAAACAATTGGTCTTATGAGCCAAACGTTGGGAGTTTGATCCCTGTTGGAGCTAGGAGTGTGGGTACATTCGTCGATAGTGATGGTGGTGGGTGACGACTTTGTTAGCTATTCGATTGCCAAAGTTGTGATTGCCTATGCAGCTTTGTAGTCCACCATTGACCTCAGAGGACTGCAGTGGACAATGACAGTGACAGCTGTTTACGTGACAGCAGAAATAGAACTTACTTTTGGGAACTCTGATACTAATTTGAACTATATAAGGAAATAAATAATTATTTTATAACAAAGATTCATTACATTCCCATCACCTCTATTTATAATAATCAACCTCTTTAAAATAAAGAAATAAAAATATGTCAAAATGAATAGGAAAATTTGAAGATATTGTTTTTCTAACTAATTTGAGGATACTTTTGTCCTAGTAATCTAACATTATATAAATGGGACCCTTGTGTTAGTATTCGTATCACACGACTACATCTTGTCGGTCTAGAATATTGTTGAAGTATTCTTTCTCCTTTCCTCTTCTACGTGAACCTTTTAATTTCAACAAATAAACCTTGGTCTGGGGTTTAATGATTTTTTAAATTATGAATATTGTGGAAATTTTCCAATTTATGAAATGAATATACAACAAAGCTGTTTATAGTTGTAGTAGAAGCACTGATTATATTTAGGCTTGCCTCTGGGTAGTACAGTTTTCTTTTCATTTTAATATTTTTTAATTGTTAATTAAAATTAACTATCCTGTTCTTATGAATGTTTTTCAGAGCAAGAAAGTTCCAGCAGTTTCAAGTGCAGCAATTTGTAATCATCGAAGTTTGACGTAGCCTATTTTGATTGGAGAGCATTTTTGTTTCAGGGTCTTTGATTTTGTTGTTAGGAATGCTTTACAGTGTATTAGGTGTCTTTCTTTTGTTATTATGAATACTTCTAATTGGTCTAATATGACCGAATATGACCGAAAACTTGGCTGACTGAGGCTAGTTATGGGCTGTAACATGAATACCTGTCCCACCTGGGGAATTCATCCTGACATGTTGCTATGAGGGAAAAATCTATAACCGACCTTTTTTTTTCTCATACTTCAAAGTTCGTAGCAGCTTTCTTGTGTAACGTCTATAACAACATTTGTAAGCTGTTTTGTGGTGTTAGTCTCTGACATTTATTTAATGGCAATGAGTATACCTGAATTTTCCTTTTGTTCAAAGCTATCTTTAAACGAATTGTAGAAATAAGATAGCTATCTGAGTCATAAAAGCAAGTAATTGCATTACGACAATGGCAGGTGTAAGCCCCCGCTTCTTCAGGGAATGAAAGGGAAAAAGCCTTCTTTTAAATTGTAAATTGTTAAATACGTACATCCATTGGCATTAGTCCCTATTTATGTTAAATAATAGATTATGGGTTGCTTTGTCGTCAAAAGGGTAAGGTCTAAACAGCCAGGTGTACCAAGTTATAGTCACTGCGAATGGGTTGCGAAAATGTAAACTAGTGCTGGGCTATTGCTTCATGCACTTCCATAATTTTTAAAACTATCATTCTATCGTGTTTTTTGTTTAGTCTATTGCAAGTTTATACTTCATTGGTACAAGTTTAAGAATTTTAGAAGTTTTGCTGATAATTTAAAGTTGGTTAACTTTTTAGAGGTGCAAAAGGTTGAGTAACATCAATTGAATTTTTCTTTTTAGTAGTTGTCACACAAGTTTTTGTGGAACGCACAATATGAGATGTATATATAAAGAAACAAATATTACCTATTAGATGATTTGGAACAAGAATTTTAACTTTTAAGTAGAGTATTTTGAAATAATAAGGTTATTATTCTAAATTGTCTATTTTGGAAGTGTTTCAAAAGAAGTTTTTCAGATAATATATATATATTAAGGTTCGTAAAATTCATATACAAAGAGATGTGAGAGACAGTATAGAGATATGATATGTAGTAGGAAGAAATGGTGTCGTCGAAGTCATGACACTTCTTTGTTATATATATATTTTTTAAGTTAATTGATTTAATCTTTATTTTTGATCTTTTATAAAATTCTGTTATTATTATTATTTTTAATTTAATGTTTTATTATTTTATTCTCTTTTAATTTAGCATTTTATTATTTTTAATTTTTTAAATTGCTTTATTTTTTATGTTCAAAATTTTTCTGATAAAACATAACAGTTTTAATGAATTTAAGCATAAGATTTTGTAATACTTATATTTAAAATGAATATAAAATATAGTTATTTAAAAATAAGGATATTACATACCTTACAAAAAGACATTCATGATCCGTGATGACACGTCGGAAGTGTGTTGGAATTCCAATATACTAAAAGTACTAAAATTATTGTGATCAAATGTTGTGAATATATTTGTGATAAAGATTATTGATATATACTGTGAAATAAGCTTGTGATAAAAATGATTAACATGTGTTTGTAAAACATGTTGATAACGTGTGTGAAAGTCCAGTGCAATATTAGAAATTGTGTCTTAAAATTTGATTTGAATGTAATTGATAAATTAATTTTAAAGTTTGAGTGATTCTAATATCATTTAATTTATCAATATTAGAAACAATGTCTTAAAATTTGATTTGAATGTAATTGATAAATTAATTTTAAAGTTTGAGTGATTCTAATATCATTTATTTATTGTATGTTATTAATTTTTCATGTTTATAATCTTAATGCATTTTGTTTTTACATTTTCGTGAGGAATTATTAATGATGAGGAGACACACTTTTACAATTAATTAAAAAATAAAAATAAATGATGATACTAGAATTACTCATCTATTAGATGTGAAACTTATAGGATGATCGTACTTTTATTTTGTTTGGTGGTAAGGAAATTATACATTTCAGTTAAATCATGGCAGAACTAAGTGCTTATTTGACTTTCTAAATATAAGCTAAGTAATTTTAATAAAATTTTATTTCAATCACAAATTTATTACAAATTTAACGATATCATTTAACATTTGATATAAACAAGGTTACAACTTCTTTTATCCAATATTCAATAATTATACTTAAGAAAAGTTTGTGTGTGTGAAAGTAGATAGAAATGAATAATAATAAGATTTGAATTGTATATAAAAATATTTGGTATTTTTTCCAAGATCAAACATATAATTAAGACACAGTTTAATTTTAAGTAAAACTCATTGTTAAAATATTTTCGCAAATGTAATTCAATAAATTCTTTTATTTTTTTTAAGTTAAATGACAATTTAATTGTAAGTCATCTATAGGGTTGAGAGATAAGAAAATTTTATACCTGACCTTTTATATTGATTCATATCTTAAGCAAGATTATGTTTAGTTTTTGACTAACTTAATGAAGCTTCATTAGTTAGATAATCACTGCAAAATACAAGATGAGTATTTGTTGGACCTTATCTACTTCTAGCTAAACAAATTATTTTGAGCATAACTACTCTTGACTAAGCAACTTAGTATTGTTGGGAATGCAGCTACTCTTTGATAAGTAACTGAATATTGATAGAACAAAACCACTATTGATTAAGATTGAGTATTGTCTGGATCACAACCACTTCTGGCTAAGACTAGATATTATTTGAAATATAGTCATTCCTAAATAAAATACTTGGTTACAAGAGGGTGTGATCAAAAGAACACATGTTCACTCATTAAAAGAAGTGTTGTGTTTATGACATATATAAGATTTGGTTTCCTATTATAGATAGCCAAAGATCACGACAATTTTCAATCAACGAGTCAGGTCTTGCACACTTAAGATTTTATCTCTATATAGAGTTGTTTGTAACTTCGTAAAGTCGTCTCTTAATTGTTGTTGTAAAATGCTCTTCTTCAACGACATCTTCTATATATAGATATATATGAGATTGTCGTTACAAATCTTCTGTTAGTCGTTGTGAGATAAAGAGAAGTCTTTCGTTCTTCATGTTACATTTGTCTTCAAAGAGTTGAGGATTCTATTAAATGCTCTCGCTGCATATTTCTATTTGAAGGAACATTATGATACTCAAAATAACTTATTAAGCCTAGGTTAGATTACTCTTATTTCAACTAGAGTAAAAGTCAAGACAGTACGAGAGAGATGAACTATGTATAATGCATATTTTTCTTTTAGAGAAGTTATTGGCATGATGCAACTTTGACACATTTTTTGAGAGATCTTACGACATTCACATTCTTTGTGAGATCCTCTTTATGGTTAAACGAAAGATCATTCTTTACAAACGTAGTTAAAACAGAAAAGAAGTATTATATAAACTTTTGAAATACATATCTTATCATCTATCTCAAGCATAACCTTATCAAAAACATATATGATATAAGGTACTTTACATTTGTTGCTATCAAACATGTCTGTCATGATATGGTACTAAGACAAATTTATATTTTAAAACTTTATTATAAACACTTAATATTTAGGTTTATTCATGTTTTCTCTAACATTATGAAAATAATTGTATGTTCCTTTAGTTAAATGAAATTTTTACACTAATCTTATTTTAAAGTCTATTAGATAATTTTAAGCGTATTTTTTATTTATTTTAATTCCTTCAAAAATAATTTCAAAAACTTTATTTTTTAGAAAGTGATAATCCGGGTCAACTTGTCCTATTTTTACTTGTCTCGACCTTCCAAGATCAGACTAACATAAGTTAACTTACATAAGTCTTATGAGTTAATGTGTCTGACCAATCTCACATAACTATATGCTTTTTGACTAGACTTACATAAATTAAAAACAATTAAAAAGAAATCTAAAAAGTTTTTTTGTAAGTTTTTTAATCCCAAATTTAAGTATATTGCAAAAATAATAATTTAATGTAAGTATGACGATTACAAATAAGGTGACCTACTATGAAAAAAATATTAAAGTAGACCATGAATAAAATTTGGATATGTAATTATAAATATATGATATTGATAAAATAACAAATGAAAATATTTAATTATATTCAACCACAACCAATATTACATAAAAATAAAAGACTAAAAGAAAATTAATGCTAATTACATTACAAGTCAACTCTCACTTTGACTTGAATGAATTAAATGAATAGGTATATATGCAAGTTTATGGACTTAATTGTTTAGACCGCCCAACACATATTGATAGGATGTTGCGAGCCACCCCTCATTATTGTCTATGAGTATCTCATAAAAAATAATCAATAATATTAAAGAAAATTTTATACAACCATTTATATATATATATATATATATATATATATATATATATATATATAT
>Ga0123340_1001920_pt1 | contig 18117 bp, 6 predicted proteins | sample SirMexnodulemix_FD_89961 | JGI IMG/M metagenome (GOLD analysis project Ga0123340, IMG submission 89961) | Root nodule microbial communities of legume samples collected from Mexico - Siratro Mexico nodule mix | ecosystem: Host-associated > Plants > Roots > Nodule | place: Mexico: Nepantla... | reverse complement strand
TGTTTTATATTCTTTAAAAAAATAGACTAATTATAAGTGAAAATATATAAAAAAATATAACTAATAATCAAATATCTAATAAAACGAACAAAAAATAACAAACAAGTAAAATACTAAACGAAAAACATGTTTTATAATTAATTTTAATTGAAATAAATTGATTTTAGATTTAATATACATAACTCATAGTCCTATCCATAAGAAATTAGATAATTAAGTTAAATCTGATTCAATAACACAATAATCTAATTTATTTGGATTGGAAGAGATCATGGTTTCAAAAGTTAGATAAAAATCATCCTTTAATACCAAAATCACAATTTAATAATCTTATAAAGATAAATTTTCAACTCAGACAAAATTTTAGTTCTATTATTATTATTATTATTAAGTTGTTATTGTTTTGATCTTAATTTTTCTTTCTTTTACTTGGATTCTTCTCCTTGTTCGGAAATGATAACCGAACTGACATAAATTACAACCTTAAAATAAAAATTTTTCATATAAAAATTAAAATTTTACAGGAAATGAAGTAAGAAACTTTTTTTTTTTTAAGAATGAAGAAATAAAATTAAGCATGTCTCTTTATTATTTTGGTTGGCGTGGTAAAGTAGAAGTTGGAAAATGGAAGAAGACATGCACGCCAACTTCAATTCACACATACAATACTAAGTTCAAGTTCAAGTCTTTGTTTTACTTCGCACCTACCAAAATAATTAAAAAAGGAAAAAGAAAAAAAAAAGATGACCCTTTTTTCCCTGTCTGGTGTTTTTTTGTTGAAAGGGTGCTTCTGTGACAAAGATTTTATATTATATGTATATAGGACCATGACATCCTATTCAGCATTTGTTCTTTCTTGAAGCATTCGTTATTCGTTTCAATCGATTAGCTATGAAGTAGAGAGAAGAGCAGAGAGAGAGAGAGAGAGAGAAGAAAAAATGAGTGTGTCATTGACTGTGATGACCTTCAATCTCCATGATGATGAGCCTCCTGACAGTCCTAATTCGTGGGAGAAGAGAAGGGATTTGTGCATAAGCGTTATTACCAATTACTCACCCATCATCCTTTGTACCCAACAAGGTTTCTCTTATTCATTTCCACTTGGGGTTCCTCAAAATGCTTTCTTTCCTGCTTTTTTCTTGGATTTGGGTTAAGGTTTTGCTAGATTATTCTTGATCCTTCTGGGTCAAGCTTGCTTTCAATATACAAGTTCTTTGTCGGCAGAAATGCGGTTTTTATTTTAAGGGTGGGGTGATGCTCATTGTTTGATTTGAAGATTTTTGCTTTCTTTGTGTATCTTATATCCCCTTTCTCCTCTGATTCATTGATCTGGCTTTTTTTAGTCGATATTATGCTTTCTGTTTCTCCTTTGATTACTCTGATTCTATTTACTTATCCTTTTCTTCGTATTGATGTTCATCTGGATTCAGGAGTGAAAACACAATTGGATTTTCTCCAGCAGGGTTTGCCAGGTGAAGAACCTTTTCAATAAGTTGTTCTTCAGCTTCTGAAAATACTAATTTATGTCCTCAAATTTATTGCACGCATATTGTGGTACTAGCTTGTTTTGTATCTTATGACATAATGTACGTTCCATAGGCCATATCCACGGTTTTGTTGAAGGATTATATGATATAGCTGCTGGTTATGAAGAGAAATATCTCACGAAGGCATCATGTTGCTTAAAATCTGCATAAATTTTAAGTAAACTACTGCTTGCTACGCGGATGTTCTAATGTGGTGTCTGTCCAATAGATTATTTGGTTTTGTTAGAATGATTGAGTAGAGTATTAAAAAGTGTCAAAAAGGTTATATAAATTAATATTCTTACTAGAATAAGAATCTTCATCTGTAGATAGGCAGATACACTCGAAATTTGTTTTGTTTAAATTCAAGGGGACGTGGAACAGAAGTGTTGTAGAAATTTATTAGGATTTCACTTGTTATAAAATGCCAAAATGTCTGAAATATCTGTCAAAAATCTTACACAGATAAGTGTAAGCACGGCTATTAGATCTTTCTCCTGTGACTTCTTTATTTTTCTTTTACCATTTGTTCCTTTAATTTGAACACGAGGAAAGTTTTCAGCTCAAATTGACTGGCTTGTGAACTGCAATAAAATTATTCTGCAATAAAAGCAAACGATGCATTGAATCCAAGGAAGAATATGGGAACACTACTATCATAACATTGTGGTTATCAATCGTACTAATCAACATAGTGACCCTGGCGACAATTGTAAACTAGCTTATATTAAGGGAAACTAATGCTCTTCACAAGAATGACACCTGCCATTTGTATCTTTCAATCACTTATGAAAATCTTGTTTGGTTGAGGTCAGATTACAAGATAAATGCAACTTCGATGGAGTTCTGTGTAAAGGTTCAAGCTCTTATAGAAAAAGGGCCTTTTTTTATTACCAGTGGTGGTGCTTGTTGTTCAAGGCAATGAAAAGGAATGGCCTTTATCAAGTGGGGACTTCATTTTCTATTTTCTTGTATTCAGCACTGACTCAACTCACCATTAGACATTATAAATTCACTTGTCTGTTACATAAGCAATTCCAGTTATGTTTTTTTTGTACTTAATGTTTGTTTATTTCTACTCAGGTTATGATCAGTTTGGGATATCACGGAAAGGGCCCCAAGACACCACTGACGAGCATTGCACTATCTTCTATGATAAGGAAAAGGTGCAAGATTTTCTTCAGTGTTATTGCTATTATTTTTTATTTAACTGGTTCAAGAACTAACTGGTTTGCTTTTTCTCCCCCTCAATTAAAGGTGGAACTTCTTGAAGGTGGAGCGTTTTGGTTGTCCGAGTCTCCCTCAGTACCTGGAAGCATTTCATGGGGTTCAGAAGTTCCATGCATTGCAACATGGGCTATATCCTTATGGTTTAGAAATGAAATTGCAGCTTCAATAGTTTTCGAACTTTCTTTTACTTTTGTTGCACAATCTTTGGATCACTTGGTTCCTTGACATGATGTCCACACATTTCAACTGAAAGGAGTTGAGCCTCCTGGCTTCTCATTTCAGATAGTAAACACAAACATGGACGAGTTCAGTCCTCGCGCCCGCAGACGAAGCGCGTTGCTTACATGGCAGCACATTGCATCCTTACCCCCTAGCCTACCAGTTGTGTACTGTGGAGGATTCAATACACAAAAGGAATCAACTACCGGACGCTTTCTTCTTGGAAGATCAAGGTAGTTTCTTATTAGATATTTGTTACCATCAATATCAAGTTCATATTTTCTAACTTGTGTGTTTATGTAACTGAGTGCAGAGAGCATGGTGTTGTTGGGGATATGAGGGATGCATGGCCTAGTGCTCGTAGGAGAAAAAATGTTGACCTAATCCGCACTTATCATGGATTCAAGGGTACTTTTTCCCTGTGCTTTTTACACTACCAATTTGTTTTATGGTATGAGTAGTCACTTACCAAAGTGTTGTTATTAGGTGACAAACAAGGGACCCTTGAATTCTTGAAGCTAATTTTTAGAGCTCTTTGCCTCTGCTGGGATCGGCAAACACAGGATCTTCACATTGATTGGATCCTTTTCAGAGGTAGATCTCTGATTCCTGTTTCTTGTGAAGTGGTAAATGATAACATTGATGGCTATTATCCATCATCACATTTTCCTATATTTACCGAGTTTATGCTTCCTCGCACTGTAAGAATGCTAGAATCACCTGTACAAGAAGATACCTAATATTTTTTACTACTAGCCAAGGAGCCTTTCCCTTGTGGTGCTCATTTTTCCCTCCATCATGTCTTTTTATAGTGTAGTGTTATTCAGGAGAAGAGTATTGAAGTATGAAAATGTCGACACTTCATTATCAGCAAAATTTGTTAGCTGAATACTGGCCACGTAATTGAGGATCATGTGTTGAATCACATATTTGATTTGCTTGTTCATTACTTTGGTTTAGAATGTTGTGATATTTATGTGAGTCTGTGACCACTCCGAAATGTGGATGGCTTAAATGACTTCAGAAACCAAGTTTGTTAATACACTGATAGAATGTCTGGATTTTTTAGTTTTATTAAAAAGTTATTTTATTTATTTATTTTATTCTCATGTAAAACTTACACCGATTTATTAAATAAAACCTAAATCTGGTATGATAGTGGTTCCTGATGTTATTATCTGATTAATATATATAAATTACATACATTTCTTCATAAACGCTTATAAAAAATAAAGCAATAAGCTGCAATATACATTAGTTTTAGTTTATGGATTGTTTTTATCTCATATACATATCTATACAAAAATATTTAAATGGTGCCATAATTATTTATCTAGTCTAAATAATTGTATTAAAAATCATACTTAATTAAAGTCAATTAGTAATCGATTAATAGCGCAAAATCTTTACACCGATTGTACTTAAAATTTAGTTATGTTTTATCAATAACTTTGTTTTTGATATTTACTTTTTGTCAAATTTTTTTATTCATATTTTTAAGTTTGAAATATGAAGTAAGAAAGGATTAGATATCTGTCAATCTATAGTTAAGTTCTATATGGATCTTAAAAAAATATTTATTCTAAGTTTATAATTACATTTCGTCTGGTTTAAATATAATCTCAAATCTAATGTCATTCCATCTAATCGAGAGTGTTATAATTTCTTATGTAAAGAAAAACATGCTCCAAGCAACAGAATTGATCTAATTAGATACATTTCACAATCTACATATTTGAATTCAATTCAATTCTTTAAAAGGAAACCGATTTTTTTTTTCTTTTTACTAAGCCTATATCTCATATTAGTAAAAAAGATATTAAAAACGTGTGCATTTAATTTGAGTTTAAAAATTAAAATTCGAATAATATATTTGGTGAAATAAGATGTGGTCGACGAGTGCAAATTTTTACCTCTAAAAAATAACAACTTTAAATTAAACCAAAAATTATATAGACAATAACATGCATCCTCATAAAAAAATAATATAAAAATAGAAATTAGTATTTCATGAATAAATTACATAAATATGGGTAGGAAGTTAATATGTTTAGATTGAGTTAAATAAATTTTTAAATTTGGGTTTGAAATTCAATCCAATCACCTAATAAATTTTGCTAATTTTCCATCTTCAACTTTATATACAATTATTGAAATAATAATTAGAAAAGATAATAAGTTCTTAGACAATTTATGATAAGAAAAAAGTGGAAGAAAACCTATAGATTTATTAAGTGTGAGTGTGAAGTTAATTGAAAGTAGGTGAATGGAGTTGGAGAGTGGTGGCATGATTTAACATGAACGAACCAATTGTTCCAAACATGGTGGAGGGTTGGTTAATCACCGTTAAAACATCGTGAACCATTCAGTGCCATTCATGGTCATGGGTTGGGAATGTCACACACTTTTTTGTGTCTCAACTACTTTCTAAAACAACCACATTTGTATTTTAACGAACAAAACAATAAAATTTGACAAAAAAAAAACACCACAGAACAGAACAGGGGAAGAGAAACAGAGCGTGTGTTGCTTGGAAACAATGGCGAGGGAGCCTCTGGCTCGTGACCTATGCATCTACGTCTGCATCTGCATTCTACTCATTGCCCACCAAAGTACCGGCTTTTACCTCCCTGGTGTTGCACCTGAGGATTTCTGGAAGGTTGCCCATTTTTTCTTTTCCTTCAAAATCTAATCTTTTTAACTAGTTTAGGCCTGTTCATTATTCCTTTCCTCGTTCAGTTTCACGTCAGATCAGTTATGGACATGCTTTTGATGGCTGTAGATCCTTACTTTATTCATTTTCATTTGAACAATTTAGATTGTGTGATGAGATGTGATTTGGATTAGTGGTCAGAAATAGTGAGAGAATCGCCATGTTTTCATGGCTAGTTTATGCTAATCATCATTGTGAAACTTTGCATGGCCTTGAATGTTTGTCATTCTTTTGAAGTTTTGTATTTCCTGGACATAGTTGACAGCTTATTCTCCTAATCCAATCAATGCATAGGTGATCAGCCAGAGTAACATAACATGGTATGATTTGTCGTAATTTGTGACGTTTATCTATTATCATGTTGTGTTCATTGGTGACAGGGAGATCCATTGAGGGTGAAAGTGAACAAACTGTCTTCCACAAAAACACAGCTTCCTTACTCATACTATTCACTGCCTTATTGTCGCCCCAAACGCATAGTGGACAGTGCAGAAAATCTGGGGGAAGTTCTCCGGGGTGACCGCATTGAAAACTCACCCTATGTGGTTGGTTTAAATATTTTGGGCAGGTTCTAGCTTTCTACCTTCTGTTTATTACGTTTCACAACTAAAATATTGAAGCATTTCAATTCTTCCAGTTCAAAATGAGAGAACCACAGCTTTGCAATGTTGTTTGTCGTGTAATTCTCGATGACAAAACGGTAGAAGAGTTCAAGGAAATGATAGATGATGAGTATCGGGTGAACATGTGAGGCATTAATTACCCTGAAGCTTATATATATATCTCATGCAACTTTGTTGTGGCAATAGTGCCGATATTTTATCCTTACATTGTTGCAGGATTCTAGACAATCTTCCTTTGGTTGTTCCTATTAGAAGGCTTGTTCAGGAATCTTCCATGATGTATCTGCATGGCTTCCTTGTTGGTCTTAAGGGACAGTATTCTGGAGTATGTACAAGCTGACTGAGTACTCACTCATACTTTATAACCATTCTTTTTATTTCGTTTTCACCTCTAGTGCTCAACTGTTACAGATCAAAGAGGACAAGTATTTTATCCACAACCACTTAGCATTTGTGGTTAAGTATCACACTGATCCACAGCTAGGATTATCAAGGATTGTAGGATTTGAGGTTAAACCATTCAGGTTGTGTTGTGATTCTTTTCCACGTTTTGTGCTAGTCTGTTAATTTCATCCTTAGTAATGCTTGTACATTGAAACTATTCCCATGAATTCAGCGTAAAGCATCAATACGAAGGAGAATGGAACGAGAACACCCGCTTAACCACCTGTGATCCCCATGCCAAAAAGCTAGTCACTAGCTCTGAAAATCCTCAAGAGGTTGAAAGCAAGCAGGAAATAATTTTTACCTATGATGTTGAGTTCGAGGTTAGTTACCACAATTCACAGCAATTGAATCACCATAGTAGAGTGGCACCAAGACTTGGATTTGCATGTTGATTTTATTGTACTTAGAGGAATTTTTTCCTTGTAGGAAAGTGATGTGAAGTGGGCATATCGGTGGGATACCTATCTCCTGATGGACGATGACCAGATTCACTGGTTTTCAATAGTAAACTCTTTGATGATTGTTCTTTTCCTTTCGGGCATGGTGGCTATGATAATGTTGCGGACGCTCTATCGTGATATCTCAAAGTACAATCAGTTAGAGACACAAGAAGAAGCACAAGAAGAGACAGGATGGAAACTGGTATATGGGGATGTGTTCAGGCCTCCACCAAACTCAGATTTACTGTGTATATATGTTGGAACAGGTGTTCAGTTTTTTGGAATGATTCTTGTGACCATGATGTTTGCTGCCCTAGGATTTCTGTCTCCCTCAAATAGAGGAGGTTTGATGACAGCCATGCTCTTGCTGTGGGTACTAATGGGACTTTTTGCTGGATACACTTCAGGGCGTCTTTATAAGATGTTCAAGGGAACAGAATGGAAGAAAATCTCTTTTGGGACAGCCTTTATGTTTCCTGCCACTGCCTTTACAGCATTCTTTGTGCTAAATGCTCTGATATGGGGCCAGAGATCTTCTGGGGCAGTGCCATTTCAAACCATGTTTGCTCTTCTTGTATTATGGTTTGGCATCTCATTTCCACTAGTATTTGTTGGTGGCTTTTTGGGGTTTAGCAAAAAGCCACCAATTGAGGATCCTGTTAAGACAAACAAGATAGCTAGGCAGATTCCAGAGCAGGCTTGGTACATGAATTCTTTATGCTCTATTCTGATAGGAGGCATACTCCCTTTTGGTGCAGTCTTCATTGAGCTTTTCTTCATCCTCACATCAATCTGGTTGCACCAATTTTATTACATATTTGGTTTCCTGTTCATTGTGTTTGTCATCCTCCTTATCACCTGTGCTGAGATCACAGTTGTACTGTGCTACTTTCAGCTGTGTAGTGAAGACTACAATTGGTGGTGGAGGTCATATCTCACTTCAGGTTCCTCTGCACTCTACCTTTTCCTCTATACTGTATTCTACTTCTTCACTAAACTCGAGATCACAAAACCAATATCTGGAATCTTGTACTTCGGCTACATGCTGCTGCTTTCATATGCTTTCTTTGTGTTGACTGGTACAATTGGTTTCTGTGCATGCTTCTGGTTCACAAGGCTCATCTATTCATCAGTCAAAATTGACTGAATCTTCCCAGTTTTAGTCTAATGGTCATAGTTCTACGTTGAAGCACAAAAATTGTAGTATGTGATATGTTGTAGTTCTGTATTTTTTTTTTAAGTCATCAAATGTGTATCTCTAGTATCCATATTTTGTATTCTTGCATAACACTTTTTTCCCTTTGTTTTGTAATTTGTAAAACACACAACTATCGACCAATTATTGGTCCTCAATGCTTAGCTAGAAAAAAGAACATTTTTGTAAGTGCTAAATACTAAATGTAAATTTATTGTTATGAAATAAAAGTATTTTTCTTGCTTCTTTCCTATTAAGGATAAATCTGTTATAAATACTGGTATGTATAGTGTTACCTTGATTGCTTAAAGATTATGAAACGAAAAGGTTAGAAGGAAATAAAATGGGAACGTAACCCTTGATCATACAACTTCAGTTGGCCAAGTTATGCCAATTAGGGGTGTAACTTTTCATGTTGGATTGAATTTAACTTTTTGACCCAACTTAAAATAAATTTATTCTTCTTATAATGTTTCCACAATACATGAATATATTCTGAACTAAATTTGCCAGAAAGTATGAAGATTTTACAATGTCTTACGCGGCAAAGAAAGATGCATGAAGAAAATATGAGAATAATGGCAAATGGGCAATTCTAATTGGATCCCTTAAATAAAACTCAATCTAAATGGTGCTTCTGGTTGAAAAACACGTTTTGGAGCATACCTCCGCTTGCGTAGTTATCGTCATTTCCAATTACACAAGAAAATGATTCCGATGGAAAAGCACTAGCATACTAAATGTCACTTGCATTCTGAAGGATGAGAAATAAGACAGAGCTTGATTGTGCAAGTGCAAACCCATAACTTCAAATAAAGTTGAGAGCAATATATCAGTTTACATGGCAAGTGGCAGGCCTAATATGACAGCCAGTTGGCTTTAATGTAATATTTTAATTTACATGGTAACAGAGGAAGAGTCATTACAAGTCTTGAAACCCTCACAACTGTAACCAGGATAATTGTATAATACACTGCTTTCAACCTTCTTTCACAAATTCAATCACAGTCAAACAAGCATTTTAAGAGAGTAGTTATACATGAAAATTTTAGTCAGCGTCATCTGCAGAAAAATCAGGCTCAGGGGGTTTCTGTAGTTTCACCAACTCCCTGGCAGTCTTAGCAAGTCGATTGCGATGTACGCCACGTAGAGTGTGTGCAGCAAACTTTGAGGCTAAAAGGGCAGCACCAAAGCTGTAGGAACTTCCACCAGCATTTTCTTGAGTTCCCTCTGATTCATCAGCATCTTCCTTTTGACGAAGCTTCAAAATTTTCTTTTTGGAATACCGACGCCATGCTGCTTGAATAAAGCATGCAGCCCAAGTCCTCCATTGCTGGGAGTAAAATCGGAAAGTGTGTTGAACCTGTCTACTGTGAAGGCGTCTAAATTGACTCGCAACAAATTTTAACTCATCAGCAGTCAAGGCAAAAGCCTCAACCTCCATTAATGCTTTAACTGTTCTAGTAGAAGATGGCAGATTAGAACCAGATTTGGGATCCAGGGCCCAGGTTAATAGCTCCTCACCACAGAAGTCTGCTTCCTTTAGAAAACTGCGGTTGAAAAATCCACTCCTCCCACCATCTGTGGTAACACTCTCAAGGCGACCACGTATGATGAAAAGCATCTCATCAACTGGATCCCCTTCCCGAACGATGTAAGTATGCTCGGTAAATAAACATGGTTTCAGTCTCTCACAGATGGCATCAAGCAATCTCTCATCCATACTCTCAAATAGTGGAACCTACAAATCCATGAAAAGCAACCAGTGAATTAATAAACTCAGATGCTCAAAAATAATTTGATGAATCAATCTAAGAGAAATCAGGTCCAAAATATCTGGGAGGAACTGCATCATTTAATGTCTTGAGAGAATTCCGAAAGCAAATCTAGATGGTGAGCGAATTAAAGAAGGTCCAAGTAGTTATTCTCTTGCAAAACAACCAAATACACATAACCTGGTGTGATTGTTCAGTTGTAATATCACCATTAACCATAAATATTGAACAGATTACTACAAGTTGGTCCTTAGTTTGTCAGAGAAAAGAGGGTCCAATTTAGTTACACGCTTCAGATAGAGGGCATTCTTGGTGTTTAGTTTATTTTAAAGTGTTTGGAAGCATACCCTCCTCACTAAGGCCAAACAGAGATGACGCTTAATATCTCTTCGAAGATCCTTTGGTAGACTCTGAACTAAATTTTCTTCATCTACACCACGCGTTGCCAGCCACTTATATTGATCATACCGTCTCACACGCTCTCTAAGCTCTGGTGGGAGTAACCGATGATGCATCCACTGTTCTGAATCACGCCTTTTAACCCTCATTTCTTCTAGTCTAATGGTGAGAGACTGAAGATATGTCTGTAATCATGGGAAAGACACAAACCTCAGTATCAATTACAAACAATCTTCTCTTACATACTTTTATGGACAAGTACAAAGAGATGTCAGACAAATGTCATCAATGCGTCATGTCAAACACACTGGCTCCGTGTGTTCAGACCAAAATATGAGTTCATGCTTTGTAGGTTCCCGTCATGAATATTAATACGTAGTTCATAATTTTAGACAAAATTTACCAATAATGCATTCATCTTCAACAATGCATGATTTAGCCAGAGAAAAGGACATGTGGAAAGTCAATATTTTATCTATGTTAAATAAATGAAGAGATCATATTCATATGCCATCTCTAGTGCTCTTGCAAAAGAGTAACTAAATTACTATCAGGGGCTAGTTACTACAGTTTGACGCTACTTAATAGCTTTTAATCCCGCTCACTACGTACATATAATTGTAAAATTTAATCACTAGGATATCAAAATATTGTTGATAAGCATGAAAATTAGCATTGGGTGATTATTCAACTATTCAAGTATCCAGTATATTTGACCCAATCAAATACAAGCCCCTGGAAACTCTTGCAAGTTCTGAACAAACTGAATGACAAGACTTCCGGCAATTTTAATTCATGATATGTTAAGCTCGTTGATTTGAAGTATACCTGCATGTTGCCAATCAGAAGTGCAAAGAGGATGAGACCAAAAATAGCAAGTGCTATTGAAAAGATAACCTCCCCAGGATAGGTGCTAGTTTGAAGCCCCTGGCCAAGTGTACTGCAGTGAAGTCAATGAAAAGTTGGTTTTGGCATATCAACTGAAGGGAGAGAAAGGGAGAAGGGTAGGGGAAGGAGAAGACATGGGAACAAATAATTTCTTCAACAAAACTAAATTCAAAATGTAAAGTACATCCAAAATTGCTAAGTATTTGATAGAAACTAATCAGATGAGTGTTAATATATTAACAAAAACAAATCTTTCCCTTTCTGAACTGATATAGAATCACTATCAGTATCAAAAAGAAAGGTTACAGATTGTATCTCTCACTGTCATTTTCCGTAATATTGGAAAATAGAAGATAAAAGGTAATGCAACAGTTTCTTTGAATGACATGTAAACCTCCCACCCTTTTTGCACTCGACTTCTACCTAAACCATGCTCGTATCCTCTTTTCTTTTTTTTTAACCGACTCCCAGAACTCCCCAAGTACCCTTGCACTGTGGGCAGATCGCCATAAGCCTCTGGTCTTCTCACACTCTTCAGCCCAGTATAATTCCCTTAATACCCTTCCAACTTATTTCTAGTTACACCTTTGTAAGAGGAGGGTGGCTAAAACTATTCATGTAAACAGGTATTTCCATAAAACACTTCAGTCCAAGAATGTTTGAACATGGATATAATAACCATATATATCCTACAAACTTATTAAAATGATAAATTTCATGGATCTAGATCGATGCAAAATTTACAGACAAACTAAAAAGGTCTAATTTTAGAACAAATCGTGAAACAGGACAAAACTGTAGGACATATATCAATTTCTAGATTCAAAGTAAGAAACCAGTGATCTAGGTGTCAAACTACATAAAATGATAAAAATTAATTGATATTCTTCAAATGGTATGGTAAGGCCATTAATTTTATTTAATGACAGGGCTAGTAACCTACTTTCAGAAATTAATTTTAGTGTTTGCCTTACAGAACAAAATCAACATAGTCTGAGAGATTGTGAAACCCTGATTATAAGAAAAAAAGGTCAATAGTAGCAACAAAGATAATTTCTACTAATTACTACTAGAACATATAATTTCTCCAGTGGTTTAGCACATATTTAAATTTTCTTTGCACTAATCTTTTCAAACACTCAAATTGCATTTGGATGATAAGAAATAAGGATGAAGGAATTAGAGATGAAAGAAGTGGAGAAACAATAGAAGTGGGGGGAGAGAAATAGGGATTGATACGTCCCACCTCAAGGAGCAGGGGGGTTGCTCTTTTTTGTTTCAAATATTGAATGATAAATAAATTTTTATAACAAAAATTTATCTTTCGTCCAAAATATTAGGGGTAGAAAGTACAGTTTTTTTGGTTAAACTCTTCTTATTTGTTTAATTTTTCACAATTTCTTTCTATTCTACTCATCCAAACAAGCAGAAAGAAATTTCTACACTTGTTTCCCTTTTATTTCTTTCTTGCCTAATCACTTCTTCATTCAGTCAGCAGAAACACAATGAACATTCAAGAGGTACAACCCAAATAGAGTTTAATTTATCCAATACCCATTCCATAACTGATACAACAATAACCAACAGTTTTTCCTTCGAATTTGTTTAAACTAAGTACCTTATTCGAAAACAAAGTAGAAATAATATAATCATTCCATTCAGAAATACATACTTCTGGAGGATCGCTTGCTATTGCTATATCAGTGTATTCAGGTCAGACTTCACACAAAATATACTTGTTTCAGTCTTTCAAATCTCTATTAGCCTGTTATGGAATGCACTACAGATGTCCAAACACCAAAGAAAACAAAATTAATTACCTCAAATTCTGGAGCCCCCACCATAAACAGTAACAGTATTTGGAGATGAATTTCTTAGATGAAATTATGCCAGAAGTCAAGACTTGCCCGAAAATTCCATAATCAAAAGGTGCAGGATCACCATCCGCAGAGCATGCTGACTTTAGAATATCTTCACTTCTATTATGCCAAGCCTTATAACCTTCCATGTGCTGGTTCCCACAATAAAGGAAATTTTTATTGCACAAATTGTCAATGTCACTGCAAGCTTTCTGCCAGCATGAGTCATTGCGTTCAATAGCTAACAAGTACCAAAATGCACCAACTATCTGCAAATGATCATTGGTGGAGAAAGACCCATAATAACATGACTAGTCAGATTGTAGCTCAAATAGAACAAGGCGGGAATTTTACTGAATTAAGCATCATGAAAAAATAAAGCAAAGCTTACATGACTGGCAAGCATGTATAGCAGCAAATAATATGCAGCACCTGCCCACGCAGTTTCAGCAAAGACACCAGCTGTTCTCTTAAGCTCTGAAGTCAATGGTACCATTCGGAGAAATCTAGGAACATACTGAAACAAGATAATGAATAGCAAGGCCTGCTTTGTTGCTAGCACATCTGAACCTTTTGACCTCAGAAGAAATCTCCAAACCACAATCTGAAATCAAGAACAGACCAGAGAAAACAAAAGTAGATGTTGAGTTTTGTTATACAACTTAAAATTGCAGACAATAAGCACAAGCATTAGAGTTATGCAAATAACTGTTGTAACTTCAACCGGATCCACTAAGCAGTCATTAAGAAATGTTCTGAATATATAAATCAATGTCTAGTAAGCAGTTGCAAATTTCAGTGGACATTAAAAGGAGCAATAATTATCTATAATCATAAGCCAAAACAGTTAAAATAAATTTAGAAGAGAATCCCCATGTTTAGTAGTTTCAAACCAGGAAAACAGCAATTCAAGAAGATTGGGGTGCTTTATCATATTAATAATACCAACTCTTGATCCAAACACAAATAACCAAGAAACGGATGCCAACCAACATATTATTATATACTTTATAGCAATCCACAGTGAACAGTAACAAGCTACAAACACTTCAAATACAAGAGGGTTTCGTGTCAGAATATTCAAGCACCCGAAACAAAAAAGTTGGCCCAAGATAAAAACAGTTTTTTTCTGACCTGTGGTATAGGCAACACTGATAGGAAATCAATGATGAAATACCGCTGCAAGTATCGTTTGGCTATCTGTGCCGAATCAATCACAAGCTCACCCCGCCCAAAGACACGAGAAGATGGAGCAATATAAGCAGTACGAAATTGGAGAGCCATGTGTACAAGATAGAAAGCATCAATCACTGTCCTTAACGTTGTAACTATTATCGCCAACTTTCGGTCTATTCCAAGACAGTGAAACGAATTACTAATGACTGGGAGATAAAAAAACAGTGGGTCTATAGACACAGCCAAAATGCATGAGATAACAAAGAGTTTATTCCATAAAAGCAGGAATTTGTCTTGAGGGTCAAATATCTTCTTTTCTGACACTTTAAGATCTTCTGGGAACACTGCCCTAGATACTCCCAACCCAAGCGTTCGCCCAATTGATTTCAGCCCTTCAGATCCCCTTCTCATACCCCTTTTAAAAGACCTAGAAGTCGTGCTGCGTCCACGACCATCATGGCCTAATTTATCAATACTAAATCCAGATTTTATAACTCCAGCATCAGAAGATGAAGATAGTGTAGAATCCAAGGCATCCAACCTAGAAATTAACAGAATGCACAGAAAAAGATCACTTTTGTCTGAAATCATAACTAAGTAATTCCATGTTTATAAACAGGAATGTCAAGATCAATTCCAGAGCAGAGAAAGGCAAAGAGGGGAAATTAAGAAATAAGAGAATGCTTTGTCATATATCATGAGAGATGAAGGTCACTATGAGTTGAATACCATGACAAACATTAATTCTACTTAAGAAAGCTACACCAACAAGATCCATGTAGAGCATTTTAAAATTCAAAGTGCAAAGCTTTGCAAGTGAGAAAGTAGTTTCTCTATAGTTCAACTGGACAGCCATCTGGGATAATTACACAATAACAAAATTTCTACTTCTAAAACCGTTACAGTTTACAACTGACTGAATAAGTGACATAGCATATGGTTAAGAGGTTATATGTCCTTCCACACTATGTAGACAAAAAAGAAATTGTATAGAAATTGTATGTACTGATGCCAAAAATTTGAATCATATTAACATAATTAATTCTATAGTTGGAATTTAGAACATGCAAATAAATACCATTAACATCACTATCTCCTCGTTCGTATATCTATAATAACTTTACAATGAAAATATATTGGATGCTGATACCTCAAAAAATTTTCCCGCTGGCCACCCATGTATTCTGACTTGTGACCACGGTCAAACATCATTCAATAGTTGATCACATATCCATAACCTGCAGACAAACAAAACGAATTCAAAACAACGAATAATAAAATTAATAACATTGTCATCTTCAAGCTCAGATTTCAAATGTTCATTAAGAGGCTCAGGCTAGAGGTTTCTGATTACAAAGATTTAAAACTTGCACACATGTTAACTTTCTGTGTCATAAACCATAAATGTAGATCTACGTTTTAGTGAAGATCGATTGCACCAGCCAGATGTACCTAAGGTTGCCACTTGCTTGTTGTGTATCATCTTCATTCTAGCATGATACTTGTGAAAATTTTCATCCTCTAAACCAAACTGCTGTTTACTCAATAGTTTTTATATAGCATCTCAACATAGTAAAATCAGAGGCTCATACTCTTAAGCTGGCATTAAAGTTCCCTGAAGTATCATTCTTTAGATGTTCCAACATTCAGAAATAATCATTTCCAACTCTCCGCCTCTATTCCCCTCTATTTCAAGATTCACATACAGATCAATGTCGCATTGATACTCCTAAACAACTATTTCAAGAGATTTCAATAAAGATAGTTCATCCTTCAACATTATAATACCAGTTATCAGCCACTAAGCTAAGCCAATACACAAATTTTAGTGATGCATAATTAAAATTAAAGGGAGATTAATTCATTTCATATGAGAGTTTGTCATGAAGTAAATGTCAACGGAGTAAATATTGTTATCCCTTAAAAATCTCAAAGATGCTAGAAACATAAAGAAAGGAAAAAAAAAAAAAAAAAAAATTCCTCCAAATCCAACCCCGGGTATCCGATGGTGGAAAAAAATGAAAAAAAAAAAAAAATTATTAACCAAAAAAAAACACAAAAATGGTAAAAAAAAAAAAAAAGAAAAAAAAAAAAAAAAAAAAAATCCTCGCAAGTTCAACGGATGTTATCTTCTGTTGTTAAACAATGGGCCAATAGTTAACCCACAATGTCTCTATCTGTGCTTCGACATATCTTCCAGTACCTCACTGCAAAGTCATCTTCAAAAACACCCCATATTACAATAAATCAAGAGAAAACCTCGGCTACGACCCGAAAACGGACGGCAACCGGCAACCAAAATTTTGCCGCCGGTGACGAACTGGCGTCAACGCTCATATATGGACTGAATTTGGAGTCAAAATTAGCAAAAAGAATTTCTCCTTCCTGAGTCCTTATCTTATCAACAAAAAATTAAGACTCCTAAATTTTCTCCGCTTAACCGAAATTCGCGGTAGGGTTAACTGTGGATGAAGTTCAAGCTCCACCAAGAGCAAGTAAAGCCTCATCCTCAACAACTCTCTCCGATCAATATTCAAATCAAAGTTCCATCGAGAAGCAGCAATTCGAAGCTAATAAACAGATTAGAAACTCCAACGGTGGTTCCATTAATACAGAGCAGAAAAAGTAGAAAATAAAAACGGAACGGACCTGGTTTGAGAGGAATGAACGGTGTTGAACTGAAGAAGAAGATTGAGTAAAAGGAAGAGTGCATTTATGGCGGAATCTCGTCTCTAGGAGACTGAGTCGCTGTCATCACAGAGAAAAGGAAAGAAGAAGGAACCCAATATTATCAAATCATATTAAAAATAAAAATAAAAACACGGTAATAACCGGTAATTCAGGCGATAACCAATCAAAAACAATTATTAATGTTGGGTTTTTTTTTCTTCCGTTAAATATATTTTTCTCATCTTTAAAAAAAAATACTAAAATTTATATTTGGTCATCTTACAGCTTAATTTTTACTTGAGTCAAATATTAGTTAATTAAACACCTGGGTAATAGTGGTCATTCATGTTTGAGTAATTACAAATACTTATGGCCACAAAAATATTATTTTATTAGTATTGTAAATCCAATTTAGTGGATCAATAATTTTTGCAAAATGCCTCTCACATTAATTATTATCATTTATATTTTAGTGGCTAACAATACAATACTGAGGGATTGATACTGCAAGATTTATGGTCAGCAGACAGTATTTATATATGACGATGGATTAATAAAAATAATTATATAACTTTCACCTAAAATATTGTCACTAATATTTTCGTGATAAAATTAATACTGAATGCTTTGTAAATTGAATTAATTAAATTACATTTCTCCTTATTTTTTTTAAATCTCTATTTTTTCAAATGTCGAAATCTTGCATTCCCGGGTAATTTTTTCAGAATTAAATATTTTTTTGGCTAATTGAAAATCTTCCACCGCTAAAAAGTAAAACACAATCCGAACTTATAATCGATAATTCTTATGAAGTTCTCTCTATAGTTTATTTATTTATTACATCTTTACAACTTCACAGTTATTAATATTCTCCCTAATACGCGATTTATTTTAAATTAAAATTGATCAAAAGTTATGAATAAAAATCAGAAAATAAAAAATTAAAATTATTAAAAT
>Ga0123340_1001916_pt1 | contig 18125 bp, 5 predicted proteins | sample SirMexnodulemix_FD_89961 | JGI IMG/M metagenome (GOLD analysis project Ga0123340, IMG submission 89961) | Root nodule microbial communities of legume samples collected from Mexico - Siratro Mexico nodule mix | ecosystem: Host-associated > Plants > Roots > Nodule | place: Mexico: Nepantla... | reverse complement strand
TTTGGCACCAATATTTTTTTTATTTCTGTTTTGTTTTTTTTTTCATGATTGAAACATGATTTACAAATTTTAAATTCATGATTATAATTATTAATTTGTAATTATTAGTTTAGTTTATTCAGAAAAATATAATGAGAAAGAAATTAAAGCAGCTAAATAAACCAATTCAATTGAATTTTGTCTTTAAATAAAACCATGTAACATAAGCACCTCTTCAATTCTATCTAAGAGTGCATTATTGTGAAACTAAATAACCCATTAAAACATGTTATAATATAATTCAGAAATCAACAGAGAAAGCATATTCATAACGAGAGTAAAATATGTTTTTAGTCTCTTAAAATTATTTTAAATATGATTTTAATTTCTTTAAGAATTTTATAACTTAGAAAAATTGCAAAAAAAAAAATAACATATTAAAGAAACCATGCATTTCATCATTATCTCCCAAAAAATATTATTTTATTATTAGGATTTGTATATTTTATATTTTTATATTCAGCATAAAAAATATTATTTTCATCTTAAGTTCCTTAAATACAGTTAAAATGTTTACGCTTAATAGAGTTTATGTTTTAGAATTTGGTGACTTTATCACCAATTTTATTTAAAAAATGTTTATTTTAAATTGAAAGAAAGGAAGTGTTCATAAATTACCATTCAATTTATATATTTTTGTAACAAACATTTAATTAAATATAAAAGATAAGAGTAATGTATTAACTTATATTCACTTTTCTTTACTCTTTATCTAAAATCGATTTTTTAAACCAAAAGAGCAAATATGAAAAAAAAAAAAAAAAGTTCTGCAAGGATAAAATAGAAAGGTTAAATAAATGAAAGAAATTTGAAAAGTATATGTCAAAAATGATATGATTGAAATGTATACTTTCACAATGCATAAAAGTAAAAAAATAAAAAAAAAATGTATAAAATATGAACTCCTCCCTCCACAAATATCACATATTTAAATGTGTATATGTAAGTTAAGGCCAGTATAGCTGCAAATCATATAACACATAACTTAACCCATAAGTTGAAGAAACTAGAAGGTAGTAAAAAACAGAGTAAAAAATAGAGAAGAGGGTTAAGGATTGTGATAACAGGTATTTTTTATCTGTATTCTCTAAACTCCTTCCTTTACTCATTCAATAAATCCTGCTTTATAAACAGTATGTGAGCATAATGTCCTAATAATTAGGAGAAAACTTAGGAAAGAAAAACTACCTTATACTTAGACTAGTTCAATATTTATTTAAAACAGAGAATATCTTCTAACAATTCCTAAACTTTAGTCACTAGTCCTAATTTTAAGCGGTATTGGAAGACTGAAAGAAAAACTCTACATAAGTTTCTATTAATTTTGAACTTCATTCATAATTGATAGCTTTGATTTTAGAATTCCACAATGAATAATATTCTAAACTTTATTTCTTGCAATATTAAATATCCAATATCTACCATCGATAGTTTTAATCTTCCATCTCTATATATTAAAAGGTAAAAAACTTGATTTCCCAAAATATTCAATATCCAATACTCTTATCAAAAGGACAATACTTTTATACTCAATCGAAATAAAACAGAGAGTTAACATTTACATTAATTGTAATTTATTTGTGCGAATAATTATTTCTGTATGGAAATGAGAAAAGCACGAGAAATGGGTCTTATGTCCGATGGCGACAATCTTTTTTGTGCTTTTCTCTACTATTATTGGCATTTTGGAATATCTCTTGGCAAAACAATTTGGAATATCTTATGTGGAAGGGAAAACAGAGAGAAAGATTTACCTGAAAATAGTCCCTAGATGCACGATAGTAATCTAAGGAAACTCTTTTTTCTCTCACCATTGTTAATTATGGAGACTTAACTTGTATTGCACCTTTGACTTTCCATATTTCCGTATATACGTTATAAACAAAGTATTCTTAAAGAAAAAGAAAAATGGCCAATAAAACTAATGATTTAATTAAAATAAACTATAGGGTAAAATGCAATAAAGTTTTATTTATAAAGTGAAATAATAATAATAAATGGAAAAAACAAATATAACCGTAGTCGGCCGTAGCATTGTCTTGGGGCATTTCGTCAAAGCCCTCTAAAAAGTATTTAATACAGAGAGATATAATATATATACATATATATAAATTGGTTAAGTGGTGAATCTCTTCTTCTTTGTGAATTGAGAATTGAGAATTGAGAATTGTTTGTGTACCCATTCGTTTACGCGGAAGAATCATGACTAGTTCCTCTGGTGCCGCTCGCAAGGTTAGCCCTAACCCCTTCGCTCTTCGATTCTCTTTCTTCCGTGTTCGTGTTTCGGTTTTTAGGTTTGAATTGGGATCGTCGCTGTTTTAGAATCTCAGTAAGATTGCCTGCAATAGGCTCCAGAAAGAGCTCGTCGAGTGGCAGGTCAATCCCCCAACTGGTTTCAAGCACAAAGTCACCGATAATCTCCAGAGGTATCAGATTCTTCTAATTACCCTCACAATCCACCTAACTTTTTCGCTTTCCCCTTCGCTTTCACAAAATATTCTTCTTATGCTTTGATTTCTTCTTCCTTTGCATTCTTTTGCCTTCCTCTATTTTGCTTTGTTCCTCTCTCCAAGGTGGGTTGTTGAAGTCACTGGAGCTCCTGGGACACTTTACGCCAATGAGACCTACCAGCTTCAGGTCGATTTTCCCGAGAATTACCCTATGGAAGCTCCCCAGGTTCCTCTTTTACCCCTTCCCTGCTGAAATTAATCTTTAATATGCATCGGCTTTTGTTGTTTGCTGGTGTTACTATTGTTCTATTATTAACGGTTCTGCAGGTCATATTCTTGCATCCGGCTCCGCTGCATCCCCATATCTATAGCAACGGCCATATTTGTTTAGGTATGTGTGTGTTTTTTTATAGTTACTGTGTTTTGAGGTATAATATAATCCTGTGGCACACCCTTTTGTTGCAGGGTTTTGTTATGTGTTACTTTTTATGCTTGTTTGTTTTGGTCTTCATGTTTGTTTGTATTGTTTTTCATGACACTGGCTGTTCTTGTAACCTGCTTCGGGTTATAATTTCTTTCAAGTGTCGACTTCGAAGTCATAATTTCTTGTTGAGAACTATTGGGAAGAGGGCTGCGATTGGTTTGTTTTTTTTACTTGTTTAGGGTTCTCCTAGTACCTGAGAAAATCGATTTATTTTTGTAATTTGAAAAGAATTTCTATCTTTTTTCCTGCAAGAATTGCCCTAATTGATTAATAGGAAATAGATTGTTAACTATTGAGTGAGGCATTTAGGTTTCAATATAGTGAATGTTGTTACATTGCTGATGAGTACTTATTGTGTTAAGTAGGAAAATTTGTTAGGAACACTTAGCATTACCCAATTGAAATTGAAAACAGCTAACATTTAATGAGTTAATAAACCTTAGAAAATGTACGGAACAAGAGTGAACGACCATGATAATTGTGCAGATGTGTATGTCCTTGGTTCGGTATGCCCAAGAATGTAATTGGACCACAATAGTAAATATGCTAGGAATTTTATTTCATGGTTGAGTGTGATGATATCCAAGATAAACTATTGTATATATGCCAGGAATAGAGAGAAGTCAGAAGTGTGGGTCCTTCCTGCTAAGTGTTTTTCTTTTGGGTGTTTCAATGCCTGCACATCTTGTTTTCTGTTGGTATTAGAATGGAACAATTCTAATTTCCCAGCTGATTTTGAAATCAAGTAATTTGTTTTTTCTGATAAACTGTAGATGTCTCTGAACTGTGTGATCCATTCTTAAATTGATGTGATTCTGAAGTATAAAAAAACATTGATATGATTCTGTGTAATAGACATGAAACAAACGATTATTCATTTTTCCGTTCCAATTTTCATGAGAGACATAAAAACTTCAGAGAAGCTAAAATTCCCAAACGAAAATAAATTGAACATATGTTATTAAATGCACCTTATTTAATTCCATTCCTCTGTTTTTCATTCTTTTTGAAATAGGGGCTTAATAGAGTCATTAAGTCACTGACTCTATGCACTCTATTTTGTTTTTCCATTTCTCCATTATCAATCTTCTGCAATAGAAGCCTGACACAGTTACCTGCTTACTCTCTTTGCACCCAATTTTACTGCATTGTTGCTTTATATTTGTTCTTCTGAACTATAGGCTTCAAGTAATGCAGTAACGTTATGTGGCTACTGAGCCTAAGGAGAGGAAAGATGTTACCTCGGCTTTGAACTTTTCTCGACAATATAATGCTGTTAGGATGAACTATCATTATTAGGAGCACGTATCGAATTATGACTTGTGAATTTACCTATGTCTTGCTTTCAATGACATTATAGTATTATTGAAATTTACTTTTTCTTCGGTGATGTGAGATTTAAGAATTTTTTGATACTTTTGAGTATTTCCATTATGTTTTAGGTATTTAATATTAAATACTTTTGAGTATTTAATATTAAATACTTTTGGTTTTTATTATAAGGCACATTTTAAAAGGAATCGTCGGTCCTTTTTATAAGGCATTTTATAATTTCTATTCAACTTTATATTTTGTTTTCCTTGTTTAGACCTATTAAATATTATAAGTATTTGTATTTTGTATTAACGAATAATGAGAAGATAATTTTAAAAGTCATTAATAATGAATGTTAATTTGGAACATTGGTAATATATTTAAAAGATCAACTATGTGATTATGTTAGAAGTGTTTTATGTTAAGGATCAGAGGGCGTATTTAGAATGATTCTAGGCTTTTATTTCTAAAATTGAACAAATGATTCTTGATATGATTCTTGATTTGACAACATTGAGTTATATTTCAATGTTCATATTCATCTTTTTCTCCCATTCTATTTGGGCTGAGCTACTTCTGTTGTTTTCTTTTTCTCATATTCTGGGATGAATTGAGTCGGAGTTTGTACTACATAATGGTTTGAATTCTGAATGAGTTGTAAGATATTTGACTAATAGATACTGTACATGACTGTCAGGCAAATGCTCGTTGTCTTTTTCTTTTGCTTTCGCAAATGGTTGTCAGTTATATCAAGAAATTTCTTCAAGGCCTCTCCCCCCTACCCCAACCCCCTCTTTTTTTGTTCTTAAAAAGTAGGCATTTGAAGGAGGGTAGCAGTGGAGAGAGTGAATGATTGAAGTTAGGAATGCATTATTTTCTGCTTTATTCATTCATGCCAGTCAAGATATCCAACTACTATATTATAAATTATGTACAATTTCTAGAGTGAGATTCTCACTCTTCGTACTCTGATTAGATCTTTTTAGTGTTTACTCTCTTTTGATATTTGGACATTTCACATATATTCTCAACTAGCTTCAAAAGTCCTCGTAATCATCTGAAACGATCATTCTTTTATATTTGTTTTCCTACTTTTAATCTGTTTTTTTATTTTTTTATTTCTATATATAAATTAAATTTCAGTAGTTTAAAAGAAAATTGTTAATAATTAAAAATAATCTATTATCACAACTTAAATTGTTCAATTCAAAGTTTTTTTTATTTATTATGATTTTTAAATTTAATATATATATATATATATATATTGAAATATTTTTTATAATAAACTTTTAAGTATGTAAAAGGGGTTTATCTTTCGCATTCAGGGGTTTGATGTTTCTAGAGTTTTACTTTTACGTAATCAATATTATTATTATTATTGTTATTATTATTATTATTATTGTTTCCATATTTGATTTCCAAGTTGAGGTATTATTCATTTTTCACTTCTGGGAATTTGATGTGTGTAGTTATACTTTGACATAATCGATAATGTTATTCTTATTTAAATAATCGGTTTTTAAAATTGGAGTATCAGCTCTGAAATCCCATTTATTGAAGTTTGTAATTGGGCATTTTTTTCTTTCTAAATTTAGATAAAAGCATGATTAACTAGTTGGTGTTTTTTGGTGGTCAGCTAACATTAATATGCTTGCAATTATGCAGATATATTGTATGATTCCTGGTCCCCTGCCATGACAGTTAGTTCTATCTGCATCAGTATTCTCTCAATGCTTTCAAGCTCGACCACAAAGGTGTGAATTTATTTACTGTGAATCTTGTATTTCCTACTTATTCCATGTGATGTGATAGGATTAATGGACACACAGGACATGCTATGTTTTTAACCAAGGTTTTATTAAACATTAATTTGATAAATGGTTGGTTATTACTTAAGATTCTACGGGTGAATTTCGGTAGGTCATTGATCCATCATGAAATGGGTGTCATGCCTTAATAAACTCTTGACTTGATTTCTTTGGCAGCAACGCCCTGAGGATAATGATCGCTATGTAAAGAACTGCAGAAATGGCAGATCGCCTAAGGAGACAAGGTGGTGGTTCCATGATGACAAAGTATAATAAAAAGTTTCTCTATTAAGTCCACAAAAGGTAGAGTAGAGGATTATCCTTTTGAAATCAAAATGAAATGGGAAAATGCATTTTGAGAAACTAGGATCCCTTTAAATTAAATGGATAATAACTCTGCTGTAAATTGTCATTGCCTGGTATTTGTAAAGGAAGGTGAAACTGTGTCTTAAGCAACTTAAGGAGCAAACAAACTCAGAAATCGTGGTTAATCCCTGAGGTCTTTGGATGTGGATATAAATGATCTGGTTAACCCCCGTATTGCTGACTTGTGTTTAATAATTCTCGTAAGAATAACTCATAATTGACTGTATGCATTGCCGATATTCTGACTTTCAGTAATGATATAGAAAACAACTCATACATCTTTGGTCGTAAGTACGGGGTACTGTAATCTTTCCGTGTACTCAATCATAAACTTGTCCATACATCAATTTTTGTTACGAACACTAGAAAAATGCGACTTTACTTTTTGTTTTTCCTTTTATATCACCTAGTTCGTGTTGCTCTCTCATTTTCTTGGGTAGAAAAGCTTCGACATTGGAACGATTAATCCTTCTAGCCCAGAGGAGAGGTTAAGACATAATTGTTTTTGAAGATGACTTGCACTCGAATGATTCTGTATCTTCCAAATAATGATTTTTTGTAGAAAATATTTAGGCTTTTCAGATATTGAATGCTTATTTCGATGTAGTATTATGTATTTATAGCAGTCAAAAGAATATAAGAGGACTCCTGAGAAAGACATAGTTTTATTAATGCGATCCTGATGATAAGGATTTTTTGCAGCTAAAACTATTAAGCAGTTATATAACTATATGATAAATCAGCTTAATCATCGTAATTACAAATTAGAATTATTAAAAAATTGTTTCCCAAATATTATGCTAATATTATTATCCAACCCTTTTCAGTTGAAGTTTTGCAAGAATATAAGTTAGTTATTATAAACTAGTATGCAATTATGATTATAGTGGGAGGTGCAGTTAAATATAGAATTGTAGATAATAATTATCGAAGTTGGAACTCAATTGTCATGTTGCATGTTAGGATTGATGTTGAACTGTTGATTTTTTTTATTGTTTTTTTGGAAAATTGATTCTGGTTTGTGAGTTTGAAGTGATGTCGTTTTAATGTGGATAACATATTGGAAAATTCAATTTAACACAACACTCTTTGAAAACTTAGCATAAGAATTGATTTTGAATATATATTATAACAACGGATTATGGAATTGCGGATAGCTGTCTTCTATATACATTCCTACAATAAACACGAGTGCTGCGTTTTTATTTTCACTGCGGAGGAAAGCTGGGGTAACAGATGTATTTTTTACCCATAAAAAAGGAAAATGAACATGGAACCAAAACACGTATAATCAGATTATAATTGAAACAATACCGAATTCCATATATAATAGTATATTAATCACACGTATATGCACTACTATTTTTCATACATATTTATATTCCTCTACGTTATCATAAACTGTACAAGTCATTTCATCTTCTTTTAAAGTGTGGGAGGAAAGTTAACACTGCACGTGTGGTAACATTTTTAATACATTTTAAATATTTTGAAAAGATGCATTAGACTCAACAAAGTTTTTGATCCCAATCAATTAAGAATATCCCATAGTTTTTTTCACATTAAGTATTTAATGACTACTTATTAAAATTTAGGTCATTAAGGATAATTTAACGACGTTTAAAGATTGTGAAACGTTGCTGTTTGGAGAGAAAGATTTTCTTCTTCAATATTAATAAATGGTATTTCTCCGAGTGCTGCGTCGCTACTGTTCTGTTACATCAATGTCGGCTAACAATATTAGCCGTGTGTTGTCTGTGTTAGTCATTGTTCAGACTAATAAATTTATGAATTTTTAGAAGCATGGGAAGAGTGGATGCCCATGCTTATTGCAATACAGAAGAGCTTTACATTAAAGAGACTACCATTGTATCTCTTAAGGTCGAAAAAATTGATTTGAAGCGATAAGGCTACAAAATGATTTAGTCATAAGTAAATTATGATTTCCAAACATAAATTTATTACGAAGGAGTCGTGTTTCACAAATATTATTTTAAATTGAGAATGAAATTGTATAAAACTTATGGTTGAAAATTACAATTTTTGTTTTTCTAGTAATGTTAAATTTACATGGTGATAGATCTTTTAAAAATATTTTATGGGTGTTAAAAAAATTTTATAGGTGTGAATTTCTTTTGAGAATATCAAATATATAAAATATACTAGAATTTTTAAAAAAATATTTTTATTTATATGTGTGTAAGATAATTTTGGGAGTAAAACCCCTTTGAGCCACCACTAAACTTTACTATTGAACATGTAAAACTTTGATTAGTTTAAACTCTAATATAATAAAACTTATTCATATGAACTATAAGTTTAGTATCTTTTTATTTACACTGAAGTGGGATACTTTCATTTTAAAAAATAAGTCAAGCATTTACATTATCTTTATTTTAGTTAAATAAATAATTTGTGGACTTTGCAGTGCAGAAGAAGCAGGTGAGAGAGAGCCTTTGCAGTTGCTCTCACCTATATAAAGGCTCCTCCTCTTCTTCCTCGCCACCCTGCGGTGACGGCCACCTCGGTAACACCGGCATCCAAGTTTTGGGTTATGATTTTTATACAATTTCATATCTCAAGTGTTTTTGAAAAGATAAAATGAAGTTGTGCCATATTAGTGTAAATATTTTAAAAGTGTCCATTCTAGTACTTTTAGAAAAAAAAATTCACCCATTTCATTACATGAAATTTTCTATAATCTTCTGCATTTGTAATATGTTATTCTATAATTTTTCATCATGTTTAACGTTCTTCTATCATATGTTGCATGAGTAACTTCCATATATGCAAAGCAAACCATTCAAATTTTCAATTTATACTAATCTTATAATCTTTTTATTTAGTCTCTTCATTGGTTTACACATCACATAATCTTTGTATTTTATCAGGTTTTCTTTTTAGGTGACCAATATACATATTTTATATGACCTAATACACTCAAGTATGATTATAATAGATTCATCTCTTATCATAAAAACAATACTATTAAAAGTCTCAATTGATCAACAAATCACGCATAATGATCTTCCAAATATAATTTTGATCATTAACTTCTTTTGTGTTGAACATCTCTTCAAATTCTTGATAATATATGACATTTGGAATCAGTATTATTAAGAATAACATTTCTAGTATTTTCACTTTTCACTTACTAATGTTATCACTTTTAATACAAAATAATATTCTCTAGTTGCATCTCTATCTCCATTAACACATGTACTTTTTTTTTTATATTTGACATTATTCATTATTTAGGTTAGTTTAACATTATGATAACTTATATTTTTTTTAATAGCTAGATTCACAACATAATTACTATTGTGAAACAACTGTGATGGTAGTAGGAATCCCATTTTTTATTTGAACTTACTAAATACTCAATGATAAAATTATTAATATTCAATTGTAAAAAAATTTCAATTGGAGCTAATAGTTTTAAGTCGGAAAATTTTGGAAATCCCTAAATTTAGTCATTGTTCTATCCTTCTCTGTTTATTTACAGTGAGATGGCTTTAATGTGTCAGTGACAGTCACATGTTAGTCATATATGACGTAACATATATCATAACAAAAATCACAATTTCTTATTGCCTGAATTAAGACCAACTTTGTTTAAATTTAGGTTTTCTTAAGATACATTGATAAAGACTTATTTCAACCAAAATTTTACGAACTAAAAAGAAAATTTTATGATAACAAAAATGTGAAGAATTAGCAAATATGATCCTTACGAAACAAAATTAATCCGTAATGTAAAAGGAGAAAAATTTACGCACTAAAATAACACATCCATCACTTAAGAAAAATGTTAAATGATAATTATGTAGACAACATTAAGCGATTAGATGGAACAACACACGTTTTTTTTCTTTTATTAACTGTCTCTTAATGTATTGTAAAAACAATTTCTTAATGTATATTGAAAGGTGTAAAACACTAAAAAAATGAAAAATAGTAAAAGAAGATGAAAGAAAGTGTTTTTAGTTAACAGTCTCTTAATGTATTGCGGTAAAAAAAAAATAAAAAATTCTTAATGTATATTGAAAGGTGTGAAACACTACAAAATAGACTGATGGAGAGGTATGAAAAATGGTAAAAGAACAAAATCGAGAAAGAAAGTGAAAACAATCGTGCTTATGATCATAAAGAACAAAAATTGGCAAGGAGTAAACGCTAACCCTAGAATGTTCACCTAAACACAATACCAGCACTCTCATGCAATAACATTGTGTAGTTGGAATTTATAGCTAGCTTTGGTTTACCTATTACTACTCTTTTCTTGCTCAACCAAATGATAAAAAATATGGGATAGAGGTAGCTCATTCTTTGTCACTATAAATAAATGGTGTGAAATTGAAATAATGGCATTAATGTTATCATAAGAAATTCAAATATTTAAAAACTAAAATCAAATTTGATTAACTTTCGTAAGACAAAATAAATACTGAACTTTACATTCATTGTTTTTGTCTTCTGATATTCTTTTACCGTCTCTCATTTTTTTACTCCATATAATATATATGAAGAAGAAGAAGAAAAAGACGTTTGTTGTGGGATGGAGGTGCATTGAGAGGGTGAGAATTTATGAAGTGAAGTCAAATCCAGCAGACCTAGGCATAGCTGCTGCCTCTGTGGGTCTGTGTGTGCATCAATCCACATTTTGACGCCACAACCAATTCATGGAATGGTGGTTGCTTTGCTATTCATCATGAAAACAGGTTAGAAAAACTTCAAATAGTTGAAACTATTTTTCAACATATTCTACCTTTATCTTCAGTGGAATTCAGTAGTGTTTTTGAGAAAAAAAATATTTATTAATTTCGTAATTAATAATATAAATATATTTAGTAGCAATGTCCTTAAAGTTTCATTATTGGTTACACAAGGGACAATGATTATAAGTTAATAATTATATTTTTTTTTATAAAAAAAACAAAATAAAAGTTTGTTTATAACATTGATAATTATTATTATTATTATTATTTATTCAAGTAAAGATTAATTAATTTATTATTGTACTCCAACTTATATAATGAGGGTGTTTAATTAGCCAAATAAATCTATTTTGTCTTATTAGCTAGAGTAATAAATATTTTTTTTCGAGATTTGCATCTTATCATCCACCACAAATATTATGATATGGATAAGTAGCGTAATATACATTCGGTTTAAAGATTTAAATATCAACATTCTATTAATTCAAGTTGTTTTTCTAAATAATTTGTCGGGTTCAGTGGAGAAAAAACGAGAAAGAAGACCTTCTTAAAATTGATAAATGCTTTATTTAACAATAAAATATTTAGTTTTTGAAATAAAAAATTTAATTGATAACAATGAACATGTCTTGATTTTATAATTTTTTAAATTATTTGCTAGTCCAGTCTCTCTTATTTAATGAGAAATATTTTACTCAAAGCTTAATATGAAAGATGTTATGATTAGATAAAAAGAAATAATCATCACTTAAACTAAGTCTTATGAATAGAATTTTTTCTCACAGTTATTATTTGTAAATTTTGTTATATAATTTGTTCTAGAAATAATGTTATTTACATATTATAGATAGATTGAGACGATGGAATGACTGATTGATGAATTTGGATCCTTCCCCAAATCATCATGCAGTCAAAACCTTGCAACACCTTAACCTTACACTAGTTATTGCACAACAGAGACAGCAGAGGTATCGAGTGATGTTACTAACACGATAAATTTTTATACATCTACTTTTTTGTTGATATCTCACCACTCACATGTCTTTGTGAGTAATTTTTTCACATCTCTCACGTAAAACTTGGAGCATAAAAGGTAATTTGTAAGATTAGAGAGGTTGAAATGGAAAGAGTGGTGAAGTATGAAGGAGAAGGAGGCATGTGATTGAAGTGAAAAACAGGAATTAGACAGGCAAGAGTGTAGGAAGTGGGTTAGAGAAAGATGGGACGGGTCATATGCAACCAAACAACGTTAATATCTTCGAACTTTCTCCATCACTTTTTCATGCCTCGATATTGACGAGAGATAAATAATTTGTAACTAGTATAGTACAGTACCAAGCTAAGCCCGCTAGCTACACCTATATACAATAATGACACCACATGCTCATACCAGTCCACTACTCACAACACCATGTACATGCTGTAACACCTTTCACCATCAAACTCTTTGTTCTGTTGCTTCTCCACTCCATTTCATTGCCCTTATAATCATATCTCTTATCTCTCTCTTAAACCTTAATTTGTCTCATTTGCTTCAATTTGCTCCATCATCTGTTCCCTTCTTAGCATAAACACACAGACCAAATGTTGGTATGGGAAGCATACTCGGTCGGCTAAATATTTTGTATGGCCAAGATATATTCAGGGTTAAAGATGCTTTGACTAGTGTTTTACTGTGATTAGTGAGTTGATATTTCTGCTCTCACTCTTCAAAATGAATTAACTGATATACATAAATATGTTTCTGTCTTACTCCAGTAACATTCTTTATCTGTTGAAACTGAAATACCTTTGTAATCCCAGTTGCATGATTTGTGAGTTAATCCAATATCCAGTTAGCTTTCTTTACCAAAGTCATTCCTTTTCTATGATTTCTTGGAGGAATGCACAAGGAGTTGATGTTTCGTGATATCATGTGTGGAGTAATTATAAAACTTTCACTGCACTCGTTATGACAGAAATAAAAGCAATTCATCATAGTAAGTAAGTAGTAGGTTTCTTGGGAGGAAAAATGACTAACAAAACTAATATTGCAGAAATTTATGGTCCTACTGTGGACAAAAAAACACGACCAATTGAAGCAGTGATTACAACCTTAAACACGTGATTAATCTTAAGTTGCATCTGAAATAAATAGTACTTGTTTAAGACTGCACTGATACATAGTTGATTTGTACTTTCTCCCTAGGTAGGGTGCAGTTTAACAAAAGATGGAGTAATGATTTAAGGAAGTGTGAAGAATGAAGGTAATTAGAGAATGTGGCATTGTCCAATAAATTGAAGTATGAAGAGGGTCGCTGGGAATTAATTAAAGGGGCACCAGCTGTCCAATAGTGCGTGGCTATGCTTTCCACACACTTTCACCAATTTAGAATTTATTCGGAGTTACACTCCAAGCCTACTTTTTCTTTGGCAGCTTAGCCTTCCAATTCGGGAAAGCCTCTTCACTGCTCTCCACCTTTTTCTTTTTTGTTTGTATGAGTTTCTATTCACTGAACTCCCCTTTGGCCTTATTATTGCCTTTGCTCTTCCCTCTATTAATATCTGTGCTTGGAAAGGGAAGCAAAAGAAGATCCAAAGCAGTGTAGAAGCTAAGCTAAGCTAAGCTAAGCCAAACCAAGGTAGGTTAGTTGTGAGAGAGATCCATATCCATCGAAATCTCCAGATGGGTCGCGGCAAAATTGAGATAAAGTTGATTGAGAACCCCACCAACAGGCAAGTCACCTACTCCAAGCGAAGGAATGGTATCTTCAAGAAAGCTCATGAACTCAGTGTTCTCTGTGATGCCAAGGTTTCACTCATCATGTTCTCCAAAAACAACAAGATGCATGAATATATTAGTCCTGGCCTTACGTCCGTACCCTACTCTCTACTCTCTCTATCTCTTTCTATCCATCCAATATTTGCTTTCTCATCTTTTTCTTTTCTTATTTCACTTCTTGTTTCTTTCGAATCAGCACAAAAAAGATCGTTGATCAGTATCAGAAGACTCTGGGGGATATCGATCTGTGGCGTTCCCACTATGAGGTTAACCAACCAAGCTCTCTCTCTCTCTCTCTCTTTCTTTTTTCTCGGTTTTTGTGATTATATTGCTTATGATTTGCTTCCTGATTTTGTTATTATGTGTGCTCTTGCAATCAGAAAATGCTTGAGAACTTGAAGAAGCTGAAAGATATTAACAACAAACTCAGGAGACAGATCAGGTAAATAACATTACATGGTAAAGTATAGTCAATGTCTTTTCTACATGTGTTCACTGTTTTGGCATGAAGCTCATTGCTGGAGTTTTGTGAATTGAATAGGCACAGGATTGGTGAGGGTTTGGATTTGGATGAGCTGAGCTTCCAGCAACTGCGCACTCTTGAAGAGGATATGGTTGCTTCCATAGGGAAAATACGCGAGCGAAAGGTAAAAAAATTCACACTTGCTTCAGTTAAGTAGTTTTTGTTCATCAGCAAAAATAACAATTTGTATTAAGGATTAACGTAAACATTAGCTCAACTTTTGATCAGGATTAACATGCCAGTGTAAAAATCGAAGAGACTTCTTTAACTGTAAAGTTTGGAGACAGTCAAATTCAAAATCATGATCTAACTGTTATATAAGGTTCAATAATCTGATTGAGTCAAACTTTCCTTCTTAAAAACTAGAGCATTTGTATGAAATCAAAACACACCATGTGGATACCAACTATATTGTGTCATCCATAATTGGCTCAGTTTAGACTTTTCCCTTTCACTAGATTAAGATAACTTCTTAAGTGGCCTCTAAAATTGATAGCTCAAGAGACACAAGCCAGACACGAGTAAGTACAGGACCATACCTGTGAAGAGAATATGCAAAGAAAAGAAGGGTGCCAAGATGTTCATCCTTACAAAATCGAAAAACAGCAAACCTTATCAAACTGGTCAAGATAATGTTTCTTTTGTTAAACAATGGAATGGGAAAGAAATTTAAGAATTGTTGGTTTTCCTCCTTCCAATTCTGTAGTTTCCCATTTCTTCATCCTTTTCACTAGAACCATAAACTAGCCCTAAATTGGGTCTTTATTCTCTCATTTCAAACTATTCCTGAGTTTATCTGCCAATATTTTTGTGTTTCTTTTCTGTTGTTTCTTCTCAAGAAAGAGAAAAAGGAGTTATAAAACCAAGCTTCAAGTGAGGTTGCTAATTTAACTGCCTGACATGACTATTTATCTTTAGGTTAGGCTTTCAACTGATAATTTTCTTGCGCATTTTATTACACAGTTCCACGTGATCAAAACTCGGACAGATACCTGTAGGAAGAAGGTAAGCAATGTATTGTAATGATTAATTAACGAACAGCTCAAGTTTGGTAAGAAAGTTATTAATCAGCGTTTTTATTATAGTTTTGGTTCAATCTTGATAATGTGAAGAACATTGAATAATATACAGGTTAAAAGCTTGGAGCAGATGAATGGAAATCTTCTGCTTGAACTTGTAAGAACTTTGAATATCTTGGCAAATTAAGTTGAGTTGAACAGACATGAAAGTTAGTTACATATACATATGTTATTGTTTTGATTTGTTTTCATTGATGTGTGATTGACAATGGAATAATAAGAAGGAAAAGTGTGTGATCCATCCACAATTTCTTTTGCACGATGAAGGAGACGAGGAATCAGCAGTTGCACTGGCCAATGGTGCCTCCACCCTCTATGCATTCTGTCAGCACCATACTCATCTGAATCTTCCCTCACATCAGCACCAACACCATGGAGAAGAACCCTTTAAAACTGACGATCTGCGCCTCGCTTAATTGACTGCTACTTCAATTTGCATGCCTCAGTAGTAACCCATGTAAATTATATTAATGTTAACTAGCTGCTACCACTTCTTATTTATGCATGCATGCTTTCTACTATCTTCCTATTGGACCTCTCTATCTCTATCCAGGTAGAGAATTAACTACCTTATATATATGGTGTTTGCCTAGATTGTGGTCTGAAAAACAGCAAGAATGTATTTTATTTGGTATAATTATAAGTTTACCTTGAGTGAGTATGTTATGTTCCTTGGTTTTAATAAGTATATATAATCATATTACTTAGACACACCTAGTCTTCCTAATCAAGATTTATTAAAAATTAAAGACCTGGCAAAATAACTTTTAATATAGCTTATATACATATTAAAATTAGTTCCAAATGAAAACAATTCTTAAAATGAGAAATGATATATAACACTATCTTAACCTTAAGATTAAAATCAACAGGGTTAAGATAGAAAAATAGTTTAAATTTAAATCACCCACCTTTCTACTCTTTCTCCTGTTTACTTCCAGTGTCACAGTTGCATACTGTTGTTACACACATTTGTCTGCAAGTCTCCTCATTTACTGTAATAAAATTACAAATTTGTATAAGGATTGAACACTCACCTGATCAGATAGAGAACTATGTAACAAGGGATAATATTAAAAGTTTATTCATCAAACCAGCTCCTTCAACCTACCACTTAGGTGTCATTATATTCAATCCTATCTCGTTTAGTCCTCCAAATTGTGAACAAAAAATAAGCTCAGGATAAGTTGAACCTATGAATTTAGAAAATTGCGGATTTTTTAAAAAGTTTTGATTTTTAGGTTTTTTTTTTTTTTTTAATATTCTGTACATTTAAGAGGAGACATGGGATAGGAGGGTAGGTAATTAGGTATGTTGAGGATGTGAGAATGTTTGGCGATGAGAGAGAATCTGTACCAGATTAAGGAGAATAATCCGGTTAAGATAAAAAAAAATTCATACTCTACATACACTTATTTTTCCCATTTTTTGTTATGTTTTATGCATAAATAGTACAAATTATTAGCCTCCCACCCAATAATGGAGTTCAAAAACTGGTTTAGTTCAGGCCCGGCCTTAGACAGCTTAGCCCTCTTCCCGAACTGGGCCCAGCTGATCAATTCATTCAACGGGCTTCAAAATTTCAATCCTAACTTATTCATTTAATAGGTGACAGTTAAATATGGACAAAGAACACAGGTTGTTAAGTTGTTCAACTCATGTCAAGGGATTCAACTAAGTTGATTGATAAGTGTTTAGGTTGTTGTAAAACTTTCCTTTTTTATGATTAAAATAAAAAGTTGTTTAGATAATATGTTTAACGGAATAGTTAATTCACTTCTAACAATTCATAGACTTGACCATTTTATTTATTTAAATAAACAATATTAGAATAACCATTTTAATTATAATTGTGTAGTTCAATCATTGACATTCCAACACCTGCAAAATTTGTTATACAAGTAAATATCGAATACTGATATTATTGTCAAAAGCTAATATAATTTTATTTTTTATTTTTTAAGTGAGTAACTCAAGGTGTATTTGTTGTTCTCTTTCTTTATGTGTATATCTTTTTAGTAATGATATTTTAACACTTTTTTATTTCACAACTTGTTATAATAATGTAATAATATGAATATTTAAATTCAAAAGATGAGTAGTAATATGTTGACGACTAATATTATCTATACAATCATTTATATAATTACTTGTCAAAATATTATTGATTAAAATGTTAGTGCTATTATATTATTATAAAAGAGTAGTGAATTGGTTGCACATAAAAATGGGTTTCCAAACCATCATTCTCCTAAGAAGACCATTTTTAAGTGTTATATTATTATGATATTATAGTGAGGTTATTGAGTAATTATATTCAGAGTAAAGGGTGTCAAAATATTATTAGAGCTTTCTTTCTTTTTTTTAGTTAATACCATCAATTCCAGGTTGCACAAGCAGGTGATATTGACATTTTGTGTTCCATCCCATCCGTAATTATAAATAAATAATCATCTCGTCACTTTTAAAGTGTGATTTAGTTTTTTTCAATTAAGAATATAATTTTTTTATTATGATAAAATATTTATAATATTTTATTTATATGTTATTTCATAATAAATATATATTTAAATTAATTATAAT
>Ga0123340_1001912_pt1 | contig 18139 bp, 11 predicted proteins | sample SirMexnodulemix_FD_89961 | JGI IMG/M metagenome (GOLD analysis project Ga0123340, IMG submission 89961) | Root nodule microbial communities of legume samples collected from Mexico - Siratro Mexico nodule mix | ecosystem: Host-associated > Plants > Roots > Nodule | place: Mexico: Nepantla... | reverse complement strand
TTTTAGATTAATTAACTTTTAAATTATGTAATTTGAAAAAGAAAAATAACTTTTAAATTCACAATTCATAAATTTTTCCAAATTGTATAGTTTAAAAAATATTTTTCACTTCCACGTTATACAATCCAAGAAAAGACACAAGCCAAAATTTTGATAATAATGGAATAAAAATGTATGGAGGTGGAAGAAGGAATAATCTAAAAACATGACACCTACCCAATGTGTTATGAGAATTTTTAATATTCACTATTGATTTTTAATTTTTATATTATTAACTCAGTTTAATTAAAAAGGTTAAAATATTTTTTTTTATAAATTTGTTTACAATCGTGACTATGATGAAAAATTAAGTTGACAAAATCACATTTTAATATAAAAAAAAAAAATCCATGTCAAGATTTCATTAGTGTTGTAGTCATAACTTTTGCAGTCCCACACATCATTTTGATTTTCATGACTGCAAAATTGACAAGTACATCTACTTATTTTGTTTCCTTATGCTAGAGTGGACACTGTTTGCTAGTTTTGCAGTGGTGGAGATAGTGTTCCAGTTCTTGGAAATATTATCAGAGATTGGCATGATCAAGCACCTAATCAATACTCTAACATGCAAAAGAAACACACTGAAAAATGCCAAAAGATTTCACTCCAGATAATAGAGAGAACATAGTGAAAGCATAGCTTCTCATTAAGGAAATATTCAGCATACAAAGTCCAGACAACAGAGAAATGGCAGAAAAAAAAAAAAAAATAGCACAGTAGCTTTGTAACATAAACACTTATACTGGATCCTCATTTTGAGGGTCAGAACTAGGAGAGAGCTCCAAGCTAACGGGACAATGATCACTTCCATAGAAACCTGCAGAACAGAGACAAGAACAAGGTCATGCTTGTTATAACATGTAGTTTACAAGTTAGCACCAAATAACACAAACTGCAGTTTGGTTTGGTTTCATATACACTAAATGATGAGTCAGCAATAAAATCATATCCATGTCATGAGTTTCACATTTTTTATACACTTAAATAAGCTGAATAGGAGTACCAATCGCATGAGAGTGGAAACTTACCTTCTAACTCTATCCCATGTCCATGCATTTCACATGCAACAATCCTTTCTTTGAGTTTCTCTGAAACTAAAAAATAGTCTATTCTCATCCGTTTTCCACGATACCTTCAAAGAGAACACTTGTAAGAACTATCGGGCTTATGAAGTAGATTAAATTAGATAACAAGCAAGTCTGGCTTAAAAATTAGAAGACAAATCTCATTCCTTAAATTTGGTACACATTTTAACACAAATTCTGTTAACAAAAAAACAAGGTGAAAAGGAAAAAATGGATTAGAGAAAAGACCAAAAATATGTGTGATATTATTCAAATACGTTGCCTCAACACAATAATTAATCAGCATTAACATTGAAAGTTTAATTTCTTACCTTCCAACTGGGTTTCCAGACCAAGAGAAACCTCGCTCCATGTCCTTATCCTTGTGCAGAAATCTGTAAGCATCGACCAGCTTTCCCCTGGTGCATGCTCCATAATATCAGCTATTAAGACTTTAAATACATAAGGTAAAAGGAGGTTTGAAGGAGTTACTACAAAAAGTAACCAGTCAACTATGATAAAGGGTTATTTTTTATCAATTTAGTTGGACTTGGGTTGGAATCTCAGAAGATACAGACATCATAAAATAATTCAAAACTTTTGGAGAATCTAAAGAACAAATGCAGGGTCCAACATAGTCTTCTAATAATTGCAGTAATTGGTCCTTACTGCAACGGACTCCACTGTTGAAATGGGCGCGGCGCTAAAACACTTAAGAGGAAAGAATACAAACTTTCACAATGAAAGTTCACTAAAAATCAGGTATTGAAAATTGTATCAAATACTATATCTGAAAGACCACTTACTCTCTTAAGATGGTACCAAATCGTCTTCTTTCTGCCAAGGTAAACCCAGGTTGGCCACAATCCTGCATAAAGCCATATCATCAGATCAGATGGACAACTTCTACTCCACTTTGCCATGGTTGGGCATATCAAAGGAGAGTCAGTCCTAGACAAGGTAACAAAGCCCCTAAGGTTTGAATCCTTGCTTCACTCATACATCATAATTAAATTTAATTCCATTACAAGGAAAAGAGATCGTATGAATTTCCCACAATTAAAGCCTATAGAGCACTTGCATGAGGTGACATGTTAGATCTACAACAATTAAAGCACCATCTGATTAAGTGAAATCAGCTACATAGATCACACAGTATCATTCATTTCCGTTAAGGACCAAAATTTCGTAATATCTTCATCATATCCCTCATGACAATTTACTCAAGTATCTTTGTCTGTCTGCTTCTTCCCATTTTCTCAGGACTAAAACTCATGCAATCTACTCTTCTCACGGATGCTCCATCTAGTCACCATTGTACATGCCCAAACCATCTTAATCAATTTCCTTTCATCTTTTACTCAATCTAATAGCTTAAGCTTTAAGTTATATCTATTGAAACTAATAGCAATGAAATATCACAAAGAAAAGGATACACCTATTTTAAAGGGAACTTCAAGAGAAAATTGCTTAGACCTCTTTGTTTGGAGGAATATAACCGTTGAGTTTTGCCGTACTGAAAAACTCTGGATGACTTACGTCAATCTCTTCATGGCTGCACACAATGAATATATATGTATTTAAAGCTCCTTCTTAGAGCGTGTAGATGCATAGTAGCCACAGTCAAATAGCAGACAACATAAACATAGATAAAAATCAGAACAATTCACTCAACATTCAAAACAATTCTCTGGTATGAGATACTGCAATTGAAAAAAAAGTCAGGTTGTTATAAACTAAAGGATCAGAGGCAAGGTGTAGCTTCAATGAATTAGTTTCATATGACACAAACAGTTACATCAAAATAAAATAAAACATAAATCTCAGTTGTCCTCTCAAACTACTGGAATTTTGCTTTTTTCATACCATGACTGGTAATAAATCTATAGATGAAACCAAGAGCTGAGCTTGACACTAACCAAATCTTTACGACAAAAGAATGGAAGAGGTAAAACTATGTTGCTAAATGAAGGGCACATAAATAATCAATCATATTTCCCCGAAGCCCAACCAAAAAAGAAGTTTAGCCACCTGACATTAAGATCCCCACACCATATTAAAGGCTTGTCTGAATTTTGTATAACAAATTCAAGAATCCTTTTGTCCCATTTTCTTCTCCTTTGAAACGAGTTTGCCTCCTCTTTCCATCCATTGTTTGGTACATACGTATTCAATAAACGAAGTGTTTCAAATTCAGCTAGGATCACTCGACCATCAGGTTCATGTTTTGAAGCTAACAATAAAAATAAGGATCCATCAGCAGTGAACTAAACACGGAATATAATCCAATATGCAGATTTGTTAAAAACTTATTTCGGCTGACTCTTTATATGAATCGTCTTTGTAAGATATATAAATATTCATATTAAAAATTGGACTGGAATTTCATATGATATATCATAAACTTTTAACCTTAAGAAATTTCAAGAACCAATACATAGAAACTATATTTAAGAGGATTCCAGATCCTTCTCCTTCCACTTCTTTTCCAAATCAAAAACAATATGTATAGTAATAGTAACATCATGTAATTCTTTTAAAGTCACCCAAGGATACAATCAAATCATGGCAGGATTAAGAATTGCCAACATTTATGTTAGACATTTTTCAGCAAAATAATAATAACACCACCGACAACGTTAATATCTCACACTTGAGAACTGAAAATATTTATATAAGCAAAAGAAACATTTAATGCCATAAATACAATAGGAAAAATCTGCAAAGCAGGATACCCAATTTATCAAGATTGAAAACAACACTTTTAGGCTTGCAGCATTTTTTCACAAGTAGTGCTGTCCCTGCATACTTTGAATCTGCAAGAGACCACCAAACATGATAGTTTCCAAAAGGTGGAGAAGAGAGTGCACGCATCAATACCTGCATAGGTTTGAACAAATGTACCCTAAAATATTAGAAAATAATGTTAGAATGTAATTAGTCATTAGCTGTTACAGAATTGTTACTCATTAGCTGGTACAGAATTGTTACTCATTAGCTGTTACAGATTCTAGAAAATTAGGATCATTGATGCCTAATTATTAGGCAAGAAGTTACTGTATTTTCTGTAAATTGGCATACATACATACCGTGGGGTCCACATTAGATACACAACATTCAGATAACATTTCTTTATATGATACAGTTTGGCAAGACTAGGTGTGAGGCTGAACATTTATCTTGTTTACGTCAATGATATTGTAACAAGTGAGTAAGATCAAGCTGATGTAGCTGTTGATGTGGGCACACGTGGAAATAATGACATCGAACGAGGAGCAGAATTAGCTAGTGTGAAGGAACATGTGGAGACTAATCCTAAAACTGCGGTAACAAGAAGGAGCACGCAAATCAGGAGGGAGAGAATGTCTTATAGGTAGGAATCAGGAGGGAGAATGTCTTATTGAGAGGGTTAGCGAAATGAGAGGGGCAAGAGTCTAGTACAATCTCTATCTGATAATTCTTCTTTCTTTCCTTTCTAAGTTTTCTTCTCTCTTTTACTTTTTTTATGCTGATTATCATTGCTAGTAGGTTGTTCTCTGGTCATTACTGCAAGGGCTCAAGCTGGAATCTATAAAGTGATCATTCTTGTTTCTGTACAGAAAGCCACTGCTACATTTTTTTCATAATTTTTTGTCTTGTTTCTGTAATCGAACCAAAATTGTTTTATAAATACATCACTGTTACATGTTATCTACTTCATCTAATTCGTCCCCACTTCATCATTTGAAGCTTAACATTAATGGTCAATAATGTCATCTATGTAATGCAAAGAAGCAATGAATATCACATTCACATGCATGGTGTTAAGGCATTGCATTTGATTGAGTGAGAAGGAAGATCATGAGGAGTGGCAAACTCAATGTTGAAGTAGCAGAGTGAAAGACAAGAATAGAGAAACACATTTTGTGGTTTTCAATCTTCAATAAGGAAGCTATGATTCAGGGATTGCATAGATGGGGGTCTCAAATCCACCATTATAGACACAGAATTATAGCTGCTAAACAGCAGACCAAATCTATTCAAAATATCTCGACAAAGATTTGGCCCAAATCTAGAAGACAAGAACAGGGAACGGAGTTAGACAAAGCCAGTGCATATAAATAAAACCAGTTCTTTCATTCTCTTTCAAAGGTGGTATCTAGAGCCTGTTGATCCTAATGGCTATCGAAAACCAACCACTCATCCTCCACCATCATTTTCTGGTAGCTAGAAGGGCTTCTAGGTGGGGGTGGTTTATGAAAATGGTTTTCATAAGACACCTTCGAGATGCTTTCCCATCTCACCCCAAGCCCCTAAAGCTATGGCTTTTAAAGGTTCCAATGTATGATTCAGATTTCCCTACATTCAATTTATAATTACTAGCAAAGAATATGATTATCATTAACAATCATCCCGCATCAATGTTTGATTTCAAGCAATTATTTCATTATTTTACTTGGCGTTCTCAATGGTAACCCTCCTGTGCCTTAAAACAGCATCAACATTGAGAGAATTCCCACATAATCAAGCAAAACCCCGCAACCCCTTCAAGAATATCTGACAATCTACCGGGCACATCAATCTCACGCAATCTTCTAAACTACCAATCCTGGTCAGCCTGTGTTGGAAATCCTCTCATAGTAACAAAATGGACCATTGTCACTAGACAATATGCTAAACCCCAAAGCAGAAAATTTCATTCACCCAAGTCCCAATTCTTTTATCAATTCACCCATTTCATTAAGTTACATAAAAGTTTCAATATACAAACAATAGATGGACAGTCCCATCAACACATGTTGTGGCCGCAATCAGCAAAAGAACATAAAGATACCTTCTTTTCTTCCCTGGCTGCGCTCGTATCATCTTTTATTTCTCCCGGAACTTTAGATGCACCCTTTGCTCCAGCAGCAGGCATCCTCACTTCCTAATGAATATTTCATGTCACACCAAAGTTTATTATTTGCACAAAGTTTGCCCAAAGAAGCAATGCAATATATCCAAAGTTTGGTGCTTTAGGTAGAACACATTGGCTTCAATTAAAATGATTAACAAAAATAATAAATTCCATGGTCCCCCAAATAGGTTCCACAACTATGATGAAGTAATAGGGAAAAAAACGAAAAGGGGTTGCATGAAAAGGAACCTGAATGGCAATGACATCGGGATCAAAAGTGGTGACGAGGTTGGTGAATTCAGGCCAGTTGTTTTTGACCCGAAGAAGAAGACTGTTGGCATTCCATGTCATAAACTTCAACGGTTCCTTCTTCTTCTTCACTTCGGCCTCGCCATCATTCTCTTTCTCCCTTGGCTTCTTCGCAGACCCATCTGAATCTTTCTCCACCACTTTGAAAAACCGTTTCATTCTTCTCCCTTCCTTCTTCACTCTTCGCTGTCACCACTCTTCACTCACTCTATTTGCCTCAACTGTGAAGTTTTTGCCTTTTGTTCCATCCTTCCTCCAAAAACTCACTCATCATATAACATTAATTAATATATTTCAAAAGTGATAAAGAATAGGTAAAAATAATGAATTTGAAATTTTGGTAAAATAAAGAAATATTTTTGTTGCATGCCTTAAAATTAGGGTTAAGCATTTTTTCTGAACTTTGTTATTTGATTATTTATGATACTAAACAATTTATTCATTTGCTTCATGTTAAAATAAAGTAGCCATATGACATTAATGTTTGGTTAATGAATTTAAGTTAATGTTACTACATTTAACAAATTTAAATGATTTGGAAATTGACATTTTTTAAAATTATATTAGTGTGTCAAAATAACAAGGACTTCCAACTCTAATAATTATTTCTTTTCTTATTCTTATATTATTATGATAATTTCAAAAAAATGGGGTCAAAGTTGAAAGAAGTTAAGATTCTAATAATTGAAGTGTAATACTAATACTGATTTTGAACATAAATCCACAGCATAGAATAAAAAGAAAAATTGATTAGATTGGTGCAACTTTGTTTTTAAATTATCAAAATGAGCATTTTTTTAAAAAATTTACAGTGAAGAAAAGTCATGTATGTTGAAACGATTTTGTTTTGAAAAAAATTATATTTATGAAACATAACTTTAAAATTTATTCTTCAATTTAAGCTATGATAGCCACCAACAAATTTAGTATTAGTGACAAAGTCATTAAATAATCACAATCACAACTTTGATTAATGTAATCATATTTTTATTTAAACTAAGGTCATGACTTTAGTGTTTTTTTTTTTTTTTTAACTTAAGCTCAAATCGTGCAAGAGACAATGACTTTAATGTTTTTTGTTTTTATATAATTCGTATATGGATGACAATTTTCTTTACTGAAAAATCATGTTTCAGTGCATAACTTATTTGTTATATCTTTTTATACGGCTTTATAAATTTCTAAATAGTTTCTTTTAAGGACAGGATAAAAAATATGGAATATGTTATTTAAAATATTGATGTTATTTGTTTTTTTGTTTTTTTTACGTGTTTATACTTTGTGTTAATGTTCTGATTTGTAAGAATATTGAAAAAAGAAAAAAAATATATAATGTATAAATTTTACTTTATTAAAAAAAATTAAAGTAAACTAAGGAAAGTAGTTTGTTTATTTGAAATCCACAATGTTGAAAAAAAGTTGAATAATTATAAAAATACTTTTTATTACCTATATATATAAATATGATTTTTTTGTTTGTTTTTCTGAATTAGTTATTGTAGTTGGTGTTAATATTTACTTTTAAAAGCTTATTAGTACATATTTGATGATAAAATAATCTGTGGTGTGATTTAGTAAAGTTTTGATATGATTAAGAAAATGTAAAATTTGAAGTGTTACTAATTAGAAAGACTAGAAAAGTTTACCGTATAAATTTTATTAGTTATTTGGTATCTTAGGAAAAACAAAAGTGATATTATTTGATAACATGGTTACATGGGGTTTAAGAAGATTTTGAAATTAAAGTAAAGGTTAAAGTGACAAAAGGAGAAAGAAAAAGCAAATGTAAAATATGAAAAACAAAAAAGAATACATGAAAAGATGGTTGAACTGTATTTTAATTAATATTTTAAATTTTTTTATCAATATGATGTTCAGATGATAGTTTTATTCATCAAATGATCAAACTATAGATCTTTTATTTAATAGATCACAATAAAAACAATTTGAAAGTTTCCACTAAAACACTCGAATATGACGTTGTTGAAACATTTTCTCATAATGACTTTTTCTTCCCAGATTAGTGTATATGACATTAACATATAATGTAAAGGAGATAAGGAAGAGAAAAATATACACAACATTTTATATTGGTTTGTCTGTCGCAATAGACTACATTCAGTTTTCAATCAATAGACTAAGTTTCACTAGACAAATTAACGTTATGAAGTATATTTTGAGTAATCTTCGGGTTCGTAACAACCCTTAGCTAATTTCTTGAGTATTATTTCCACAAGTCACTCTTGGCTAAACGAGTATTCTTTATCAGGTCACTCATGGCTAAACAAATACATCTACCAAGTCACTCCTAACTAAAAGAGTATCTTTACTAAGCCACTTCGAGCTAAACGAGTTTCTTTACCAAATCACTCCTAGCTAAATGAGTATTATCTGGGATTCCTAGCCACTCCTAACTTCTTCTTAAGTATTCTTTCCCAAGACACTCATGACTTAACAAGTATTATTTGTCAAACAACAATTCCTGACTAAGGTAGAAATGTTATGATCAACAAATCATTAGGTCTGTGTACTAAGGAGTGTTTACGTCTTATGACAAACAGAAGGTTTGGATGTTCTCTCATTGTTGAGATCATTAATTTAGCTCTCTAAGGAGAAATTGCGTCTTTTGAAGAATACAAGGCTTAAGTGTTATCTCAATTAGCTAGATGAACACTCACAATGTTCTCCTTTACGAGACTCAGAAAATTATAGATAGTGTTTTGACACTTTGCAACCTCTTTGCTTGTTTCTTCTTTTTTATAAGATGTTTTCTTCTTACTTGTCTTTGTTAAGTTTAATTTGTAACATGAGATGAGACAAAACAGTAGAGAGGAGAAAATGGATATTAACTAGATAAGATTATGAGTGACTTTGAAAAAAAATGCTCAATGCGGTTTGCTAGAAATGACTGTAAACCTAGGAGTGACTTGTGTGGAAATAATACTTAAGGAATTATTTAAAAGTAACTACGAATCCAAACAATAGTCAAACCATTAATTAGGAATAACTATGAGTCTAAAAATAATATTTGTATATTTCGTAATATAAATATGCTTAATATAAATATGCTTAATATAAATATGCTTAATGATACTCAATCTATTAAATCTATATGTTTATTGCAACAAACAAACAAATATAAAATTGTTGTATATTTTTTCTCTTCCTTATCTTTATTAGTGCATGTTATCATTATTTATCCTAACAAAACTACCTTTAAAAATAATCACTTTTAAAAATAATGTTCAAAAGAAATTAATCTTAAAGATCACTTAAAGTAAGGTATAAAGTTACATATGTTGAATTGTACTAGACGTAAAAGTATTTATTTAATCATTTGACAAACAAAACATTATCTTCATCATCTAGACGATAATTATAATTTTTTTAAAATTAATTAAAACACAATTTAACTCTCTCATATTATGTTTCTCTCATCTCACATATTATTATAATCTTTATAACAGTAACAAATCCTAAATTGTCACAAAGAATTATTTTAAAATAACTATTACACAACATCATATAAATAAACAAATAAATACTTTATTTTAAGAAATAAAACTAAATAAGGGACCTTCGATACACATTTATTCTCAAACATAACCCGAAATTATTATAGTAGTGTAGTACTATCATATAATTACGTGAAATGAAATGAGCGCATTACCCTACGTAAGCTTTTTTAGTTTACAAGAGATTGAAGCTTTAACACTTGCAGGGTTAATTTAACGTTCTAAGCGTCTTCCATTCTATTTATTTGATAGTAAAAACAGTATACTTGAAAAGAAATTAAACTTAAAAAAAGAAATGAAGATTCTTTATTGAACTCATGGTGATATTTTGATCATTGACTTGGAAGAGTGAGCTTGAACATATTAATGAAACAAAATCCTAGACCTGTGCTGCTAGCTCACGTATTGCTTCTCAAGAAGGCTACCACAGAATGCCAAATCAAATCTCTCCTCGGGAGGATCACCAATGCAGTCAAACACTGCATCTGCATTTAAGAAATCTTCATCTTCTGTATACCTGCATTTGGATCATACAATCAGTGGAAAGCAACATCATCTTCACAAAAACCAACTTCTATTTAAGAATGTTACTGAGAAAGTTTTTGCACAAACATCTTATAGGTAAATCATAAGCCAAAAAAGGAAAAGCATTTAAATACACCAAGTTCTCTTTCATCTCTTGTTTCTCTTCTTTTTCCATCACATATTGGCAGCATTACTTGTAGCATAACATGTATCACCCTCTCTTTACTTTTTTTCTATTTCTCTTTTCCTTTGTTCCCATATACCTTAAAACTATGGGTGTATGTTCATTATGGTTCAAATGTTTATTAGAAGTGACTATGGTTAGCACTTAATTACCATGGAAAGCAGCCTCATGTGGAAAAGGGGTTGCATTATATTATAAGTTAACCATAAAATTGAAGAAAAAAAACATGGGGAAGCTCCTAAGATTGAAGGAAAATTCTGCTAAAAGTACCCTCTACCTAATCAGTTAAAAAAATAAATGTCATCCAGTTATGTTAGGCTGAGATATTAATCACTGTGGAGGAGAAAAGCATGCTGAGACAACCTGTCCCCTGAACCTTGAGGCATTTAAACCCAATGCAAATTCAGAGAACTGGCTTATTGTTAATGTGCATGCTATGTATTAAAGCATTTAGCAACGTTGCTAGATATAGCCTCATATACTGTGTCAATCGGTTGTTCATTTACTTTGTCAGTGACTTTATCTCACTTCAATAATGAAGACTGCGTCCGATTTAAACTTTTTGGTGGATAACAAGAAGGCATTAAGAGCTGTAACATCACTGTGCAGCCTTTAACATCACAGACCAAAACAGTTCCACAGAGATACTTGATGCAATTTTCAGTACGGTCTGATCAGCTTAGATAACTTTCTAATTATGTGCTGAAGTATTTGACGTTGTTTTCAAATATATTTTGTAAGGTTGGATAAACATTTTCATGGTATCCCACAAAAGAATGTCATTTACTAATGGACAAAAGATATAAGTATGGTATATTTAACGGAAATTAAAACATGATGCTTTGTACTAACATGTGATGTTTTGATAGTATATATTATTTTTCGATACCAACAAAATTGTGTGTTGGTATGATGTTAGTATAGAGTTGCAATGCCTTTATTAGCACTTTAATTTCAATTAGACAAATGCTAATGAAGAGACTAATCGAACAAGTAGTGTGTATTCATATTTCCTATCAATTAAGTAGAAATTTAGAAAACACAAAGCTGCATCTCATTTAGTAAGTAGAAACATACCCGCTCTTTGTTACTATACACGTCATTCCAGCTGCTTTAGCAGCTGCTAGGCCTATGGCACTGTCCTCCACCACAACACATCTATAGAAAACAAATAGTGAAATTTCACATTCAAATCTTACACGCCAATGAATAAAAAGTGAATGTAAAACAATTGAGTTAAGCCATCATAAAATACACCTGCTGACTCAAACCCAAACATCAAGTTTAGAAATTTATGGCTTCTTATTTGAATAATAATTTTAGCACAAGCTATTATCACCTAGGCACTACCATAGTGAGATACCTTGAAGGTTCAACACCCAGAGTACTGGCTGCTAACAAATAGATGGCCTGTCAGAAAGAACATGATGCAATTAGATGTCTTGATCAAGCCATATTGTGAATTCAATCATTGAGGCATAACTCAATTTGATCGTACTACTACCACAACAGAACATTTTATAGATAGAAATCACTGAAGATTTCAGAACTCTAAACTGGATACTTAACTTCATACTTGAGCATAGAAGGACTTGTAATAATTGAGTTTCATTTTTAATTGATTTCTATTGAATGGAATGTAAAATAGGGCTACACATACTTTGACTGTGTCCCTAAAAAATCTAGCAAATGAACATTAGAAGGATGGAATTCTTACTGGATCAGGCTTTTTACGGGGAACCACATCTCCTGCAAATATCTTGATTTTTTCTGCTCTCTCAGGACCCAGCAAGAATGATACTATGGCAGAGACCTAAAATCAACTCAAAACTCAGGTCTGAAGATGAAGTAACAAATAAATGCGGATCCAATCACCATTGAAATATGATTCATTCATTGATAATTACTAATTACAATAGATGACCATTAGGCCATAAACTATTGGTCTATTAGGAATTGAATCTATAAAATATTATGAAACAAGGATCAGTGAGCCAATTCTCCCATAAGTCAGAACAGATTCATTTAAGGAATTGAATTGATTATGCATACCGCCTTTTCATTGGAAGTGCTGCAAACTGCAACTTGGACTCCTTGAGCAAAAGCCTGGTCGATAATCCTACATTTTTTATAGAAAACAAAACAATGAATAAGATAAAGGCACAAACTTTATCTTTCCTTGATAATTATACAGTTTTTTTCTTTTTTTTGAATTTCGACACACATAACATAAAAACCATGAGCGTTAGATAGGAATTGAATAATAGCATAAACACTATCGGATTAAAGTTTAGGGAAGAAACAAGATCAGGAACCCATGATATAGGATGTTTTGCATGTTCTAAATCAACAATTTAACTGCTAATTGACTTCTCTTGAATTTCAAGTTCGACTAAAATTATGCTGAACTAACCATCCCAAATATCAAGTTGTTCTAAACTTTAATTATGAAGAATGGAGGCAGCAAAAAATCACTTGGTCAAAAAGCTTCCAACACCAAATCATGAAACAAATCAATCCAATGGTAAAACAAGTATTAGATGGAGGGTAAGGAATGGTTTTATTTTAAACTTTGCAACAGATAAAAGATAAAGAACAGATAGTAACCAACTTTGCAACACCTGGACGAAGAGGCAACAGTTTTTTCTCAATAAGAGCCATGAATAGTTCTGTCTTTTGTTTGTGAAGTGAAGCAACGAAATCTTTTCTTTCTTGTTCCCCTGCTGGGGCATTCGCTGGCCAACCTGTCTTGTTAAAGTATGCTGTCATCCTGGTAAAACAGAGAAAAAACGGCACATCAAGTATAACTTCAAATTCATTCAAAACATGCATTCAACTATATGCAGAGAAAATCCGAGGAGAGAAATACCGGAAAGACTTCAAACTCAATGAGACAAGACAAACTAAATGAGACAAGAGTCTTACACACATGAGAAAGAGTATCTTCAATCCAAAACCTTAAAACAATAAATTTGTGGATCTTTCTCATTTCTACTCAATGTAGCACTAGACTCACACTTGGATACTTACCATATACAACACCCACGTCTTCTTTTTCACAATCCTATATATTGCACAAACTATGCAATGAGGCTGATGCAGTCACAAGTGCTATCTCATGGGACTCAAAAACCTTGTTGTTGTGACTGCAACTCTTGTGGTGAACTATTTTTTCTGTAAACTTTGGTTTTAAAATGTTTCTAAACAAGAGGCAAACCTTTCTTTTCCGCCTCCAATTTTGAGCAATTCTCCATACAACTCCACATCCCATGTAACGCCCAGATTTCTCTGCACGATAAAAACAAGGACAAACCAATAACACATTTGTTAAAGAAAAAAAGTGAAGCAAGAAAGAAAGCACTAAGAACTAGTTCAGCATGTCCAATGGGAGTAATTTATACGATTCTTAAGCTCAAAACCAATTCTTATGCAGCTCAACTGGAGTAACTAACGTGTTAGTTCTTAATAGTAGTTATTACCTACAACAATTTGTAAGAATTTTGAGACAATTGTACCACTCATATTAAGTTTATATCAACAGAGAGAAAAGTTGCATCATATAGCATTGTAGAGTGTAGCAAGAGTGAGTTAAGCAACAACTCCAACAGGATTCTGAATGGAAAAAGAGTGTATGCATAAGTTATAAGTGTTTGTATGTGTAGTACCTCTTGGAAGGTTTGGTTGAAAGAAATGCGGTGACCATCTTTCTCAGTATCTACAAGGACTCCATCACAGTCAAATAGAAGAGCCGAGGGAAGAGTGGAAGAGGAAGATGCAGAGGCTGAACAAGTGAACCTACGAGGAGGAACGTTGAGCCTTCCAAAGGGTCTTCTCGATATGATCCTAAGAGAAGAAAGAGTTGAGAAGGATGATGGTGGAAGATGATCATTGTCCTTGGTGTGTTTGAGGAGGCAATGGGGTTTTGGTTGAGGTGTTGTTGGAGTGAAGAGTGAAGAAGAGGAGAAGGTGATGATGCTACTTGTTGCTGCCATGATCACACACTTCACAGACCTTCTTCTCCTTTTCTTCCTTCCATTCATTTTCAACTTGTTATCTGCTTCTTTGCTTCCAACTTCCAACGTCCAACACAGGTTTCGATTAGGTTCACCCTTCTCACCGCTCGCCACGTGGAACAATAATGTTTTTTCTTAAGGAAACTGGTTTTTTTTGTCCACACAAACAAACTCAAAAAGTGAGTTCTGAAATATGTGTAGTAACTTTTTATTTCATTCATCATATTCTCACTACATATCTATTAATATTTTAGGTATTTATGAATTCTTTTCCTCTATTATTATTGTGATCTCACATCCTAGTCAGGTTTACACTTATGGTATATTATTATTATTTAATGTTTCATTTAGGCCCGTCACACATAATTTATTCTGCGCATGCCAATGCGGGACGAAGAGGGTTAGTCCTAGTAACCCACGATAAAAAATATTTTATTATATTTTAAAGTTAAAATATTTTTAATAATTTAAATAATAATATTTTTTATATTTTCTTGTTTATGAAAGATTTAATTTAGATATATGTTAATTTTATATTTATTTAAATTTTATTGTCAATTATAGATTTATAAGGTGATAAGATGTAAAAAATACGTGTAATATTAAAACAAAATTATTATTAGAATATTTGTATATAATTTTTTAAAATTTTACTTGTATGAGATGATCGATATATCTGCAAGCTGATCGTTGTGTAGAGTGATTCAACAAAACTAATCCTCAATTACTATGCAACCGGATCAACTTTCATGGTCATCTTTAATCATTGATAATTCGGTCACAATTATGGATTAATAAAAAGTTAAATGAATAATTAAATTTTCTAAACTAACATATATTAAATTTACCTTCTTTTTACTAAAGATATACTCATTCCATACTTAATTATCAGTAAACAATTTTTTATGAACCTAAATATAAGCCAATTTAAATTTCTTTCATCTTATTTAATGAGACTGTCTAAAAAATAGTCTTCAAATAATTGAGATACTATTTTGAATACCTTTATTTTACTCTTGAAATTAAGCTCCAGTAAACAACACATAAAAAATGTTTTTTTTTAATATAATTAAACGACACTAACTTTTTTAACTAGCATAAAAGTTGATAACTTTTACGAAAAGAATGTATATAACATCATTTACATATTGTAAAAGTTTTAGCTTAGTGACACATTCTCTTAAAAAAATTTGGATCTTGGTTCAAGTTTTCTAAACTATGTAAATAAGAGAACTATTGTGCTGGTGGCATGAATATTGAGGAATTTGGCATAACAAAGTTTTTGCTACATCCTAGGAAATTTATCAAGGTTATTTATGTCAGGTGAAGGCCTCCAATCAATAAATGGGTCATATGTAATATTGGGAAGTTAGAGAGTTCCTTAAACTCTAAATTCTAAAAATAATTTGACGAATGTTTTGGGATGCTTTGCTAAAATTATGGATTATATTTTGGCAATTGAAGTTTCTCTTAGCAGAGGGTGGATGCATTTTTGGTTGGAATGTGATTATTTATTTGTGATTAAAGCATTGTTGATACATCCTTGAAGCCTTTTGAGTAAAAGAAACAGGCTGAAAAATTGTCTTGAACTCATCAAACATACATATTATAGAGTTTCACGCATTATTATAGTGGGAAAAAGTTATACTGATAAACTTGTGGTACATTGAATTTCTTCAGGATTTAGTTTGGTGGATGATATCCCATCTTTTTTTAAGTACATTTTTTTTAAATATTATTTGGGACTGTCAAACAATAAACTATAAATTTTCTGAAGTTCTAGTGGATTTGGTTTGGTCCTGCCACTTTCTTTTCTTGCTTTATTTCTTTAATAATATTTTGATGTCCTGCAAATTATTAATACAGGCTGAGATACCCTAGTTGGGATTGCATATTGTATGATGATATCCTTGACACCTACTTTTATCTAAAAAAGAGAACAATGAAGTTGACTACCGAATTGAGCATCCGAGTCAACACGAATTCTTATCAGTTCAAAGCCAGGTTTATCGATTCTTACTGGTCAGATAAAATACCAATCCGAATGTTTAACCAGATTCAACGTGGCTCTGGTTTTTATCCAATGAATTGGTTCGATCCAATTTTGATAAGGCTGATTGGTGTCTAAGCATTTTACCTGCCACAAGTTTATGGTATTCATAAGTCCTTTTAATTTTATTTCTTAGTGGCCCGTATAAGCTCGACGAAAATGAAGTTGAAAAGGAAAAGAAAAATCTATATACTCAATTGCTATTCTGAAAGCACTAATGATACAAGTACATTCCTCCTTTATCCATTTTAATAAACGAAATTGTAAGACAAAACTAAAAAAAAAATAAAACTACCTATCCTTGTGGGACTATAATATCATTCTTTAAGAGCGCATGAAGAGAGGCCTTTGCATAACTTTGACATGAGAACCGCCTTAACCATGTTAGACTTAGCTGCATCCAGCAATGGATCTGATTGGAGAGCTTTGTTGAAACAATACTTGGCTTCTTCCAAAAGACCCTCGGCAACAAACACAAGACCCAGATTGTTGAATGCTGGAGCATACCCAGGCTGTAGTTCAAGTGACTTTGTACACATAGCCTTCGCACGTTGATATTGTTTCTGATGACGATACAGAATTCCCAAGTTGGATAATATAGCATGCGTTTGTTGAGTTGTTGCCAAAGACAATGCTTTCTTGTACACTTCTTCAGCTTGTGATGGTTCCTCTGATAGTTGAAGTGAGACACCTATACATGCATTACGAACAACTATATTATCTAAAAACTCTTTTGAGAAAGGGATCCAGTGAGGGAGCGAAAGTGTCAGACTTGACAATACCAAAGGCAAGCATTGAAGTAGAAGATGTGAGACAGATAGAGCATACCTAGGTTAGACCATGCATAGCTGCAATCCTTGTCACAGGCAACAGCAACTTTGAGGTACTTTTGTGATGTTTTGAATTGCCGAACACAGAGACTATGAACGCCGAGCTGATGCCACTGCACCGCATCATTTGGATCTTCTGCTATAGCCTGGTGGCAAAGGTATGGCATGTCAAACATATAACCAACTATATCCATCATCATAGAAACACCAAATGCATTATTTTAGCTGAAAAATTAAGCAGATGAAAGACTTACGCATTGTAAACAACAGGATATGCTGATAAAACCTCAATTAGCAAGTGGATAATTAATGCTATGCAATACATACACACCTAATAGATGAGAGTAATTCCTGTCATTTTAATAATAAAAATATATAGATGAAAGGATCGTGAAAATATTTCCACCAATAACAAGAACCAGGAAATCAATAAACAACCTCAATAAATACGCTATAAATGAATGTAGCAAGGAGCCATGAGCACCTTCTCCAAGCACTTGCAGGAACTTCGATGATCATCGGTAATAGAGAATGCATAGGCAAAATTTGCCCATAGATGGGATGATTTGCTATCTGCTTTAACTGCAGTCAACAAACATTCCTTGGCAACATTTGCAGCCATGATCTGATCGGCCATGGCACCTTCAGAGGCACTTGCACCAGGACCTGGCATTAATGAAGAATCATATAACAGAAAGTAAGAACAATACTATGAAAAATTATTCATCTAT
>Ga0123340_1001911_pt1 | contig 18139 bp, 17 predicted proteins | sample SirMexnodulemix_FD_89961 | JGI IMG/M metagenome (GOLD analysis project Ga0123340, IMG submission 89961) | Root nodule microbial communities of legume samples collected from Mexico - Siratro Mexico nodule mix | ecosystem: Host-associated > Plants > Roots > Nodule | place: Mexico: Nepantla... | reverse complement strand
TAGAAAATGAGGGAAAAAGGCTTGGTAGAGGTGCGAGAACCAAGATAACTAATTCTAGGCTAGCTGATTTTGATTGGTGCATTAGCTAGTATAAATAGCAAAATGTAAGAAAGAGAAAGGGAGTTGTGTGTAACCTTCTTCTTCTCTCTATTATTTTTCTGCAATCATACTTCGTTGTTATTTTTTTCTCTGCCATTATTGCTTTCTTAGCTACACTTACCTCTGTTGAAGCTGCATTGTAAGAAAGATTCTTTTAAATTCAATCAAGAGCCGTTGAGCTCATTTCCTCATTTTTTTTTATTTCTGTCACTGTTATAGTACGAGGTGAAGGAAGAATTCGTCCTAACTCACATAAGTTTAGGTCCGACCAGAATAAACTTAGCTTAGACTTAGGGCTGTTGCTTCATGCACCCCATCAGTTACTCTTTACCCCATCAATGAGAGGAAAGGACAGAAGTGTCCCTCCAGGTTAAAATAAGATGGGTTAGGGTTTTGGGCAATCGCTTGGTTCGTCGGAGGTGGTGTGGTTACTCTTTGGAGGCAGTGCAACGTCGGCATTGGTCGTTGGTTCCCGTCCCATTTGATCTGTTTTTTATTGCAAGTTGTAAAATTTGATTTGAATTTGGATTGAATTTTGGTGAGGAAGCTTTGCTTTGGTTAGGGGTGTTTGGAGTTGATGGGCAATTGAGGTGCAACGGTCTAGGGTAGTCTATTGCGGTCTACAACATCAATGTGTGTAAGGTGTAGGTGCAGAGCTTTATTTGTTTATTTTCGAAAAGGGGATTATATGGAAATCTTACTGAATTTCGTTTTCAAATAAGTATTTGGTGGGCAAAAAATACTTTAGTTACGGAGAAATAAGTCTATGTTTCGGGAAACTGTTTTCAGAACATAGATTCTGAAAGTCAAATTGAACTTCTAAAAATATTATTTTGGAATTGATTCTTATACCTCCAAAATTTATTCTGAAAGTCATTTTTAAACCTATAAGGACAGGACTCATATTTTAAAAATATGATGAGGTACAGAAAGAAAAAGAGGGGATACAGAAAGAAAAAACATTTGCCCATACTTAGTTGTATTTAGAGTTCAAGTAAAATTGAGTCTAATTGAATAGAATCCAATCAAGTTGGATCTAGTTGGATTGACTAGATTTGACTTGGTAAGCTCAAGTCAAGTCAATTCAAATTCAAATTTAAATTCAATTTAAAAAATTAATCTAGTTTAATTGAAAAGATCTAATTTAATTTTTGATCTATTTAAAGTATATGTGTATTTAAGATGATTGAATCTAAATTGAATTTTGAAAAAAAAAACTTAATAAATTACATTAGTTTCTATAACTTGTAGGTGATATTATAAAAAGACATACACGAAAGTCTGCATAGACTTTAAAAATCTTGGTAATCAACCAGAGCAGCATTGTATACGTTACATAGACTCTTGTAAAGTTAACCAAATAAGAACAACCTGCACACGTAGCATTGGTAGAACCCTTCTCTTCCTCACTTTGGCATTCACATTGAACTACACCAGGCTTCGGTGTTTGCACGAGATTACTTCTAACCTCGCCCTCTAAGCTCTTCGCTTTCAATGGCCCTAAGAGTGAAAGAATTTACCTTGGAATCAATTACGTCAGAGGGTGTCTCTGCCATGCCGGCCCAAAAATCCCACTTTTTAAGCGACAAGCAAGGCTTATAATTGATGATTATGGTAGCTTGATAATCTTAAGCAATAACGATACACAGCTCTAGTGCTATACTCAAGCAAAGCTGCACAAAATATCAAAGCCAGATTTGTCATGTCTTCTTCTGGTCGACAAGTTTATTTCATCAATGAACTCATCACAAGTAGTGCAGTCATCACATCCGAAAGCATGGATGGTTCTTTCGTTTTATCTTTTGTATTTGGTTGGATTTAGTATTCATATTACTACCCCTAGAAGAGAAATTAACTACCAAAGAAAGAAAATAAAATGCCCAGATGTCAATTGCTAAATTCAACCACACTAAATTGGTCAAGCTCTACGGTTTCTGCATTGAAAAAGAAGAAAGGATGTTGATCTACGAATATATGCCCAGCAAAAGTTAGGACTGTTACCATTTTGGTATACAAACTTTGCATATCAACCAAATGTAATTAATTTAGCAAGTTTCTTCAAGTGGTCAAAAGGCTATAGTACATTTTCTGCTCACCAATTTTCCTCTCTTATACGGGTTTGTTGATTGGAAGAAAAGATTTTCCATCGTTCATGGAATTGCACAAGGACTTGTTTAACATTTTACTGAACTATGAATTGAATCCTATTTTGGTTTGGCAAGGATATTTGAGTTGAATGAACCCTAGGAAAAACAAAGAATATTAACTGGACATTCTTCACTGATTCTGGAGTGAAAGAGCCTAGAAGTCCTATTGCTGGTGGAAGAAATGATTCTCTAAATACCGTAACAATTTCGACAACGTGTGGTAGATAAATTTAAGATAAACTGAAGTGGTGAATAAACGTAAAATATTGAAGATGCATGGGTAAAATTATCTCAAAATCACTTTAGTGTGATGAAAGCAGCAATACAGTTTCTATCAGTTTGTTGACTTGGCGTCAATGAGTGAATGGTTGAAACTCAGTCAAGGAATCAATCAGTTATTTAATAAAAGCGTGCAAAGGAATGTAGGAGGCAGTGCCACTGGAAAGAGAGAGGAAATGCGAATATGGAATTTGTAAACATAATTAGGAACAACAAAACGTGTGAAAAGTGATCTAGGAATCATAGATGCATTACAAGTGATTGGATTGATACATACACAAAAATAAGAACAGGGAAAGCTAAAGTGTGCAAACACATTACATTTCTTCTAACTGTACAGTATGCAGGTAGATCGTTAGTCAAAGTCATCGGTTAAAGTGGTAAAGAAAGTAGGAAAGAGATAGAAATGGGTTGGTAGGCGTGTGTGAATTTGCAAGTGTTAACAGAAACGCGTGAAGGGTAAAGTTGGAGGATTGTAGCCATATGTAATACACATTATGTTGGATCGGTTGATTGCTACTGAAAACCAAGCAGTGAGAACAGAAAGAGAGCAAGATGAGGAGAAGTGTGTTTCCCTCTCTATTGATCCTCCTTCTACTTCACCCCTCTGAAGGTGAACACATTGCCATTTACTGGGGTCAAAACTCCGATGAGGGAAACCTTACAGAAACGTGTGCAACAGGAAAGTACTCCTACGTCAACATAGCCTTCCTTTCCACCTTTGGGAATGGCCAAACTCCAACACTGAACCTGGCTGGTCATTGTGACCCATCTTCTAATGGGTGCACTGAGATGGGAAGAGAAATTAGGAATTGTCAAAAGCAAGGGATCAAGGTGATGCTTTCTATTGTAGGAGGAGGTGGAGGAGGGGGAGGAGGTGCTGGTGACCGGAATACTTCTTCCGTTGAGGATGAAAAGAATGTTTCTTATGACAAGAATGTTTCGGATTACTTGTGGGACAATTTCCTGGGTGGCTCATCCTCATTACGCCCATTTGGGGATGTAGTCTTAGATGGCATTGACTTTAACATACAGACAGGTGAATCATCATTCCTGGTAAACCTTTCCCTTCAACTCAGTTCATATTCACAGACACGCAAAGTGTACCTGTCAGCAGCTCCTCAGTGTCCATTTCCTGATGCTACGCTGGGTTCGGTCCTTGCTACTGACCTTTTTGACTACGTCTGGATACAATTCTTCAACAATCCTTCATGCGAATATACCCAAAACAATTTCGATAACTTCCTTAAAGCATGGAACCGTTGGTCCACCTCATTGAATGCAGGGAAAATATTTCTGGGGTTACCAGCAGATCAAGCTGCAGCTGCAAGCGGTTATGTCTCAGCTGATGAATTAACTTCTAAGATCTTGCCTGAAGTAAACAAGTCACCAAATTATGGAGGTCTCATGTTGTGGTCAAGGTACGAGGATAAGATGAGTGGATACAGCTCCTACATTCAAAATTTTTACAGAAATCAGGCTTTACACTCTCCATGCACACCGGAAAGCCTTCCTGCTTGCAGGAGCACTAAAGGTGGTTTCGTGAAAAGTGTTGGTAAGATGTCCACCGTTGGCATTCAAGTTCATGCTGGCAGCAATGGTACGCAGTGCTGTGAGATCATATGTAGGAACAATTGTTCTTGTCAAGCATATGCCCCAATAAACCACAAAAACAATACTGGATGCCAGATATGGCTCAAAGGAACAAAATTTGTTAGAGGCTCTGAAGACATAGCACTGCCTATCTATGTTTCTGTTGCACTGCTCCCGGAAGGCAAAGGTACGTTCAGATTCCCTACCACCACAGATGACTATATTCTTTGCTTCTAGTCCTAGAACAAGGGAGTACTATTACGTGTGTTTTACCCTTTTAATCTGTCATAAGTATTTGTTGGTGTTAATGGCTAAAAATACGAACATTGTGAATAATTATTGTTCTTAAAGACTTATCCATGATATATAGTACCAGCTTTCTTATGAGAAAAATACTCAGAATACTAGAAAGAATAGATTAGAAAAAAGAGAAGAGAAATGTTTTAATTGGGTTGAAAAAATTTTCAGCCACCTTTTCAGAGTAGTAAATTATCTATCTATGGGTTGCAGTAAACCGGTGGTACATATGGCTCATCGTTGGTGTGGCAGCAGCATTTGCAATACCTGTAATTTTCTCTTTATGGCGTGCCTTGTGGAGAAACTACAAAGCTAAAGGTAACTGTCATAATGTAGATATGGTATAGTGAGTTTCAGTCTGTAAGACCTTTTTATAACTTACATGTTCATGTCTCACCCCCAGTGGAGAGAAAGAAGATGCAGGAGAAGTTATTACACGACATTGGAGGTAATTCTAGAAAAAGTAAGAACAAGGTAAACACAAGCAACGGGGTTGAAATATTCACCTTTGAAACCATTGTTGCTGCAACACAGAATTTCTCAGCAGCTAATAAGCTAGGAGAGGGTGGATTCGGTCCTGTTTATAAGGTAATTTGAAACCATATATCTGTATGACAATCACAATTTTCTTGCTCAAATATCTGAATCAGAACTGATACAATGACACCTGCAGGGAACATTAAGTGATCAGCAAGAAGTAGCAATCAAGCGACTTTCTAAGAGTTCAGGACAAGGGGTAATGGAATTTAAGAATGAAGCCAAACTTATGGCCAAACTCCAACACACTCATCTTGTAAAACTTCTGGGGTTCTGCATCCAGAGAGATGAAAGAATATTGGTTTATGAATACATGCCTAACAAGAGCTTAGACTTCTACCTATTTGGTAAGCTTCTTTTGTCTTAACAAAGGTTTTGCCAAAGTAAGACCGTGCCAAATATTAGCATGCAGTAGCATTTTAACAATCATGCTAACTTTAAAACAGATTCAGCTAGAAAGAATTTGCTAGACTGGGAAAAACGGTTGAACATCATTGGAGGCATTGCTCAAGGACTTCTTTATCTACACAAGTACTCGAGACTAAAGGTGATACATCGAGACCTGAAAGCAGGTAATATATTGCTTGATCACGAGATGAATCCTAAGATATCTGACTTTGGCCTGGCTCGAATATTTGGTGTAAGGGCATCAGAAGAAAACACAAACAGAGTTGTTGGTACATAGTAAGTTTATAATTGCCATGCATTTTCAAAGTTCTTCTCTTTCATTCATCCTTACGCAAGCATTCGATCTTTTCAGTGGATACATGGCTCCTGAGTATGCAATAAATGGTGTTGTGTCCATCAAAATAGATGTATTCAGCTTTGGTGTGCTGCTACTAGAAATACTTAGTGGCAAGAAAAATAATAGTCGTTATGATTCGGATCGTCCACTCAACCTCATAGGATATGTAAGTTTCTCATTCTCAAATGACTAGTTCATTAAATTTATGATTATGAAAGGTTAAAAGTTTTATTTGGATCTTGGGAAACTTGTAGGCGTGGCAACTCTGGAATGAAGGCAGAGCTCTGGAGTTAATAGACCCAGATTCGCAAGAACTATGTCCTCAGAATGAAGTTTTGAGATGTATTCATATGGGCCTGCTGTGTGTACAAGATCAAGCAACAGATAGACCAACCATGGCAGACATTGCTTCATTTCTATCAAATGATACAATGCAACTTCCCCAACCAAAGCAGCCAGCATTCTTCGTCAATGTGGTTGTGGAAGACTCAGAGCTTCCTTATAGCAGACAAGAACTTCATTCCTCATATGACTTAACACTTTCTAGCACACATGGAAGATAATTGTACAATTGAGTTACACCGGATTCTGCTTGTTAAGATTTTGTAACTTTATAACTTTGAAGGGCAAATTTTTTATTCTTGAGATAAAGTCTTGCATTCACTGTATGGGGCAATTAATCTGATTTGTAAATAAATCATGTTTCTCGGAAGTTACTCAATGATAATTAGTCTTTTTCGATTCGTTGTGAAGACATTTGTTTACCAAAAATATTAATCCAAAAATTAATCTTTAGTGATTTGTTTGACTAAAAATAATAATATTTTTTTCGGATTTTTATTCAAGTCCCTGCTTTTTTCCTTCCTACCAAACACCGTTTACAAGTCACTACCCACTTATGCAGTCCAACCCTCTACTGATAAACTCCAACACGTCTTAAAAACATATTTGTTTTATCTTCACACGTTGTTTTCATTTTCAAAAGTGCTCTTTTCATCTTCCAAAGGTGTTGCTTCTTATCATTTCAAAAGTTCGCAGATCACTAAGCTCAAATCACATCCAAGTTCCGTGAGCCCGTGACAAAGGCCCGCCACGTGTTCATCGGTGATTAGTCCACGAGTAAAGTATTTTCAGTATTTGCTCATCAGACCCCATATGATATGTCAATAGGACTATATATAATAACAAGGCAGAAAATATCAATTGCAAAGTTATCATTTTGAGGAGGGGCAGAAGAGAGTGAAAGGAAGCAGAGGTGGGAATGGAATTCTGGCCAGAGTTTCTTGCGAGCAGCACGGGAAAAGAGTTTGTAGCAGGAGGGTTTGGAGGCACTGCTGGCATAATCTCTGGTTACCCTTTGGACACACTCCGCGTGATGCAGCAGAACTCCTTCAACACTGCCTCTGCCTTCACCATCCTCAGAAATGTGGTGGCCAATGAAGGACCAACCGCTCTGTACCGCGGCATGGCTGCACCTTTGGCCTCTGTTACCTTTCAGGTAAGTTTCTTTTTTCTTTTTTCATTTTTCTTTCACTTCCATCCCTCCATCAACACTAGGTCTTTTATCTGTTACCATAAGTTTAGAAGCAGACATGTTTTATGATCAGGCTCATCACGTGGATGATGGGACCACAACCAGCCAAACTCTTCTCGTATTTTGGTCTGTTCTGTAACTCTGTTCATTATTAGATGTACGATCGTTCCACCCACCTCAATTGCAGAGAGCCTGTCTGAAATTTATTTTTACATTTATTCATGATGTTTTTGAAGTTTGGAATACAATCCTTCATTATTAGGCTGATTTTATTGAGTTTTAAATTTCAGGATTTGGTCATAATGAAAATTTTAATGTTGCAATACATTGTTGTTTATTGAATAAATACATGTCGTATTAATTGGATTCAGTTTTTATTGTAATATATTAAAATGGGATCGTGCTATGATTGTTAATGATGTTCCCGCTCTGAAGAATCTGGATTTTTTATATGCTAAGTGTCCTTATTTTGTTTTCTTATGAGTCAGTGTCCTATTCCTAACAATACTCGAGAGCATTTATCATATCATATTCAAACTCAGTTGTTGGAGTTCTCAAATCCCTTGGAATGTTTTGTTCAGTCACTGGTGGGAATTCTGAAGTCCCTATTGTTTACTCAATTATTTGTTTGTGGATTAACTACAAATCGTGGCCCACTGAGTGATGCACGCCAGAGGCAATATTAAATTATATTTTTGGATGAGCCATCTAATGGCTTCTGGACTTTTGAAGAATAATCAATTGATCCACGATCACCATTCAATTATTGAGGATACCACTAGCTACCTAAGTCCTATCAATGTTCGTCTTCCTCCTACAAAATACTAGATTTTTCTTATTATAGATTTAGTTTTCTGCATAATTGTGACAGTAAACTGTGTCATCCCAGTAATAAAGTAGCATTTGATGAACCGTTTACTTTTAAGTTTGCTAATTATGCTCAGTGTTTTACTGAGAGAGAAAACATTAAAGCAATTAATTATTACTTATCTATTTATATGTCTTGGACATCCTTAATCATGGTCGTTAGTGCAAAAAAAAAAAAGAAAATGTTCAAATCCTTCATAAAATGTAGCTATCCAAAATTGAGGTGATTGTTTTGTTGGATGCAGAATGCCATGGTTTTCCAAATCTACGCAATTCTTTCGAGGGCATTTAGTTCATCCGATTTGGTTAACGATCCTCCTTCTTACAAGGGTGTTGCTTTGGGAGGATTTTGCAGCGGCGCCATACAGAGTATGTTACTATCCCCTGTTGAGTTAGTTAAAATTCGGCTTCAGTTGCAGAACATAGGTCAATCCATAGAAACCCAAAAGGGTCCTATGAGAGTTGCCAAGAACATATGGAAAATAGAGGGTCTTCGTGGCATTTATCGAGGACTTGGAATCACCATGCTAAGAGATGCACCTGCACACGGTCTCTACTTTTGGACATACGAATATGCAAGGGAGAAACTTCACCCAGGTTGTAGAAGAAGTTGTGAAGAGAGCTTGAATACCATGCTGGTATCAGGAGGATTAGCTGGGGTAGTGAGTTGGGTATTGAGCTACCCTTTAGACGTTATCAAAACAAGATTGCAGGCTCAAACACTTTCTTCACAAAAATACAGAGGCATTTTGGATTGCCTTAGGAAAAGTGTTAGGGAAGAAGGATATGAGGTGCTGTGGAGGGGTTTAGGAACTGCAGTTGCCAGAGCCTTTGTGGTGAACGGTGCTATATTTTCTGCATATGAGATCACTCTAAGGTGTCTGTTTGATAATAGCAACTGAAGCATTTAACTGTAGAAACAATCAAGTTTTGAGGGAGACATAACAACCACATACCATGTCCCAGAAACAGGTTCATCAAAATTGACATTCAGGTTTTTGTGTTTGATAATGTTACGTTCTATAGTTTCCAATGTCAAACAATTCGTTCACATTCTGATGAAACAAAGAGGGTTACATTATGCTCTTTTCTACATTTCTTTCTTTTAGATTATATTGAAATTATTAAGATTAAATAAAAATACATAAATTTGTTTAAATGATCATATGAAAAATGCATAAACAGCAGTCTACAAACTTTTACAATAATTTGTTTGGATCAAGAGTCTTATTCACATTATACTCTTCGTAAACTCCTGTTAAATTGAAAGTTTTTTTATTCATGAACATGTGATATGATAATGACTTTTATATGAGTTTTGGCTGAAATGGTTTATAAGATTCCTTTTTACTATATGTATATTTGCTTCAGTGCACGTACACATAGTTGAATAATACTTCATGTTAATCGTCTCTATATTCTTTTGAATAATTGTTAGGGACTTCATGAAACTCATCTTCAATTTGTGGTATTGCATAATTAACTCATTATTTTTATTTTTTCTGCAGTCTTTTAGAAGTGTAAAAGTTAATCTTGTAATTTTATATTATTCTGCTAAAAGTTTTTTATTCTTATTTTTAGTTTATAGCTTTTGTTAAGACATTTCAAACCTCTCGTCATTTTATTTTAAACCTCTCTTCAACACTAGAATTGTGATATTATCAGTAATATTTATACTAGTTACAACAAATATGAACCAATATCTTAATGAACTTTTTTAATATTAATAATCTCGCCTTTGAATTTTTGTCATAGCAATAATACACTGCTATTCAAATTTATAAACCACTTTGTGAGCCATTTGACAATTTTTAGAAAATTTCTTTCTTTAACTACAAAAATTAAGAGTATAGATTAGGTTAAGGGTATTGTCATAAAAGTTTACATAATCGTAATCATATGTATAATTTTGAGCCTAATAGTCAACATTACAACTTATTTATTATGAATTTAATTACAAATAATTTATATATCAAAATTTCTGATCAACATAAATAGAAAAGTAACAATTCTAACATTGTACTAAGATTAGTCAAATCAACTATAGCCAAAATGAATTTGAAAAAATGATATGAAGAGAAGCAAATCAATTTGAAAGTATAAAAGTATTTCAATTTTTTATTTCTTTGTAAAACTTGAAACTTTCTAGTTGTAAGTATTCAAATACTCATAAGATTTTAAAATTCTAATTTCTTTCTAAATTTCTTACCTTAAAGCATGTTTTATTACAAACTATATAAAGTATTTATAAAAAAAAAACAACTATTCTCTTCAAATTCCTCATAAAATATTTGATATAATTGTTGAAGTGTACATTTGTACATCGCAAGTGTTCAATTATTTTCATTGTGCGAAAAGTCACCCTGCATTGGAGTCTTTTCAACTTGAAGAAGATAATGCTCCTCTACAACATACCAAACTCAAAGTACAAGCTAAGAGATATATACTCAAACGCATCAAGCAACACAATTACCTACAGTTACTCAAATCTAACCACATGCATAGCATCAATACAAACTCAACCTCAACACTAGGGCTAACACACATATGCACCAACACAAACCCAACAACCACTACTTTTAACCCCTTTCTACATCAGAAATTCAATAATTAACTAACAACTTCATATCTTTCTAAGAACTGTTTCACTGTTAAGAGATCTTATCATAAAGTTATTGCAACTCCAAAACCTTCTCTCTACGTTAATAGTTGTTTCAATGTTCAGTAGCTACATTATTTCTATGGTAACAAAAAATAAAATTATTTGCATCAATGGAAGATATTGTTAGTGAATTTGTGACTGCACATTAGAAATGTGGAGAAAGCCAATATTGGAACCTAACTGTTTAATAACATCAGCTCTTATTTGTAAATTTTGGAGACAAAATCCCTTATAATCTGGTGAATCACAATGATTATTTTATTTTTTAAACAAAATATTGTCAACATGAAAATTAATGGATAACTTATATCATATTGCCTTCTAAGCCTTCACGGGCCTGACTGTAGCGAGCCCAATGAGTCCAAGAACAATCATGGAGTTGGAGTGATTCTTCCTGCACCTCCATGGTGACTTCCTGCACCTCCATAATTTAAAAATATTCCCATTTTAGCCTTGAAGAAAAGATGAAAATAGCCTTCATTCATGGTAACTTTCATTCATTTTTTTTTCCACTTTGGGAGTTGCACAAACCGCAATACAATTAAAAAATAAACACATTGCGGGCTGTACAACCCGCAATTATATTTTCTGCACCTTTTACATTGCGGGCCGCAATATAAAACTTTTTTTAAATACATTGCAGGTTCTACAACCCGCAATACAAAATTTTTTTGAAAAAAATTTGCATTTCGGGTTGTAGAACCCGCAATGTATTTAAAAAAAATATTATGTTGCGGGTTGTAGAATCTGCAATGTATTTAAAAGAAATTTTGTGTTGCGGGTGGTACAACCCGCTACTGTGGTGTAGTAGTGGTTATTACCATAGTTTTACACTTAAGGGTCTCCACCTCGATCTAAACTATTTGTTTTTATTATAAATTAAATTATTTATAGCTATAAATTATTTTTTTTACTTTTTATTATAAGAAATTTTTTTTGGAATATTTGTTTTTATCGTTGTACCATCCACAACATAATTTTTTTTAAATACATTGCGGGTTCTACAACCCGCAATGTATTTAAAAAAAGTTTTATATTACGGTTTGTACAACCCGCAATATAAAAGGTGCAGAAAGTATAATTGCTGGTTGTACAACCCGTAATGTGTTTATTTTTTAATTGTATTGCGGTTTGTGCAACCTGCAAAGTGAAAAAAAAATGAATAACAATTACTATAAATGAAGGTTATTTTCGTATTTTCCTCAAAGTTAAAATAGAAATATTTTTAAATTATGGAGTTAGAGGAAGTCACCGTGGAGGTGCAGGAAGAATCACTCATGGAGTTGATGACTCTAATGCATTCCCTTCACTTAAGGGAACATTTTGCTAAATAAGTTTAAAATTAAATTAAAAAAAAAAGTGAAAAAACAAAGAGGCACCGAAAGAACGAGAAGAGGCCGGAAAACCTGGGCCCAAACAGAAGCACGGTGCCGCGCCGCAAATTGTTAGGTGGGTTGCCATCAACAAAGAGACCCGACCCGCAATGGACGCCACGTGGCAGAGCGTTTTAAAAGCATGCACGCAGAAGGCCACAAGTTTTGAATATGAAGCCAAGCGCGCAACGATAAATAGACACAAAACAGAGGCCGTCCCCACCCATGTGGGACGGGACAAGTTCAAAAAACCACGGGACCTACCCCTACCCTAACCCCCAATAATACGACGTCGTTTGACTCTGAGTCGCACGTGCCAGGCACCGTGTCCGTTCAAAAAATTTCAAAGGCTCCCTTCCTTGGTTTCTCTACAACAACACCTTGGTCTCTGTTATCGTATCTATTGGTTCCTTCCTATATCTTCGGTTTCACTCCACTCCACTACACTCTGTCGTTGATCACACCGTTCCTTTCCGATCTCATCATCGCCAAGGAAGATGAACGGTGCAGGGAGACAGGGGCTGAGATCTGGTGCCGCGGGTGTGCACCACCAGCGTCAGTACTCCGATAACTTCCTCGACGGCTCCTCCAACGGCAACAGGTGGCTCCAATCGGCTGGCCTCCAACACCTTCAATCCTCCACCAATCAACTTCCTCCGCTTCAGGTGATCTCATTCTCTGCTCTCTCTCTGTCTTTTCTCCTTCCGCTATCGATCTTCTCTTCTACCGTTGCGCGTACTTGTTTTGGTCCGATTTCGTAAGATTTGTTTCGTCGTTGGAATGCGAGCAGGACTATAACTTATACGGCGGTGGCGGTGGAGCGCAGGGAGGAAGAATGTACCGGAACGCGCCGAGGAGCTTTAACGGAGGGACTGAGTATTATGTGGAACCTTCCACTCCTCCCGGTGGATACCGTGCTTCGATGCAGAAAAAGAACGGCGATGATTTGTCTGGTGATTTCAGCCCCGGCTTGTTGGATCTGCATTCGTTCGATACCGAGCTTCTTCCTCCTGAGGTTATTATTGTCTACACCGGATGAAGTTTCATTTGATTTCTGTGCTTTTGTTGTTCTATAGTTGTCATTCATCTTGTGTATAACGGTCACATTGCATCTTTTGAAAGGTTACGGCTATAAAAATTTCTAGTTCGTTGAGTCTCTAACCCTTGAAAGTGTTTGTTTATACTATGCAAAATTTGTGTTGATGTTGTGGGATATTATGTCAGCCTCAGCAGATCATTGGCTCTGTGCGTTGGGACTTTGATTTGAATTTATTATTCATCCATTTTCATATAACCTGAGGACTTAAGCATTTCCTCAATCTAGATAATATGAGAATTGCATTCTTGATTTGATCATGTTATGCAAATTGAAAGTAGAAGCACATGAAAAGGTAGCTTAAACTTGCTTATTATTTGTCTCTTCTTCTAGATGCCAGCCTCCAATGCATATGATGCAAACTCCCTGTATCAACCTGGCCGAGGGAGAAGCTTTGATGACTCTGAACCTTACATGTTGAGCAAACAGACTGGCAGAGCTCGTGCTCCTGAAAACGAAAACATATTGAAGAGTTTTCCTGCAGAGAAAGAGAAATCTAATTCAGTAGCAAAGATTAAAGTTGTGGTATGTTCTTTTGCATATCTAAATCCACCAGTCATGTTTCATTTTTATTTAATATGTTTTTGTACTGACTGTTTGATAGTAATTTGGACTTCTTTTCTTCAAAACTGCATTGGCATAATTACAGCTTTGTATACATTGAACATAATATAAATTTCATTGAATTATCTGGCAATGAATATTAGATCTTTTTCAAGTGTAAGGAAAAGAACACTGCTTTAATTTTCTTCTAATATCTGAATGTTATTTTTTAATCCAGGTTCGTAAAAGACCAATGAATAAGAAAGAATTAGCCAAAAATGAGGAAGACATTATAGAAACATATTCCAATTCTTTAACAGTGCACGAGACTAAACTGAAGGTGAGTTCAAGAGCCAACATTGATCAATGGTTCCAATGTCAATGCATTATACTCGTCTTCGTTGCTGAAAATGCTGACTTATCCATTAATTTCCTCACTAGTCAGTTCTTATGGTATGATAATCTAATACATGTTTTATATTTACACATTTCAAAATTATATGCTTTACAGGTGGACTTAACTCAGTATGTAGAAAAGCATGAATTTGTTTTTGATGCTGTTTTGAATGAAGAGGTTACGAATGATGAGGTAACCATTGTGCTCATAAATGTTCAGTTGAAAGGAAAGACTGACAACACGTTTTATATCCTTACGTAACTTTGTTTAAATTCTTTTTTTAGGTGTATCGTGAAACAGTAGAGCCTATAGTTCCAATAATCTTTGAACGCACTAAGGCAACATGCTTTGCATATGGACAAACAGGTGATAACACCCTCTAAAGTTTGATTTTGTTACTATTGCATCCTGCCTGAAGACAAATACCGATTTTATGCTAAGTTGTAAAGTGATATTTCCACATCTCTTTGGGACTTCCATGTTTTAAGGCCTAGTTGTTGACCAAAAATCAACAAAGTTTAGGCCGACTACTTAACCTCAGATTTGTACTATGAGTGGGCTTGTTAATACGATTTCTGTTCTTCTAGGAAGTGGAAAAACTTACACTATGAAGCCACTGCCACTTAAAGCATCAAGGGACATCCTTAGATTGATGCATCATACTTACAGAAACCAGGGATTTCAACTGTTTGTCAGCTTCTTTGAAATATATGGTGGCAAACTTTTTGATCTTCTTAATGAACGAAAGTAAGTCAAATAATTTCTTTTTTGCACCTGTAATCTATGTTCTCGAGGTTTAAAGTTGTACTTGTGCAGAAAACTTTGCATGAGGGAGGATGGTAAGCAGCAAGTTTGCATTGTGGGTTTGCAAGAGTACCGAGTATCAGATGTGGAGAACATCAAAGAACTGATTGAGAAAGGAAATTCCACAAGAAGTACAGGCACCACAGGTGCAAATGAGGAATCATCACGGTCACATGCAATACTTCAACTTGCTATCAAGAGGTCAGTTGATGGAAATGAATCCAAACCTCCCCGTTTGGTTGGCAAGCTCTCCTTCATAGATCTTGCTGGAAGCGAACGTGGAGCAGATACCACAGATAACGACAAACAGACAAGGTATGATTAAGCTTGAATTATGTGAGATGGATTTATCTTGTTACTTATCCAAGTTTAAATAGTACTTATATCTGAGAAAATTAATTAAAAAATATAAATTAAGATTAGTTCCAAATTTGGGTATACATTATTGTTGAAGATGTCTCAATTGGATTCTATAATGAATTGTTTGCATCCCTCTAACATTCTCACGTTAGTCTAATGTGTTTTTGTTGCGTCATTTGTTTACAACCATATGATTCAGAATAGAAGGTGCTGAAATCAATAAGAGCTTACTAGCCCTAAAGGAATGCATAAGAGCTCTTGATAATGACCAAGGACACATCCCTTTCAGAGGCAGTAAACTGACTGAAGTTTTGAGGGATTCATTTGTTGGCAACTCCCGCACCGTTATGATTTCATGCATATCACCAAGCACCGGTTCATGCGAACATACTCTGAATACATTAAGATATGCAGACAGGTAACGTGAATTTTCTGATAGGTGTAGTTCTGTATTCCCCACTCCTTGAAACCACCCGCATCACATTTCAGACAAACACCCGTTAACAAGGTAAATAAAAATAATATTTTGCTGTTACAAACCAGGGTGAAAAGCTTGTCGAAAGGGAACAATACAAAGAAAGAGGCTATATCATCAAATTTCAACCTTAAAGAATCAACCACGGCACCGTTATCTTCCATTACTGGATCAGCCTATGAGGATCGCACAACAGATGGATGGCCAGATGAAAATGAAGGGGATGATTTTAGCCCCCCTGAAGAGTATTACGAGCAGGTAAAACCATCTTTGAAGAAAAATGGAAAGATGGAGTCATATGCTACAACTGATGACAGATTGAAGAAACCCAGTGGTCTGATGAAGTGGAAGGAGCTCCCAAAAGTTGAGCCTCAAACCACACACGCTGAGGATGATTTAAATGCCCTCTTACAGGTAAGTTGTTGGCTACTGAGATAACGATTATATTAAAATTTTCAGCGCTGATCTTTATTTAATGCGTGTCTTTATTTCAGGAAGAAGAGGACCTAGTAAATGCTCACCGGACACAAGTAGAGGAGACCATGAATATTGTTAGAGAGGTATTAAATGGTCGTTTTTGTTGTATCTTTTTATTTATTCTTTTTCTTAGGGAACTGGGTGATGTGTCTCAAGATTATTTAATACGAGTACTGTATTAAATGTGTCTTACAGAAGGATTTTTTTATGAATATCATAATCAAGAATTATGTGCATGTTTTCATCAAGAACATTGATATGTACAGACCAAACTTAAAATTTATTGAATCTCTTACTGAATACTGGCCGACGTTTCAGTGTTGATTCTAGGAATAATGATATAAATAGGTCCTAGAATCTAGAAATATGAATTCCATTTCTCATTCATATTTTTATCTGCGCTTGGCATGCAGGAGATGAACCTCTTGGTTGAAGCAGATCAACCAGGGAATCAACTGGATGATTATATAACAAGACTAAATGCCATTCTTTCTCAGAAGGCTGCTGGCATCCTGCAGTTGCAAACCCGTTTAGCTCATTTTCAGAAACGTTTAAAGGAGCATAATGTTTTGGTTTCATCTACCACCGGTTACTGATATGATTTAAAACAGACTCCCTTGTTAGAATGTTTTATTTCGGTGATCGGAATCATGCATTTCTGTGATTCAGGTGGAGATTATGTGAGATCTGGGATATGACGTGACCCTCTTACTCGTTGATTCATCATTGTTTTTCCTATTATCCTCGGGATAAGAAACTGGGGTTTGGGGTCTTCATTTTTCTCTTTACTAAGAATGTAGACTTGTATTGGTTTTACATGCCTCCATCAAGGCAATGTATCTGTGTATAAAGGCTCTCATTCGTGTCGGAAATATAATATAAGACCATTTATTTGTTTTCCCTTATTAATTTAAGCTTTTGGAATTTTATAATAAATGGTTAGTACAAGAGTTTCTGCGGCCAATTGGTGCATCTGCCCCAGCCCCCATCTTTTATTAACATTAGGTCAAATTTTAAAGGGCAAATGGAAATGTAAAATTCAGAGGGTAATTGAGAAATATAAAATCCTCATAGCAATTTCAGTTTTTTTGAATATTTTATCTATTTACAAATTGATTCTGATTGATCGATAGAGAGTATTGATATTTTTCTAGGTATTTCCTATTTCCTTACTAATTTTTGACGTGGAGGTGGGTTGTGTCTGCAAATGAATTACTGTAGTTCATTTAGCTGTAAATTCACAGGTTATAGAAGCGTTCTGCTCTAAATTAGTAACAAATCACAGTTTGCAATCATGTTTTAATTCTTCTTCAGTCTTTGTTAGAAGTACAATTATTGTTATGCTATTGGCCATCAACATAAGCCTCACATTGGACACATTGAATAAAAATGTGAGTCGATCGTAAGTAAATTCATAAATCTTATCTTATTGTCTCATATGAGAGATTTATCTATCATTTATTCCTACCGAATTTATCGCGTCCTTCTCTTAAAGAACCTAACACCAAAATTCATGGTTGTCATGATAGGAATGATGTAATAAATACAGTACAGTGGAAGAATTAATGTGGCAGAGATTATGGATAAAAGCAATGGAAAAAAAGTGGCAAAACTCTATAGATGACCGTAAAGAAGATTGTGACCTATATAACGATGTAGATACATGTTAATAGGACGGGTCCAAACTTTAATGAGTTGTCTCCATACATTGAAAAGTATAGTTAGACTACTACTAGGCTTTAATTTTTTAATTTACTTTATTTTGAAATTTGAAACATGATTTGATTGTCTTTTAAACAATCCTATTCTAAAACGAATAAAATTTATTTGTTATTAAATAATATATATATATAT
>Ga0123340_1001910_pt1 | contig 18141 bp, 9 predicted proteins | sample SirMexnodulemix_FD_89961 | JGI IMG/M metagenome (GOLD analysis project Ga0123340, IMG submission 89961) | Root nodule microbial communities of legume samples collected from Mexico - Siratro Mexico nodule mix | ecosystem: Host-associated > Plants > Roots > Nodule | place: Mexico: Nepantla... | reverse complement strand
CCATCCGGTTGTCACTTGAAAAAAAATTAACAACCGGATGAACAGGCCATCCGGTTGTCATTTGAACAAAAATAACAACCGGATGACTTGCTCATCCGGTTGTCAATTTTTTTTCAAATGACAATCGGATGGAGGTGCCATCCGGTTCTCATATAAGAGTAATTGCGGAATAAATTTTTTTATTAGAGTGCAGGAAGAATCTTATTAGAGTGTAGGAAGAACTCGTCTTTCGAAAAAGTGTAATCATACCATAAATTGTGTAAAATAAACTTCTTTTTTATTCTGCAAGAGTTGGTCCACAAGAGATTTGAGTTCAATAATGCTATATAGTCAATATCTGCATATGGTAACCATGCTCTTTCAAAGAAAAATGACATGTTCTGAACTGTACTGCCCTTTGACTTGCATTGATTAAAATCAGTTGAAAATAGATGAATGGAACTATTTTTCTGATTTTTGTAGATGCAGTGGATCAGCAACATGGCAATGGTCTTTATTTAATTTTCTGTTCTTACTGCGTAAAAATAGTCATGTTGCAAGTCACTTTACTTTACATTGTCTTCTATCATATATAGGGTGCAACAATTAGAAAATATGGGAGTTCACGCATCTACTGAACTTTCAGTTACAGCAACTTAATGATTTAGCAAATCAACTATTTAAAAATTTCCTATGTATTCAACAAAATTTCCATCACAACAGTATTTCCAGATCAACTCTTTCATAATGAAAAGATATTTTGAATCAGCTTTTTCAAAAGAAGAGATTTGATTAATCTCTTCTAGTATTAGTGATAAGATGCAATTCTCTGAACAATACTATCCAAAGCAATTTTCCTTTTTAAATTATATGATCCAAAATATGAAGACTTCAAGGTCATACAGTCAAAATATAATATATAAAGGAGTATAAATTTTATATTATTAATCAATTTTTTGAAATTAAGTTAAATTTAAAATTTACTTTCTAAAATATCATCATTATCATTTAAAACCAATTCTAATCAAATTTATTAAGTCTATAAATGTAAGCTTTACGTTATCAAAGAAATTGAATTAAACTTAATTTCTAAATATCTGTAAAAAACCTAATCCAAAAATATAAAAAAGTTTTGGTCCTGAATAAAACGGAGCTGAGTGGGAAAGAAGGATTTTATCACCAAAATTTCTTGTCCTCTTCTAATTACATCTGAAGGTGCAACAGCAATATTAACATAACCTCTAAAGGCTCAATTGTCACTTATTTTTTAAACACTTTATTCAATTATCTTCATAAAAAAAACTTATCTTTATCAAATATAATAAAGATCCTATATCATAAAAGAGATACATTCAACAAAATAAACTTAGCTTCAGAAATCTTCAAATTTTACATTTCAATTTGATTTTAAAATTAAAAAAATAAAAATTAATAAAAAAATATGCATGCGTACGGGCATGAAATGTAATATTCATGCGTACAAATTATTCTAACTAACTCGATGAGAAACTAACCTTATAACGGGTAATTGTAAGTAACTTGGTGAAAAACTAACTAACCTCATCAGGGGTATTCTGTGTGTGCACAACATAAATATTTTCAAGGGTGAACCTTAACAGTGAACCCTATTGTCCTTTGACTTCTGCTAACTCTTTCATTAGTCTAAGCACTTCTACTCCTTTTGAGGCCAACTGGTCTTTATACTTCTTTTTTGTTAGAACTGATTCATCTATGGCTTCCTTGTATCTAACACGGTAAGCATCTAATTTTGCTTGTGTTCCATGGAGTCTCATTCTGAACTTAGTCATTTCTTTGTTGTTTCTCGTACCATCCTGTCATAAAGAAATGCTTTTACCAATTATATCTATTCTATATACAATACTGGTTCATCCAAACACAAATAATCTAAATAACTACCACAGCTAAATTATCCTGGAATCCGGAATAAGTTTTTTTGTTCGTATTATATTCTGGTCATGGTCAGGATTATGTAACATTCCATTTTTTACTTAATAACAATAAAAAGAAGATATTTCCATCTAAATGATGGGAATCATTAATTATGACCGGAGCATGCTTCAGTTTTTATAGTTATATTTTGATAAATGAGTTTTTTTATCTGTCTTAACTATATGTAATCTTTTAAAATTGAAACTGGCCATATGATTTCATTATTAGAACAGACAGAGTGTGATAAATTTCATTATTAGCACAAGAATTGATAGATTGTGATACAGAATATACCTAGGTTAATCAATCTTGTTAATGAAAATACTGATAGACAAAGGATTAGTAAATTATTTCTTTCAAACAAAGAGATTGCTAAGGGAAACAATGATACCATTGTGCTAGAGGGAATATATGAAGATCCAGCAGTTGCTATCAAACGTGTTGTCAATACTTACCATGAGATAGCTTCTAAAAAATAAAAGATATAACAATTTTGTTTATCTTACTTTGTAACTATGTACATGCAATTTAGATTATTTGGTTCAAATTTGTGATTGGGTCTTTGATTAAGTCTCAAATGGAAATGGGAACGTTTCTGGTGAGAGAATGCTTTCAAAATATAGTTACCAATCTAATTGTTATGTTCATTTGTTTTGTTTTGTTTGATTATTTTGCTATTATGCAGAAATTATATTTTGAATGTATAAACTCATAAATCAATCAAGACAACCATACAAAATCAATCAAAAAAGTATAAATACAAAATTTAATTTGAATAACAACCTGGTCTGGTCTTGATTAGATAAGTTAAACAGATTATTATGTCTTAACTACTATAATGGGTGTGTATTATTTATAGATATGAGGACAATAAAATCATCAAAGAGAAAAAGTCTAACATGTTATTAGATCCTATAACTTATCTTTCTGGATTTGGCAGATTTGCATACAAGGGAGATGTTGAGAAGTCTGATATATCGCCTGCATTCATTTGTATAGTGGTACCCAAAGTGATTTCTTTTGTCGGTCATACTCCAACCACTATAGTAGACACTCCTAGAGCTTAATGCCAAATTTCATCAAGATGAGATGAGGGAGATCTTTTCTCAAACCCTCCACTATATTGAGTTGAGTTGGTTGTCTTAACTATCTAATGATTTCAAGTCCTCATACTCCGTTTGTAGTCAAACAAATGAGCCAATTAATGCATTCCTCTCACGATCTTCATATGACTACTATTTTACATCATTCACCACATTCAGAAGGACATTCAAAAGGTGTTCATGGCCTGTTCTTTTACTCATCACCGTGCTGCTCATTATGTATTTTAGGAAGTTTTTATTTTATCCTTGTAATAATTTTATTGTTTATTAGAGGTGCAACTTGCTATTAATATTAGGATCATGTTTTAAAAACAATCCTATAATTACACGGATTTGTTTCCTTATAATTAGCCTTTATATTTTCTGAAATAACAAATAGGCTCATGTATATATAGGTGCAATTGCTACAAAAAAAATAGATTATTTTTTCTAAATTTGAGATGGTATAAGAGCTCTGGGAGTCTTTGACTGTGTCTATCAACCCTAAAACGCAACTTTCACTGTTTTGCCCCCTTGAACATATTGCAGCTTTCATTGCTACATCACTTTGATCACTATGGCAGCCTTTATTGCTGCATAATCCACCAACATGGCTGAGATCATGAATTTTGGAAAAGATTTCATAGCAACTCTTGTATTTTATAGGATAAGAACTCAAAGGAGGACGAGATCAAGTAATAAAATTTATTTCTCTTTCCTTGTTTAAGAATTTAAAGGTGAAAAGTCTCCGGTATGAGTTGTGCAAGTTTGCTAAACAAGCGTGTAAATTTTCCCATCATTAGCAATAACAGGAGTCTTGTCCCTTTTTGTCCCTTTTTATCTTGTTCATACAATGTATGAGGTCATGTTAATGTCCCCAGTATCTCAGGTGTTAAATGGTTTATAACCTTTATAGAGCATTGTACCCGGGTGACGGCTTTTCCTATTGAAACACAAATTTCAGGTGAATTTTGCTTTTATTCAATATGTCACAATGATTAAGAATCAATTTGGAGTCTACACTAAGAGAATTAGGTTTGATAATGTCAAGGACTACTGCTTTAATCTACAGTTCAACACTTTTGCCAAAAAGAGGAGATAATCCATCAGTCTTCATGTGTTAACACACTTCAAATGACGTGGATTGCTGAAAGGAAAAATGGACACTTACTAGAACAAACTAGAGCTATATATTTTCAGTATCATGTCCCTTCTTACTGCCACTTATCTCATTACTAGATTGCCTTCTAAAATTTTAGGACCGAAGAATGATCCTGTGCAAGTCCTATCTTCATCATACTTATAAGACCGATGGGATCATTGAATGTTATAAGACACGGTTAGTGAGGATTCACTCAAACCTATAGAGTGGATTACTTGGGGACATTCGCCCGATTGCTAAGATAAACATGGTCAAAGTAATATTCTCATTAGGAGCAAATCGTGATTGAGATCTACTGTAGTTCAATATGAAGAATACATTCCTAAATTATGATTGGATTACTTGGGAACATTGAATGTTATAAGACACGATTAGTGGTCAAAGGATTCACTCAAACATACAGAGTGGATTACTTAGAGACATTCACCTCAGTTGCTAAGATGAACACGATCAAAGTAATATTGTCATTAGGAGCAAATTGTGATTGAGTTCTACTGTAGTTCAATATAAAGAACGCATTCCTACATGGAGACCTTGATGAAGAAATATACATGGAGTTACCCCCAATTTATGAAGGACGGGTTGCTACTGGAACAGTTTGCAAGTGAAGAAAGACTTTGTATGGGCCAAAACAATCCCAAGAACATGATTTGATAAATTCAACAAGGTTATGACAAGTTTGGGTTACGAACAAAGTCAAAGGGATCATACTCTATTCATCAAATATTTAGTTTCTGGGGGTAACAATATTATTGGTGTATGTTAAAGATATTACAGTAACTTGAGATGACAAAAGGAAGCAACAAATGTTAAGTTGACGCCTTGCCACGAAATTTGAGATTAAGACATTAGAAAGACTTAAAATATCTTTTGGAAATTGAAGTGGTTCATTCCAAAAAGGAATCTTCATATCTCAACAAAAGTATAATATTGACTCGCTTAAAGAAACAGGGAAGACAATTTGCAAACTAGGTAGTACTCCAACTGATCCACACATAAAGTTATTTACTTATCTCACTCTAGGTCAGACATTGCTTTTACTACGAGTCTAGTAAGCCAATTTATGCACCAATCAAAGGAGGCTCATTTGCTCCTAGAATTGCTCAGTATTTAAAAGGAACTCCAATAAGAAAGATTTTATTTCAACGAAACAAGAGTTTAAGTCCTGAAGCATATACAGATGCAGACTGTAAGGGGTCAATTGTGGATAAGAGATCAACTATTAGACATGTACCTTCCTTAGTAGAAACCTAGTGACTTAGAGGAGTAAAAAACAAAATGTAATAGCTAGACTGAAGCAAAATTTTAAGCAATGGCCTAAGGAATATGTGAACTTCTATGGTAGAAAATTATATTGGAAGACCTAAAGATAAAGCGAGATGAATGTATGAGGTTATATTGTGATAATAAATCTACGATTAGTATAGCCCACAAACTGGTGTAACATTATAGAACTAAACATATTAAGGTGGATAAACATTTTATCAAGGAAAAGCCAACTCGATTAGCACCTGATATTTGTCCACTCAAAATCAACTTGCAAACATACTCATTAAAGGGTTGAACTGCATTAACTTTGAAAGAATTATATCCAAGTTGGGAATGAAGAACACTTTAACCAACTTGACAGAGAGTGTCAAAACTATTACGCTCATTATGTATTTTAGGAAGTTATTTATTTTATCCTTGCCATAATTTTATTCTTTATTACAGGTGCATCATGTCATTGATACTAAAATTATGTATTTAAAAACAATCCCATAATTACAAGGATTTGTTTCCTTAGAATTTGCTCTCTATATTTCCTAAAATAACCAACACACTCATGTATTTATAGGTCCAATGGCCTCATTATTGAAAGACAGAAGAAATATATCATTCTTTCTATATTTTATACTTTTCTATTGGAAAGTTTATTAGTTTGGTTGACTAAAGTGATGCAAATTGGACTGACTGCCCTGATACACAAAGATCTATCATTGGTTGATACATGTTTCTTGGTCCTGCACTGATCTCTTTGAAGAGTAAAAAGCAACACTATTGAAGTCATCCACTCAATCAGAGTATCATATGGCTCCATGGACTCTTAGTTGAGCTAGGTTTCCCTAAAATGCTGCCACACCTCTTTATGATGACAACACTAGACCATCGAGTTGATGCTAATATGGTTTTGCATGAGTGCACAAAAAACATAGAAGTGGGTTGTCATTATATTTGAGAAATATTGAACGCTCATTTATTTCTCTTCATGTCACATCCCAACTTTAGCTTGCAGTCATCTTTCCCAAGGTTGTACCCAACATCAGTTTCTTGATCAGCTACATCATTTTGAAGACGTCAACAAAGGATTCTAACATTATTTTGTTTCCGGATACATGTTGTATATATTATCTACTTATCCAATATAGAATATCAGCTTTCCTGTTTTTGATTCATAAATTAGGAAATAGAATTGTTGCATCTTAATTACTGTAAATGAGTATGTACTATTTATAGACGAAAGCAAAATCAACGAAATCATCAAAGAAAGAAATTCTGACAGCCAATTGGTATATGTGATCAATACAAGCTATATTTGAACTGGTAACCCCATAAGGTACTTACCGCATGCATTTTGATTTCCACACAGGAAAGTTTCTGACTTAGTTCTTCAATTTGGGTCTTTCCCTTCGATAACTGATAAAGAATATGCATAATGTGATTACTGAAATTAAGATAACAGATAAAGAATATTCCTTAATGTAATTACTAAAATTAGTAGTATCTGGCCTTTTACCTTCTTTTAAAAAAAGAGAAACTGAGCTAAACATCTCTTTTGAAAAACTCTCAAACAACAATCTTAGGCCTTTAGTTTACAAAGGAACGGTGAAGGAACTTCTAAAAAAAAAAAAAAAAGACTTCTCTCTCCTTGCTTTCTCGTCCCTCCCCACTCTTTGCCATCTATCTCCTCTCTCTCCCCATCATCTTAGTTCTCTCAGATTATCTCTTTTAAGCTATTAAAGAAATAAAAATTGTCAAACAGTGTTCTACTTTATTTTTAAAACTTACTGAGGTCTAACTTCAAAATAGTTTTTATGAAAGTAGGTCAAACACACACTTAGAAACTTTCAGAAGGTGACATTTTCCTTTTACCTCATCCTGGAAATTCTTTCGCAGAAATTCCATTTTTGTCTGTTGATCTTCCATCTCAATGGTCAATATGTCTTTTTCTTTTGTCGCATCAGATAGTTTGGACTTGAGATTCTGTCAAGTAACCTGGCATGATCAGTAAAACTTATACTACGTGGAGCTTCAGACAGATTTTTATTCTCTTATCCCAATCCTTTAATTATAAATATAGATATAAGCACGGACAAATCTTCTAGTAAGAATGAAAATGAAACCTGAAACACGTTCGGGTTTGATAGATTATCTCCTTTATCAAGAACATGCAGTTCCTTCTGAATTTCATTTTCTTTTTCTTCCACAGGGCAGTCATTCAGCTCATTCTCCAAAGGTTGCATCTCTGAATTGGCTTTTGACATCTAAAATGCGTGCCAATATTATGCCTTGCAGTAAGTCACAACTCAAACCACAAAATTCTTAACAATAAATATTTCTTACTTCTAGAGATTGTTTGCTTTCAGCATTGGTTGCTTCAAGGTGATTTTCCAGTTGATCCCACTCCGAAACCTTACCCCTGTACCCATAAAATAACATGACAGGAATAGTGATTTAATTTGTTTGACAGTCAAAGCTGGCAAGCCATCTCAGGAGAGACTGGGAGTAGCAGACAGGGTGGCTGAATACAGTACTCAAGCATTTCTAATCAGGAAGTAGCCAATAGAAACCAGCCAAGTCAAATATGAGAATGGCCAAAATGCAAAAAATAACAGAAGCTGAGAACTTGCAAATAAATTTAGATACGAAAAAGGCAAAGACAATGAAATTGAAGCTGCATTAACAGTATCAAGTCATCATAAAAAAATCCAGTGTAAATGAACATCCAAAACATAAATTATAGGATACAAATCTTTTGATGTTTCTGTGCCACTATACCATCAAGCATCCAGACAAAAATACAGAAAATATGCTCAAATCGACAAAAAAAATAAAATAACAAACCTCCGTCCATAAATGATATATTTTCGTATTTATAAAATTAATGACCTTAAGTTTAACAAAAAATAAATGGGATCAACTCTTGTATTGTTTTGCAATAGATAAAGTGACCCGTTTAAAAGTTTTGGACTAGAACAACTTCATACTTGCAGAGTCTTATACTAAATTAATGCGATGGGATAGTGATTTCGTATATTATAGAAGAGTAGATCAATTTCCTGACCAGCCTTTGATAAGATTGTATATCCACACACAGCTACATCTTCAATTGATTTACCAAGTTTGTGATTCTGTTCAATAAGTGTCTCTATTGGTTTGCATCCTAATTTCCCACTTTCAGCAATAAATCAAGCACATATTTGAGTAGGGATGAAAATAACATGATGGGAATAAGCCTCTTCAATGTGCTAGAAATATTTCGATCGACCTAAGTCTTAATTTCAAATTCCATGCTATTTATAAAATTCATGATTGTTGTTGCTCAGAAAATGACGCTCACTAAATTATATAATACAATATGCAATAGTATACTTTATGTTCTTGGCTTGTAGATGGGAATATAGGTTATTTATTTCACCAGATGTAATAAAGCTGGTTTGCACATAGCAAGTTAACTAATAAGAAAACATATTAGAAAAATAAGAAAGCAGTACAAGAGATGATAAGAGAGAAATAAGTTTAATTAACACTACACAAACCTGAAATTTTCCTTGATATGCGAATGTTCATATGTAATAGTCAATGTTTCCCGCAGGGTTCTGCATTCTTCTCTACGAGATTCCAATTCATTCCTTACCTAACATTACACAAATTTGAGTAATTTAAGCAGATGGAAACAGGGAAATAGGAAATGAAATCTATCTATCAAACATCAAAACACCAATAACCCAAAACAACCATTTTTATATACTATTTACTTCACTACTTTATTACACTTTTCAAATGTCACAACGATGTGCATCACAACGTAGGTTATCCATTGTCGTTAGTATGTGCATCAGTCTAAATTATGACATCCCAAGTTTAAAACATTTGTCTACATTGGATTTTGAGTCATGTCAATTAAGTTAGTAGGTGCATCAGTCTCAATTATGACATCCCAAGTTTAAAACATTTGTCTACATTGGATTTTGAGTCATGTCAATTAAGAAAACATGTTCATCACTCTTTAGTAGCCTTTGTTGAAGATCCCACATTGAGTAGAGATAAGGCTAATTTACAGTATATAAGTAGGGACAATCCTCACCTTATAAGTCGATTTTGTGCGGATAAGTTAAGCTTAAACTCATTTCCTAGCAAGGATATTTGAGCCTATTGTGCCACCAACTTTTGGGTTACCATCGGACCATCCACAAATATCCAATTCAACATAGAAGATGTTTATGCCTCGACGTAAGGGGTTTGTGTTGGAAATCTCACAATGACTAGAGATAAGACTAATTCACAGTATACAAGTAGGGACAATCTTCATCTTATAAACCAATTTTGTAATGATGAATTAGGCTTAAACTTACTTCTTAATAGTCTTAATAAACAAGCTTTGCCACATTTTTCTTTAGTTCACTTTGATATTTGAGGTTCTTCGTCTCCTAGTAACTCTTTTGGTTTCAAATATTTTCTAACATTTATTGATAATTAGTCGAGATGTACTTGAATTTGGTTGATGAAGATTAGAACACAAGTGCTTTTTATATTTCAAATGTTTTTCAATGAAATCAAAACAAAATTTGGCATATCCATGTGTTTTTTGTTGTGACAACGTTTCTGAATATTTGTTTAACCAATTTAAGCAAATCATTAAATCTAATAATATTCTTCATCAAACTTCATGTTCTCATACTCCAAAGAAAACGGAGTAATTGCACGCAAAATATCTTATTGAAACTACTCAAACACTTCTTCACAGTCATCTTCCTCACCATTTTTTAAGGGATGTTGTAAAGTTCTTATAACATGTTATTTCATTAACCAGATGTCATCATCTATCCTCAATGATCCGTAGACCATTGTCCTTTTTATTCATTCCTCTCTATACAGTTTTCCTCCACATGTTTTTTATTCCACATGCTTTGTACACAACCTCACATTTGTTTGATAAACTTTGTCCTCAATCATTCATATGTGTCTTCATGGCATATTATCACTCTTTGTATTTTAGGAAGCTTTTTATTTTATCCTCACTACAATTTTTTCCTTTATTACCATAGTATCTTGCTATTAATATTAGGATTATGTATTCATAATCAATCCCATAATTATATATGAATTTGTTTCCTTGGAATTAGCTCTCAATATTTCCTAAAATAACCAATAAGCTCATGTATTTATAGGTCCAATGGCCTTATTATTGTAATAAACAAGAAATATATTATTCTTTCAAACTTTGAGAAGGTATAAGAGTCATTTAAGCTTTTCCAAGTTAAGTTCATCAGGTTTGATGTCACTCGTTATTAGGCTCATGTTAAACCACCAACAAGTATCCACTCTCAACCTCGAGATGTTCATTCCTCAACTTGAGGAGGTATGTTGGAGATCACACAAGGGAGTTCAATCTAGCATAGCTCCAAGGCAAAGCCATGAGGTTTTCCCTAGGTAATATCTTTTCCAATCATGAACCTATTGATGACATTGACATTCCCATTGCCTTAAGAAAATGCATGAGATTTTGAATTCAACACCTCTGAGAAATGTGTCAAGGAAAATTTTCACATGGTTATAGGTCTTTGTGGTAGCTCTTAACAACACATCACAAAGAATGTTCAAGTGGCACCCCAACAACTTGAATAGGCAACAACTGTAGCAGAAGAAGCCTAAACCCCGGTTAAAAATAGCCCAAGGGAAACCACCACTCTACAGGAAGCAAAGAAATCAGTTGGATGCAAGTGGATATTCTCATCAAATACAATGTCGATGGAAGTATAAACCAGTGCACAACCCGACTAGTCGCAAAAGGATTTATCCAACGTATGGGATGGCCTATGAAGAGAACTTTGCATCGGCAACCAAACTCAATTCAATCCTGTTCATACTCTCTTTAGCTACAAATTTAGATTGGTCACTCTAACTAGACATCAAGAATGCCTTCCTAAAAAGTGAGCTAGAAAAAGAAGTTCATATGCAAATTTCCTGGAGACTTGAATGATTTAGAACCCAAGCACGATGTGCAGGTCCCAAAAATCTCTAAATGGCCTTGAGCTATCTCCGAGAGCGTGGTTTGGTAGATTGATTCAGGTCGTCAAGGAAGACGGGTTCAACCAATGAGAATCATATCACACTATGTTAAAAAGTCCGCGGAAGGGAAGGTAGCCTTGTTCAATGTCTATGTTGATGACTTGTTGTAAGTCTAGTAAGTGAAGACATTATTTATTTCCTCAATTCATTTACCATGTTTGCTCCACTACAATTTATGATCTTTCAACAACTTTTCCATGTTATCAACCTCCTTGTTGAGAAGTGAAACTCTAATTTCATGATAAATAGAAGCTTGCAAATTAGGTCTATCAGAACCGATAGCATCAATCCTATCTCAGAAACTGTTTAATCTTACAAGGTTATATGATAACCCTACTTAGTACCAATTTCAAGCAATATATTGATGAACTATTGCCATTAAATTTGTCCCATGCTTCTTTGATATTAGGTTGCCTTAGTTTTTCTTTTTTTCTCTTGTCCTCTGCAACAGGATTTCTATAAAACATATTCATTGGTCCTTTTCTTCCACTATTGTTTATCCCCTTATCATTATTTGCTTGGAAAATTGAAATTCATCTACACTCTCATTATATATACAGGATTGATGGAGGTGATTGATTTTTTCTCTAAATGATTTCTAAAGTTCTTCTCACACATTTTTTAGACTCTTGGTGCAAGCTGCAACATTACCTTTCTTTGCCATTAGATGTTCTTTAGCTTTAGTTTAATTCCTTCTTTTATAATTTTTCCACAATAATTAAAAGCAAGTGTATTTAAGTTTCATTCATCCATGAGAGACAATGTTTCCAACCCAGATTATTTATGTGGGATGCTCTTAAAGTGTCTTGTAGTGGTCAATGTTATTACTAGAAAATAGGCGACATTTTTTTAGAAAATAATTGCGGCAGAAAATTGTAAAGTGGTAACGAAGAAAAAAAAAATATTTAGGAAGGGGGTTTATAACCCAACAGAAGAATAAGAAAAGAGAGAACATTAGGGTTTCTATCTTGCATGCCACACATGCTACCTCCTTCATTTTCACATCGGAATTGTGTCTCTTCACATTTTTGCCATATCCGTTCCACGTTAGCATTTCGTTATACCCAAAGTGACCGTCACAAGAAACCCATATCACCACTGTCATGTTTTGGCACAAGATGTAGATCCCCCACCAATTTCCCTCACCATAACGGATTTTCTATAACATTGAATAATTGTTATACTAAAATGACTATTTATCCATAATTTAGTTATATCTTTAGTTGATATGCAATTTCTAATACACCCTCTCACACCAAGCATTGAACATCTTAAGCATGGAACCAGAAAGAAACCCAATCGGCCCAACAAACTAACTAGAATAGGCTTTGAATGACTCAAATACCACCTTAGAAATCAACTTGGTAAGGTAATGTATGCACCCACGTATATCCATAATTTAGTTATATTCTTAGTCAATTTTAGATTTCCAACAGTAATAATAAAATACCTAAAAATAAGTAAATAAAAAAATGTTGAAATGAATATAAAGATTCTAAAGATATTTTTTTGCTAATTACTATAGAGAAGTTCAGAATATTTATATCCTAATAATTTGCTATTTACAACACTAACCGACAATAACATTGTCTGACTAAGTATTACACTCATTGCACCTCTCCTTTCCCCGCCTCCCCTTTCCCCACGCACACAAAAACTCAAGGGGGATGAGAAACCAATGGTTTTTCACTAAGGAAAGAAAATATAATAGTAGACAAGACTTGGTGAGAAGATCTGTCCATTACACTTTTATTATGTCAATTTCTAAAATTGTGAGTAATGTCTTAACTTGTCCTAATTAGGAACAAAACATGCTTGATGAAATATTTGCTCTTTATAATAATAGTACTTGGGATGTTGCTCCCTTAACTCTTGTGAAGCCAGTTGTTGGTTCTCAATGGATCTTCACTATTAGTTGGCCTTGATGGAACAATTGATCTACTCAAAGCTTGTTTGGTACTAAAGGTTATACTCAGATATTCGGGTTAGACTATGGTGCATGTTCTCTCCAATTTCCAAGGTGGCTTTTGTCTGATTATTCTTAGTCATGGTTACTCTTCGACATTGGCCCCTCCATTATTTGGATGCTAAAAATGTCCTCCTACAGGGTGGTTTGTTGGAGGGATTTTATATGGATTAAGGGAAGTCTTCTGACTTGGTGTGTTGTCTTCGAAAATATTTATATGGTCTTAATCAATTTCCCAAGGCATGGTTGATGGATTAGATGAAGATGCAGGAGGAGAAGATAAAGACTTAAAATAAACAAAAAAATTCAGTAAGAGTAACATTTGCAAAAATGAAATAACAATTAAGTGAAAGTAAAAAACATTTATATCCTTTTTGAGATCTAGTGAACCCTAAAAAGACATATTTATGTGACCTAGCAGATAATTTATCAAACCCAAGACTAAAATTGTGAACAAAGCATGTAGACCAAAAAATTTAGGAGGAAAGAAATGGAGAGACTCACGAAGAAACAAAATAGTGTGAGGAATTTTATTTTCTAAAACTGAAGATGTCATACGATTAATAAGATAACATACACTATGAATAGCTTCACCCCAAATATATAGAGGAACCCACCATGAATTAAAAAAGTACAAGTAGTTTCAACAAGACGTCTATTCTTGCACTCAGCCACCCCATTTTGTTGAGGTGTATAAGTACATGAAGTTTGGTGAAGAATGTCATGAGATTTCATAAAATTATTAAAAGAATGAGAAAAATACTCAAGAACATTATCATTGCATAAGATTCGAATTGAAACTTGAAATTGATTTTTAATTTCATTAAAAAAAGTTTGAAATATAGAAAATAACTCAGAACGATTTTTTATTAAAAATAACCAAGTGCATATTGTAAAATTATCAATAAAAGTAACAAAATATTGAAATCCTAAATTAGACTTGACACGACTTGGTCCCCAAATGTCTAAATGAACTAAGACAAAAGGGGATGAAGCATGTTGTCAAACATTTCTAGAAAACAAATTACGACTTTGTTTTCTTAAATGACACGACTTAACAAACAAATTGGATAACTTAGATAGACTCGGAACAAGTTGTTGCATCTTAGCAAAACTAGGATGACCCAATTGTGCATGAAGGAGAAATGGAGAATCCATAACCGTGCCAACATGTGTAGTTGTTCGAAGGTAATAAAGACCATAAGACTCACATTCGGTGCCAATTATCCGTCCCGAAATCCGATCCTGTAAACGAACAGAATCTTTAGTGAAAGAAATAATACAATCAAAGGAACAAGTGATATGACTAAAAGATAATAAATTAAAATGTGACTCAGGGACAAAGAACATTATCAACAGGCAAATAAGGAAAAAGATGAACAGTACCAACACCATGAGATGAGACCTTAGAACCATTAGCCATGGTAATAGAAGGTAAATGACGAGAGGTAGACAAAGAAGAGAAAAAGGATTTATTACTAGTAATATGATCTGTGACACATGAGTCTAGAATCCAAGGACCAAGAGAATTGGAGTGGGTGAGCCCAGCAAAAGAGATACATGTATGTGTAACAGATGCAGTGGAACCAGAATTCTGACAATCCTCATATCATTTAAGAAATTCATTAACAATAGCAGGTGGACCTGAGGTATCAGATAAAGTAAGAACCTTGGTAGATGGTGACACAAGAGTAGCTTGGACAACTGCAGTTGTTGAAGAAGCAGCAGCAGTAGCCGCGGAAGAAGCCATAGAGGAGAGAGAAAAAAGCTAAAACTCAAATGAGCTTCTATTAAGATGATGAGGACAGATCCAAAACACTCACAAGACGACGATCCCAACGACGTTGATCGTCGTTGGAAAAGACGCCGGATGCGCTGCCACGCGGTGATAGTGACGGAGACGAAAATGGCGCATGAAGGCGAGTCGCTGCTCCAATCCCCGTGATTCCAACGACACGGTAGTCGCCTGGATGAGGCACTCCTGACGGTGGTGTCACCGACCCAATCAGCAGCAGCGACGGCAGAGGTAGTTGGATGAGGACAGTGAACAATGGATTCACCAAATAATATTTAATCTTAACCCTAGGCTTTAGATACCATATTAGAAATAGAGTTTAAGCCTAACTCAACCTTACAAAACCGGCTTGTAAAGTAAGATTTGCACCCATTTATAAATTATTAAAAGATCTCATCTCTATTCGATGTGGGATCTCTAACACCACCTCTCACGCCTAGACTGCTCAACTCGTGCATGGAACTATATTGTTTAAGGGTGGTCTAGTAACGGACCGATAGTGGGTGACCCAAGAACCGTACTAGGATAGGCTCTGATACTATATTAAAATAGAAAGAAATTGCTATAGGATTAATTTCCCTTGTATAAAAATACACACAAAGGATTATTTATTTATAAATAATAAAAGTAACAGAAATAGTAACAGAATAACAAAAAACATGGGCTAATGATCTAATGATCACTTGTCTTAACATCTATTTTGTGGCCAATCAATTTTTTTAATTCTCCATGTGTAGAACTTTAGAATATAGTCATTTGCATTCAAAAGTATATTAAAAAGACCTTAGGAAAAGGTTGGTTATATGGACATAATAATCATACTCGAGTTGTATAATACTCAAATGCAAATTGGACAAGTTCACCTATTATAAGAGATCCACTTTCAGATATCATGTCTTTATTGGTAACAACTTAATCTCTTATAAAAGCAAAAAGTAGAATGTAGACGCAACATCAAGTGCAAAAGTAAAGTACAGAATGATGGCTTCTACCTCTTGTGAGCTTATTTGCCTCAAACATTTGCTTAGAGACTTTAATTTTTAAGAAGTTATAGAGGTGACTCTCATTTGTGATAACCAAGCTATCTTTCATATTGCATCAAATCTAGTATTTTTCAAAAGAACCTAACATATCGAAATAAATTGTCACTTCATCTGCAAAATAATTTTATTTGAAGATGTTACCACTCATTTTGTTAATTCCAATTGTTAGTTAACAAACTTTTAGGTAACAAGCTTAGTGTATATGGTTTATATGTTCCAGCTGTTATAACTACAAGCATTCACGTCCTTATTATAACTGAAAAATAAGGATGAATGAATGCTTATAAATGCAATAGATAAGTTACAATCTAAACAAATAATGCAGCTTGAAGGAACCTATGAATGAAAAGAAAATTATAAAAAAATAAAGGGAACTAATAAAGGTTTCCTATATAGCAGAACTGTAAACCTTACTTCTGATAATTTTGTTGATAATGATGTAATTTGCACATTGCTTGACTTTGCCTGTTCTTCTATAGCTAGAAGTGTTGCTTTCTCTTTGGCAGACCATATAGCCCTTTCCTCCTCTATTTCCAAAAGTGAATCAGTGAGTTGCTGCAAAATCAAAAATATACAATGAAACGCCTTAAGAAGAGAAATGTCTTAAAAAGGGAAGAATCACAATAAAGTAGAATGTTGCAGCTGCACTACCATAGCTAACTCTTCCTTTTCTTCCATTAGTACTTCGATGGAGCTTTTCAAACTTTCATGGTTGATATCAGATTCTTCCAATCTTTTTTTCTGGGTGGACAAGAATAAGATACCAAATTTATGGTTTGAATGAGAAAGTATACTAGCTATTAAATATTGTCATTGTTACAGTAGATCGCTACTTACGTTGGTTTGTAATCTGCAAGTTAGAGTAATCAATTTTTGTTACAACTGACAACTATTGATTAGTTTGTTCCACATTAATAAAAATACCTCAATTAGCATACATGCATTGATCTCAACAAAGACCACTAGCAAATCACGTTAAATATTGTTAGATATAACTTTGTCACACTAAATAAGGAGATATATTTGATAGGGAAATATCTTACCAAATATTTCGCATTATTAGGTATTTTGTTGTATCTCTTCTTCATTATATAAAAGAATACTCATGTTTATAATCTACCTCGTTGATTAACAGCTTTTTGGGCTTCAAAGATTGCACAATATAGTGGCCAACTAACTTGTGCTTAAATTCAACATTTTATTAGAAGAATTGGCATAGTAATGAAGTCTATACCACTTGGGCAAAGAGAATTTGATTGGGCATAGAGAATTTGATGATACTAGGTCAAAAACCAACTATGCCAAAAGCTTTAGTTATTAGGAGAAGGTGATTACATCAATGGTTTTTTAATTTTTATATTTCTAACAGGTCTCCCAATTTTATATAATGTTTGCAACAGATCTCAATAGAGATCATTTGAAAATCATGTTAACAATTTCAGATTCTCTAACTCTTAATTATTTAACTTTCTATAATTTTTTCCTCTGCCCTTTAATTCTATCAACCATCTAACTGAGTTAAAAGGGAAAACCTAAGAAAATTTACGAAAAAAACTTACAAGAGCATCAATTTCCTCCTTCAAATGATTCAGTTCAGTAGTTGATGTGTTCAGTTTTTCACACAAGCCTTCCAGTTCTACCATCAATCCTTCATTAATAGACATCACCTCTTCTTTCTCCTTCAACGTAGCTGTTATTTCTTCTTCCAACGAAGCAATTCTTGTTTCTGATTCAAATGCCAAAACTTCCAGCTTTTTGTGCTCTTCCTGATACATGATAATATATACATATACATGATAATAATCAATTATTCTACTTACAATTATATATAT
>Ga0123340_1001909_pt1 | contig 18143 bp, 12 predicted proteins | sample SirMexnodulemix_FD_89961 | JGI IMG/M metagenome (GOLD analysis project Ga0123340, IMG submission 89961) | Root nodule microbial communities of legume samples collected from Mexico - Siratro Mexico nodule mix | ecosystem: Host-associated > Plants > Roots > Nodule | place: Mexico: Nepantla... | reverse complement strand
TATATATATTTATATATTTCATTATACCGACAAATGGTAAGGATCTACGAAAGCCTGGAAATCTTTTCACATGGCTTACTCATGTTTTCACGTGCTGACGGCCAGCACTTGTTTCTTGTCACATGGAACACGACAAAAAGTTGTTTTGAGAGAAAAAATGTTTCATTTGTTTTTACAGTGACACACCAAGTGTTTGTGAATTTCAGGGTTGTTGCCAAACGGGAACTTCGAGCAGGGCCCAAAGCCATCACAGTTGAAGGGGTCCGTAGTGGTTGGCCACGATGCCATTCCGAACTGGACGGTATCTGGTCTGGTCGAGTACATAAAATCAGGACAGAAACAGGGTGACATGTTGCTGGTTGTGCCCGAGGGTGACTATGCAGTTAGACTCGGCAACGAAGCTTCCATCAAGCAGAAGGTGAAGCTGATCAAGGGGTTGTTCTACTCCATCACGTTCGGTGCCGCTAGAACCTGCGCACAAGAGGAGAAGCTTAACGTGTCTGTGGTTCCAACCACTGAGAAGAGGGACTGGGGAATCATCCCCATTCAGACTATGTATGGTAGCAATGGCTGGGAATCTTTCACTTGTGGGTTCAGAGCAGATTTCCCAGAAGGTGAAATTGTCATCCATAACCCTGGCAAAGAGGAAGACCCTGCTTGTGGTCCACTCATTGATTCCGTTGCCCTTAAGGTTTTGTACCCACCAAAAAGAACCAGAGGTAAATATCAATATCCCAAGTTTTTTTGACTAATCATTGTATGCATTTGTATTATACAACAAGTTTTATAAACTGGGTTTTCATTGTGGTGCAGCAAATTTGCTGAAAAATGGAAACTTTGAAGAAGGGCCATATATATTCCCTAACTCCTCTTGGGGGGCATTGATCCCACCCCATATTGAGGATGCTCACAGTCCTTTACCAGGATGGATAGTTGAGTCTCTTAAGGCTGTGAAGTACATTGATTCGGATCACTTTTCTGTTCCTGAGGGAAAAAGAGCCATTGAACTTGTTGCAGGGAAAGAGAGTGCCCTTGCACAGGTTGTGATCACTACCGTTGGAAAGGTTTATGACCTGACTTTCGCTGTGGGCGATGCCAACAATGCATGTGAAGGTTCCATGATGGTGGAAGCATTTGCTGGCACAAACACTGTGCAAGTTCCGTATCAGTCAAAGGGTAAAGGAGGTTCTGTGAGAGGGAAACTTCGGTTCAAGGCTGTGTCGACACGTACCCGTCTTAGGTTCCTGAGCACCTTTTACACCATGAAGAGTGATAACTCTGGCTCGCTCTGTGGACCCGTCATAGATGATGTAAAGTTGCTTAGTGTTCGTTATCCCACACATGCTTGATCGTGATATTCCACACCTAATACAATCAAAACACGTGCTTGATTCTTGTAGTTGAGCATATATACTACAGGATTCTCCTAATAATATATAGCAGAGTGAGCATTGATGAGTGAGTGAGTTTACCGAGTCTCCTGTTCATGTATCTATTTTTCCATCAAAATCAAATGCAGTTATGAGAGAGAGTTCTTTCCATTAATGCAACTCAGATTCAACTTCAGTGTTCCTCCTAATTTAAAGGAATAATTTTTTTACGACATTTTTTTTGCATAATTAATTTCTTTTATTATAACATTTTTTTACGAGAGAGTTAAAATATAAAAATTAGAATTAGTAGTTTTTTAAAATATTAATTAAAACAACTTTTAATAATTATACTATAGAAAAACCAATAACTTGATGAACGTGTTAACATGTGGGTTTTATATTTATGTGTCTATCTTTTACGCCGTCAAATTAATGTAATCAAATTAATGTAATCAAACACAATTACATGGACCGACACTTCTATCAGTAATACAGTTGAGATATAATGTGTTGCTATTTATATTGCAATTCGTTTTACACCACTAATATTAAACACACTCATCCTCATTTGCGAGCAATTGTATTCTTCTTCTTGCGTTTATCATCTTAATGGGGAGAAATTTTTTTATACGAGTTTGGGTAAGTGTTTACTCAACACAATTTTTTCTTGGAAAAGTTTTGAATTAAAATTGCCCTACCATAACACAATTTTAATGATTTACCTAATCATAGCTCAAATTATTTTGCTCGAATACTTTTTCCAAACAAAGTATGAGATCGACTTATTCAAATTCGTAAATAATTTTTTTTTCTCTGATAACAAGGAAACTAAATTACACTATTTATAAAAAAAAATTCATATTACATGACATATTCTAATTCATTTATTAAAAATAGCATAAAAATATTGCAAAAAGTCTAAAAATTTATTGCACAATTATATAGACTTTAAATCTTTTAGAAATGTTGTTTTGCACCCTAAAATTTCCATCTACACCCTTATAAAATAAAAAAATATCCTGATTACCTTTCTTCTATCATATGTCAATGGAGAAGCTATGTAATTGTTGGTTTTTGCTAAGGTTGGTGTGAAAGCAACGGAGAGGTGGAGATGTTGAGAAGTAGATTTTAACACGCTATTTAAACTGAAGTGAATATTATTAAGGTTTAGGGTTTAACATTTAGAATATATTTGTTTAATCCCAAGATGTTATAGACTCTACGTTATAAAAAAAGTAAAAAGTGATTACTTTCAAAATGTACAATCTATGAATCAAAATAGTGTTCAAAATAAAAACATATGTTCTGATTGCAATCTACATATTTTTAAGTCAAAACAATTTTAGTATTATAAAATATACTTTTTAAAATCACTTTTAGATTATATAACCTGAAAATCATTATACAACATATACTAGACTTTCAGATATTCAGATCTAAAAATGGCTTCAAATTGTACAGTCTAAAAATTAAACTTTCTAAAAAATATTTATAAATTGTGTAATATGAAAATCATTATGAGAATATACAATCAGGAAGATTCCTGAAAATGAAATTCAAAGTATTGCATAACTCAGAGAAACGAAACACAAGAAGAGTGAGAGAGGGTCCAAAGCCATAAATAGAAGAGTGAGCAACAAGAGAAGAGAACATATATAAAACAAACATTAAGTTTAGGACAATTTGGTATTTTACTCACCCTTATGTGGTGCAAAAAGAAACCCCAAACTTTTAAATAGCACTAGTAAAATGGGTTAGCTTACCCTCGTTTATTTGACTAGCCATTAGTCCACAAAAACAAGTCGTCAAAAAAAAAAAAAAAAAGAGAATATTACCTGAAAATATGTTACATCTGCCACCTTAATTTTCAATGGATGAAAGATAGTAAAATTAACTTTACTTATACGTCATTACCGTTCATCTTCCACGTGATTTATTTGGTGGATGTTAGTTCATATAAAACTAACGTGACGAATTAATGTATTTTTTATATTTTTTCTCCGTCTTCTTCTCTTGTACAATTTCATCCACTTTCACACAGATTTTGATCCATGTTAGAAATGGACGAAGATGAAAACAAAAAAAAAAAAAGTAAACTGAAAGGAACAAAAAAATTAGGAAGGTTCAAGAACCTAAAATGATATATATCTTTTTTTTTTTCTTATCACTTGTTTTTGTTACAGACTAGGATAAATCTTGTGTATAATTTTTTACCACCTACAAAGATTCTACTAGACTCGGACATAGTTATTAAATAAAGAAATGGGTTTTGTGATTTTATTATTTACCTTTTTCCATACTAAAATATGTAAAAAAGATATTAATTTGGTAAAAATAGTTGGTAATAGCCAGCCACAATTAAGAAGGTTTGATTAGGGATTTGTTTGACTGGCACGTGCGATGGGGGTGACTCACGTGACAAGGTTGGCCTCTTCTTGAGGTTGGGAAGAGCATTGGTGCGATTCATATTGATAGTGAGGTATTTGTGCAGTGGGTGTTGTGAGACAGAAGAAAAGGAGAAGGACGAAACCTGTAACCACCGTTTCCTCAGATCTTTAACCCTAATCATGTTGCGGAGATTCCTCTCTCCTTCCAACCTCAAATCCCTACACACGGCGTTCTCGTATTCTCGTCCCCGATTCGCCGCCCCTCTCCTCACCCGCCACGTCACTGCTCAATCAGGTCTCCACTCTCTCTCCCTTTATTCCCGATTGCATTGCGCGCTTCTATTTTTCTTCAATTCAATTTCATTCGGTTTTTTCTTATTCCAATCAGGCGCTTCTTCCGTCAGAAGGAGGGTCGAAGATGTCGTGCCAATTGCTACCGGCCACGAGCGTGAGGAGATTCAGGCCGATCTCGAGGTATCTTAGATTCTTCCTTTGCAATCAACGATTTCGATCAAATCTATTTGTATAACACATCGGAAAAAGATTGTGCGTATTTGAAGAGATTTATTTATTCAATATCCTGATTTTTTTTTTCAATTGTATCTGCTCATGACTTTTGCGGCTTATTTTTTACATTTCAGAGGCGTGTAATTTTTTGTTTATTTTGTTTAGGGAAGGGATATTCTTGAAATCAACCATCCTGAAGGCCCTTTCGGCACAAAGGTTAGTGTTATTACCTTATAAATATTTGTGCTGTTGATGTTTTGTATTGAGTTGTTAGAAATTACTATTGGATGTGTGCTGTGCAGTCTAATTACTTGAGAGCGTATTATAATTACGCTATTGCTGTCTTATTGTCCTTTTGTTTCATTTAGTTGTTTTAGACCGGAATTATATTTTAACCGTATTTTGTCTTATTACCTTATTGTTTAAAACACAATATTTTGATTGGCATAATCTGTACACAAAAAGTCATTAGCACAGTTTTGGATTATATAATCAAATTGTAAAAATATGTAGAACGCTGAAGTGATAAATGACTGTTGGGTTTGGGACCGTTATGCCTATTGAATTTAGTATAGAAGCAATTATCTGAAGATATTGCTCTGACAGGATTTGTGAAGGGTAAAATATGTGTATACACGTACTGAGTTTAGTGTAGGAGCAATCATCTGTACTTGGTTGTAAGATAAAGATTAAATAATAAGCATGAGGCTAGAAAATGGAGGGAATCTATAGCTTGTTGAGTTTTTACCCGACCACAATTTGAGGGTTTCCTGACATTAAACAAAACAAAGTTAAACTACAGGTATAGTTGTCGTTATGCAACTTGAATTTGAACTGAAGAAATCCTCTTCATTATCTCGTATCAAGATGTCCTAGGCATTTTTTTTTTCCTTTTTCGTTCTTTCCTTTTGTAAGTGGAAATATTGGTTTGTTTTTCTTTTTAACAAGTTCTTTTGATTCATGTTGCCGGATATATGACTGTTTTGAAGTGTGTTTGATATATGCCTACTTTGTTGTTTGTTTTGGTTGATAGGAAGCACCTGCTATTGTTAAATCTTACTTTGACAGAAGGATAGTTGGATGCCCAGGAGGTGAAGGCGGTAAGTGTTCGTTGTCTTTCTCCATGAATCTGTGTGCAAGCCTTTTCATAATCTGATGAAAAAAATACTAGATCTTGGTATTATTGTGAGGTGAAAATCCCCCCTTTTCTGCAGAAGATGAGCATGATGTTGTATGGTTTTGGCTGGAGAAAGGCAAGCCTTATGAATGTCCAGTGTGCGCACAGTATTTTGAGGTAAGCATTTACAATCTGTTGATACCACTGTGACTTACCATGATATATTTTGAGTTAGATGTCGAGATATGTGATTAAGTAGATTGAAAATTCTTGAATTGTTTGGATGCTCCTATTAGATCTGTGTGTCATGGACACGCTTTGGGTCCCTTTCAATTGTTACCCAATATTATGAATTTCCCTGAACAGACTGAAGTAAGATAATCTGAGAATTATTTGCTTGGTTTTTGCAAGTGTGATTCCTATTTTAGCAAAAAATTACATTTTAAATTGATGGGGGATCTAACACGTCAAAATTTCACAATTTATTTTAATTGTATTAACATTTGAAGTCATTTGAAGTCAGAAGAACAAGCCTTTTGGCTCCAGAACCAATGAAGTAGCATGGACTTAATTTGGGTTAAAATTGAAATTTTATTCATATTGGATAGGAATTTTAACAGGAACTGATTTGTTATCTTCTGTTAGTGTCACCACTTATCAACGCCTCATTTAATACCTGAGCTGGTATAATGTTTGATTTAGAGAAACCGAATGCTGTTTGCCTACATCATAAATACATGCATAGAAGATGCTCCACGAACATCATAAATAATTCCTCTTCTGGTTGAATATATCGCCACTGCTTCTGGATATGGTTATGAAGTTGGTGCAGTCCATCATGCTTACAGCTTTTTCGTTTATTAGCTACAACTTGAGAATTCCAGTAAAGAGGACACTGAATACTCTTAAATTGAACTCTTCTCACAAGCCTAAAATTCTAGTTGGATTAGAATATGTTGCTGCTTTGATGGTTGCATTAGTGCCCATCATTAAAACTAATTATTTGGTTTTTCTTTACAGCTCAAGGTGGTCGGACCTGGTGGTGATCCTTATGAACATGGCCATCATCATTGATTTCATCCCGCAATTTTCTTTCAGAAATAAAATTTGCAAAGAGAAGAGAGACAACTTCACCTCTCAAAATTACGAGGCCTTGTTTTGATTGGTCTATACCTTGCTGTTTTGCGACTTTAGAATAGAAATTTTGTCAGTATTTATTAGACTCATGCTGGTCATTCGATTGAGCTATCAAATCCTGCGGGTATTTTTTTGGCTCTGCCAAATAATTGATAGCAACACTGATTCTTTGGCGATTCTTGAATATGTAGAGCCTTCAACTATTTTTAGCACCCCTAAACCTCGAAAGGGAGTAAGGGACTACTAATTTAATCGAATTGAATAATTTTTTGCCAATGCAGATGGAGACAACTTAAGTTTTCTTTCTCTTTTTTGTTAAATTGTGCATAACCCTTTGTGCTGGCGTGTTTTAGTTAATTTAACTTTAGTTATATTTCCATAGGATTAATACGTTCTTAAATGTCGATTATTTTTTTGTTAATCACAAAGATCTCTTCTGAAGAAAAAAAAATGGTGTATTATAGATGACAATTTTGTTTCTTAATCAAAGGGTTAAGAGTTCGATATTAGGTCTGTACGCACAAAAAGAATATTGTTGTTAGGAATTAGTTGTTGGTCTTCAGCCAGGGAAATCACCATTTTCAAAATGTATCGTTGTTTTACTTAATGTGTGCATGTAAATAGTAAATCTGATCATATAGTGGGTCAGTTTTTAAAAAAGAAAGTAATTAATTTTATGAGAAACTGTTTTAATTAATTAGTTTCGAATTATAATTAGATTGTCGATTCTTTTCACCTTGTTATTTTAAGAACTGCAACAAAAATATGACAAACAAAAACTGATTATTTCAGAAAAATAAGGGATTATTTGGCGAAAAAAGCATAAAGGATCAGCATGTTATTAAAATGGCATGCGTAAATAAAAAGTGCAAAATTTACAGGTGCTCTCTAATTTTAAATGGTATTAGTAGCCAGGGAGTTGCATTTTGCCCTTACTGCCAGTTTAAGAATTTTAATTTCTTCGAAAATTTCAGTTCTGTCCAAGATGTTCGGATTATATCCAAAACGTCAAATATCAATATTTTTATATTTTGGAAGATATAATCTAAAATGCAAATTTTATTTTTTAAATTCTATACTTTAAAATACAAATTTACATATCAGATTGTGTAGTTGAGAATAAAAAATTAAAAATATATTTTAAATTACATAAATAAAAAATATAATATGTTTTGAATTGTATCTTTCAAGATAAAAAATAAAAAATACATTATGAAATGTCGAATCCGAAATTCAAATTTTTGTAGTTTGGACAATAGAATTTATAATACAACTTGACAATGTAATTTATGCAATGAGATGACACCATTACATTATGGCTTGAGATGAAGTAGAAGGGTGGGTGACCTGGATGAAAAGGGTAGTTTGCAATACTTGGGAGTGGAGAAGGGAATTGCACTGTATTTGTAGATGCACCATGTCCCTTCAAATAACTCCTTCCATGACTAAACTGTGAGGTTGAAATTCAGGGTTGGTGGAGGAGGAAGAAGATAGAGTGGAGAAGATAAGGACAAATTAATCATTTCACCACCCAATAGCTGATAATAGCTGGTGCATGTTAAAATTATGGGCTTGCAGGTTGTAAAGGCCTAGTAGCCATTCTGGGAATACTTCTGTGAAAAAAAAGTTCAGATTTATTATTTTAATCTTAAATCCTAAATCTTAAATTTAATTTATAAGTCTAAAATTAAAAAAAAATGTTACTTAAAAAAAATTATTTCCCTAAACTTTCGTAAGTTCTAAAATGACAATTTTATCTTTTATAATGACAACTTCTGAATTTCACTGTTATCAACATTTTGTAGAACTTGATTTCATAATAAAATTTCTAAAACATTTCTATAACAGTATTTTTGAATCAAATTTTTTAGAACACATAAAATAAAATACATTTTGAAATAAGCTTCTTGGAATATATATTGTCTTTTAAAGTGTTTTTGGAACGTGTTTTCTGAAACGGATAAAATATGTTATACAATAAGCTTTCGATAATAAAATTTTTGATACAAATTTTTCAAAAGGTAAATGATTGCTTTTAAATTGAGTTTGAATGAACTTATTTTTTTAGAGAATTCTTATTTATTTATTTATTTATTCTCTCAAAGAGTACAATGTATAACGGAGGTGCAGATGTAGCAGCAACGATGATGACTTGATGTAATGAAGAAGAATATTTTAGACCTTTCCTGGAAGTATGTGGTGCAGTCAGAAATAAAGGGGTGCAGGAAGTAAAGACTGAAGATAATAGCTTCTTCTTCCTGGTTTAGATTACTTGTACGAGACCTTCATCTTCAAGGGCTTGGTTCTTCAAATGATGACTTGGAATCTTCTTGAAATTCGTAGTATTCGTTCTCCTCAAATAAGATTTTAAGTTTGAGTTTTGTAAATAAAAAAAATAGGGGTAGAATATGTGGCCTCAATAACAATTCTTTTGCCTCCGAAAAATAATGGGTACAAGTTATAATTGATGAACAAAATTTTATTCAACAAGAGAATTTTTCATTTAACAAGACAAGTGAGTGAGGAAATGGAGTTCTGATAACAAGTGTCATGTTTAACAAATTAGCTATAAAAAAGCTAAATATAATTTGACTTTTTTTTTAACTGAAAATTATTAGTTGAAACATTTGAAATATTAAACTACTTTATTAATTTAAAGTATTTGAAAAAATTAAGAGTTAATTGCTAAAATATAAAAAAGGATATAATACGACATTAATGTATTCTGATTTTTAGATAACAATTTATTTTAAATATTTATAACTTTAAGCTTTTTAGATAATGGTTATAAAAAGGTGTCCTAGTTATTTTTAACTCTTTTTGTTATAAATAAAAAAGAGTTAAAGATATTAAAAAATAAAATAAACAGTGAGATATAAAAAGAGACAGCAATTGAGAACATTTTATTGAAATATTAAGGATAACTGTGAAAAACTATAAATTCAAACATTGATATAAACCCATTACTAAATGTATATACTCTAGTAAAATTAGTAAAACTAAACTATAAACTAACTAAAACGAGATTATAAATGTAATTATAATAATACGTTTTATTAATGCATCATCACTACACAAACCAGGGGCAAAGAGTGTAACACCAACAGGATTTAATTAAATTAGTAATCATTCACGTAAGATAATCCAAAAGCATAGCGTTTAATGATTATCTGAGGACAAAACATGAAGTGCAATATATCAAAATGGCTTATCATTTGTATTTGACTTTTAATGATGAGCTCAAACTTCTTTTTAGCTTTTTAAACAAGTTTTGTCTTTTAATTATATTGGTCCACACTAACATCAAACGATATATTTGAAATCTGCATAGCAATCGAAATCTCCTTTTGTAGCCAAAGTAATAATGACACAATTACACTTTCAATGAAAAGGATTCTATTCGCAGAACCATTTGTCTTACACCATCCTATTTTAAATTTCATAGAAAAATAGCGCAAAAGTTTTTCTCAAATCCAAATCCAAATAATCAAAATATACATCTCTTTCCTTTAATAATCAGTATATTATTTAGCATTTTAGGTTCAGTAAAATGAGAAAAACATGAAAATATCAAATATTGTAAATCATCCATGAAAAAAGTAACTTAATAAACATAAAAAATTCATATTTTATTTGGTAAATATATCATAATACACTCTATAATTTTGCTGCTTGTGCTTTCTATAATTTGTTAAACAATCTTTTGCTACATGTTTGAGATTTCACACCAAGATATGCCAAAAGTAATCTCAGTAGAAAAGGCTGCAAGGCGTGCTGCAGGTTGTGCTTTTCCATAATTTTTTATAAATGTTTAGGACGTTGAAGTCATTAAGTCAATCATATATAAAGGTAACTTCTTTTTCACATATCATTGTATATTGCAATAAAGTTTGACAAGGCGAAAATAAATTAATAGATTTCCATTTAAAAATGACCCTATGAAAAATTAGGATCTTTTGCCACCAACTGAAGTATGGTTTCCATATATAAAACCCTCGATTGCTTGGTTTATTCTCATCCAAACTTTTGAATGACAAAAGTTGAAGCTAGAAACAAGCATGCCTAGTCAATAGGCTATAGATAAGGGCTACCCTCTTGGCCTAGGTAACATAAAATTAAAGTCTTTATAGTTAGGTTATAGTTTGAATCACTATTATGAGAGAAAAGTATCACGAAGATTCAAACACAATGAAATTGTCAGATATTCTGTATTGGTTAGGGATAAATTTTTTTAATAATTGATAAGTAGATGTAAATTAGACATGAAATATTTCAATAATTTTTAAATAGATGTAAATCTTATCTTATAAATGAGTTTTGTAAAATTAAATTAATCCCAAATCATAAAGACTCAAAGTCACACAGCTGATGGAAATAAATATTTAATCTCACTCAAATATAACCATTTTGTGGCTTTTGTTAAATTTAAGAAAAAAAAACATGTTTTTGTTGATGAAGCAAAGAATATGGGTATGTGCATGCCAGCTTGTAGCAGATGAGATCTCCAAAAAATTTGAAAATGGTCATACGCGAGTTGCACTAAAGATTTCTGATTTTGAAGTTTACACTCTTTTTCAACTGGCTACTCAATTATGTTCCCTTTACTGAAAAGCTTTGCCTATTTTGAGCCTCCCAATCTTAAAGATCACACTCATCACACAGTACTTTAATCTCCAATAAGAAGGTAGTGCCAACACCACATCTTGTCTCCTCCTAACACAAACGCTCCTCCTTCTATTATTATTTCTAAATGGATTTTGAACTATATTTCGCTTTGTGTATTCGAGTGTGAGGCTTGTAAGGAGTTGACGAAATGGAAAGTTGATCTGAACTCTCCAAAGATGAGGCAAAAAATTCACCATTTTCTTTACCTCTGAGGGATATTAACCACTTAGCATTTGCCATGTTACAACTTATTTAAAATTTAAGTCAACCAGTTTAACGCAGATGTTGTTTTTTCAGTTGTACCATTGTTTTATGAGCAACCAAAACCTAATCTTAATGTCTTTTCATTGCAAAACTTCAAAAAAAGTTCACTAATGCATGGAAGTGAGCTTCTGTTTTATTATATTATTTAGATTTTCTAATCAAGAGGGGCAAAAGCAAAACAGTTTTCATTGAATTCCTAAAGAAATATCTTCATTACTAAAGCAGACAAGTTTAAAGACACAGTAGTTAAAAGAAACAAAAAAGTGTTAAACATTTTCATTCATTGTGTGTTAGGACAAAAATAGTGCATGAATGAGAATTATAGACATTCACACCCTTTTTCAAGCCGGAACTTGCCTGTGTTATAAAGAATAACTCACCTATAATAACTCTAACTTGAGTTATGCAGTGTTTTGAAGTTTAGTTACTCCAACAATACGAAGAAGGAATCACATATCATGAAAGTTTGACCCTAGGTAAAAGAGTTTGGTCTATGACTCACGAGTTCTTCTAGAGCTTGATGACATCCCATCTTGAATTCTTCACGTTAGTTCAAAGTCTCCATCAATGCAAGCAATGAACGGTGGTAAACTATGTAAAGTAGATAGTGGACAGAAGGAAGGGCAAGTAGCAATGTAAGAATTCCAAGTAAGCTTGCATGAAAGTTGAATTTTATAGGGGGACACACATAGTGGTGCACAATGAGTGTACTCATTAACCTATGCATGGTGATCTACCTCAGTAAACCTCAAGTTTATCTTCTTGAGCCTGTGATGTATGCTAGGTCCACCTTTCACTTTGCAATTAATTACATATTACTATGGTTTTGAGAATCAAAGCTGCAAATATTATAGCACAACTTATAGAGATGGAGAAATGAGAAAGTCATATCATATACCAATAAAATAAGTTCATGACTGAGATGTGTTTCATTGGAGTCCACTAAGGCCCTAGCTAACTGACAAAACAAAGTATATACTAAAATAAATATTCTGCTTATAATTCATCACATTTACGTCTGTTATGTTTCTTAAGATTCCTTTTGGGGAAGATCATGACTTAAACTTCTTTATCTTTTTCTTCTAAAGAATTTATCTGTCTGCTAAACAAATGAAGTTATAGGAGGTTATTGTTTCACCTAAATGTGTACTTGGTTACCATTATTATTTATCATTATGCTTAAACAAGGTTTATAGCCTTTAGACTTGTTTCTTTTTCATGTGTATAGATAAATAAAATTTGTCTTGAGTGGGTTTAGAGCAACTATGTTTAGTGGCAAGCAAGAAACAACAACAAAAAAAGTTTAGAACGAAAAGCTTACTTACTTTTTCTTGTCAATTCTAATTTGAAATCCCGGCTAATTTACATAGCATAATTATCATATGTCAGGTAAGAAGAGGAAAATACCAAGAAAAAGCTTTCAGTTCCTTTTAAAAGTGCAGTTCTTGGTGATTTCCAATTTTTTTTTTCTTGAGTTCCTTCGAGTGGGAAAAATTTGAAAGAACTTTAATTTGAGGTTAATGGTTGTCCATCAATCATTCAGAAAATCATAAACAAATGAATGTGAAAAGATTTTTTTTTACAGACTAAACTTCCTTGTTTTCAGTGATATTTTTTTTTGTGGTTGTAGTAATCTTTATTCACTAACATTATGTGAGAGTGAAGAGCTCTCTCTTGTAGCTGTGCAGCTTAGGAATGGATAATGGTGCTATTCTATGCTTTGATTCTGTCCTCATAAAGTTTTCCTTCTTTTGTCTTTGTCTTTACCTCACCTTTTCATGGATACCCTTCTAGACTGTTGCAGCGTCACTCTATATAGTTGGTGCACCCACTGGTCACTATATATACATTGCAATGCATATTCACACGTTTCATTCCAACTCTACCATAACCTTTTGGGTGTAAAGGGGCATCACCATCCTACATTTTCTTCATTGTAGACCTCTTCACTCTCATTGCAGTTGTAGTTGCTAAGGTTGCTTGTGCTCCACCAATTTCTTCAAACAATAAAATGAGTCAGGCATATTCTCATACAGGCTCTGGTTTGTTCTTTTCCTCCACTTCATCATATACTTTAGTCCTTTATCCTTCCTTGCACCTAGCATGAACTTTAGTCTTTAGATTTGTATCACTTAATTATAGGACCTTCTTGGTTCTATTTATCTATTTTGTAAACCATTTGGTATACTATTTCAGCTTTGATACTCTTATCAATGTAAAAGATTCTCATGACTTTGTACTTGAGTTTTGAGATCTGTTAGTAACTATCTCCAAACTTAACATGTCATTGACTACTATGTTTTCTTGCTTACAATTCCAGGCAGCAGAACCACCCGAAGAACTTTTGAGTTTGGAAAGACATATGTAGTGAGACCCAAAGGAAAACACCAAGCTACTATGATTTGGTTGCATGGTCTTGGTGACAATGGATTGAGGTATATATGGATGCAATCTCTCTTTGATGTTATCATAGGCCATTCTAACATTGTCACAACTATTAGCTGTTCATTCTCATACTAGTTGTCCTATATTCACTTTTCTTTTGGTGGATCCTTTCACTTTCTTTCTACCTCTCACAATCTTTAATGCTTTCTAATATTATACTTTTTTTTCTTTTCTTTTTCACTGTTCTCTTTTTAACTTTTCTATAGAAACGATGTACAGCTAAGGTATTTGTGGCACATGGGAATGAATTATTTCATGTTGAATTTTCACACAATTCAACACGTGATATGTTTTTGCCTATTTCTATAGACATTAAGTATGTGGGTCATGAATCATAATTAATATTGGTTGACATCATGAGTACAAAGATACACACAAATTTTTCACATGGTCATGTCTCATGAAAATTCAACATTAGAAGATTCATTGTTGAATCCCCAGTCCTATGCTCCACCTTCAAAATATACACTTTCTCATGTTTTGTTATGAAAATTGGTACATTCTAGTAATGCTCCTTACAGTGCTTATTATGTTCACTGAAAATACCATTGAGTTTGAATATTTCAAAACAGTGTTTTAAACTTCCTGTGTTAGACATTCCTTTTCCATGCATGCTTGAGTGCTTTATTCTAGACAATTTTATCAAGCAAACCATTGGTTCCTAATGGATGTGTTATATTTACTAACCAGTGACATTCTTATCTAATTTTAAGCTTTGTTTATTGTAGCTCATCTCAGCTTTTGGAATCCCTTCCACTTCCAAATGTAAGAATTTTATATATTGAATCAGTTTGAGATTAACTTGATTTAATTAATTTGTTTTTGTGCCAATATTCCCACTATTATATGATATGACATGATGTAGATAAAATGGATTTGTCCAACAGCCCCCACCCGTCCTGTGGCAATACTTGGTGGTTTTCCCTGCACAGCATGTATGACATACATAAACTTTTTTGTTACTATATGTAATCTAAGACTTTTATAGTCATAAAAAAAGTCTAACTTTCTTGGTGGCTTATTAATCAGGGTTCGATGTGGGAGAACTTTCAGAAGATGGCCCAGATGATTGGGAGGGTTTGGATGCCTCAGCAACACACATTGCTAACTTGTTGTCAACAGAGCCTGCTGATGGTACACTCTCAAGGCCAAATAACATAACTTTTTGCAATTTTACAATGTCCCACAATATCATTTCCGTATAATTATTAGTTAAGAAAATTGATCAATCTTTAACTTTGGACTATGTTTTTTGTTCTTTAAACATATCCAGTTTGTGTATAGATGAAATTGATATAATGAATTATGTGATAGTGAAAGTTGCTATTGGAGGGTTCAGCATGGGTGCAGCAATGGCCCTATACTCTGCAACTTGTTTTGCTGTAGGAAGGTATGGAAATGACATTCCCTACCCTGTCAATCTAAGAACAGTGGTTGGACTAAGTGGTTGGCTTCCAGGATCAAGGTATGTTGTAAAACTATTTGTTTGCACTCATATTAACGATAACATTGGTCTTTTAACTGAAACATGAGACTTTACATACTAAATTCACATGACTGACATGGTGGTTGAAACCTGCTACTTGTAGGAGCTTGAGGAACAAGATAGAAGTATCACATGAAGCAAGAAGAAGAGCAACTTCATTACCCATTTTGTTGTGCCATGGAATCAGTATGCATCTATTAAACTAACAAGTTAAGGTCATTGTTAATGCTTAGGATTGTAATGTGCTTTGTACTATTTGTAGGTGATGATGTAATCCTTTACAAATATGGTGAAAAATCAGCTCAATCTTTGTGCTCCGCAGGGTTTCGATATGTTGCATTCAAATCCTATGATGGGTAACAACTTTCATAGATGAAATTATCCCACTAATTGGTCATGAATTAGTTAAAGCAAGTGTTCATCTTTTATTCTATGATGTGTGCAGGCTTGGTCATTACACAATTCCTAGAGAAATGGATGAGGTTTGCACTTGGCTTAGTTCAAGGTTGGGGCTTGAAGGGTCCTCATAAGTAACTTAATAAGTATCAGTTAGTTCATGGTTGTAGAAGGCATATGGAACAATAATAGCTAAGGTGGGAAAATGCATATGCACCAATAGGTAGATCATGGAAAGGGTAAATATTTGTGACAATTTATTTTCTGAATCCTTTTTGTAATGTTCCTCATCAATAAAATATTATCTAAGTATTTCCCTCATTATTTTTGCACTTTTGTTTATTATTCTATCCAAGCACACCAACTTAAAAGAAAAGAAAAAGAAAATGTAGATATTTTTTTAACTTTTTTTTTCATATGACATAGGATATAGTTAATATTATAAATTCAAGGCTATATATAGCATTGAATTGTACATAGATGAAACGAGATTATAAAGTCAGGATAATAGAAAATGCTTTAGGAAAGCTTATTTAAAAAGTGATGCTGCCTAAAACCACTACAAGATAGTAACTAGTTTCTGCGATGGTCTTCATCATTCTGGCCCAACCCGAGAGTTTGCTTCACAGCCTCTGTAGCACCTTGGGCCGCGCCCTTCACCTTCTCCCCTGTCTGCTGCAGAAACCCTTGGGTGTTGTCCTTCCCTGATTGGGCCGATTCCTTCGTTGACTGGCCCATTCCTGAGGTCTTCTCCTTTGCCGCTTGGGAAGTGTCGCAAGTCTTATCCTTCGCAGCTTGGGCTGTTTGTTGGGTCTTGTCCTTCGCAGCTTGGGCCATATCGTGGGCCTTGTCCTTTGCAGCTTGGGCCTTATCCCCAAGATTGCCCATAGTCTGCTTGGTCTTTTCCTATGTCACCAAACAAAAACCCAGCTTCAATGTTAATTACAAATTAAGAAAAAATGCATAAAACAATATTAAATATATATATATAATTGTTTTCTCTAAAGCAATTGGTGGATACAAGAAGGAAACATTGGTAGCATGAATTGTAGAGAGAAAATGATATAAATGGTTGTTACCTCAGTTCGGCCCTTGGTTTCAGCAGCAGTGTAGCCTTGGTTATGGGATGCCATTTTCTCTTCAATATCAAATCTCAAACTTTTGTTCAACTTACTTGTGATCATGTTTGAGTTACTTTCTCTCTGTTTATAGAGTTTCATGTCCTTGTTAGTATTGGCACGTGTCCAACTCTATGACACGTGTAAGGCACGTGCCACTCTTAAAATTGAGTGTGCTTTACAGCTTTCCATGCAGGGAATGAGCCTGTGGATTTTCGCCACGTTATCCACTTTTTCATGTGAAATAATTTGAAGGAAGAAAGATAAGGTGAAAAAGAAAAAAAATGGTTTAATTTAAATAAGTTCTTCGTATTAAAATGTAATAATAATTAAATTATATCGTAAGAATAATATATAGAAATTTATTTAAACAATTAAATGATGCATACTTTCTATTTATTTATTAACAATTATTAACTTGTAAAAATTTATACGTTTATAATTGGTCAAAGAGAAATATCACAGATAATATGTAAAAATAATTAATTGAACTGCTCTTTTCCTAACTTAGTCTGAGTCTGATATGACTAAATTTCTTGCTTATCTTTGCTGCGCAACCATATCTATGCTTAAAATGCTGAAATTTATTTTAAAGATTAGTTAAATTTGATGTTAACAATAAATTTAGATACTTATAATAGTTGATTTTATAAAGTGACATGATTATTGTTGTGTGTTGTTATTAGTTACGTTTTTACATGTAAAATATAAAGGGAACAGTTTGATTAAATTATATTTTTTTCATAAATTTAAGTATTTGTAATTAAATTCTTATAAAAATTTATTTTATTAAATATCTAAAATTTTGACATTTTTTAATTTAATTTTTAATAAAATAATAATACCGTTTGATTTTAGAATTTCAAATAAAATATCATAAACTTGGACCATAAAAAAAATTAGATTTTATAACTTTAATTATCTATATAGAAATAACATAAATTTTTTTTCACAAATTTAAATATTAAAATAAAAATCAAATCATTTATAAGAATATACAAAACAATATAATCGAGTTTGAAAATCTTTATATTTCTTATCAAGTTTAATATATTAATGTAAAGATTATAACATCAATACAGGACATGAATGAAAAAATATATAAATTTTAACATTTTTTTTTGAAAGCATTCAATTCAGAATATTTAAGTATGTGATGAACTTAAAATTTAACTGAAGGATATCCTCTATGTGAAAACGCACCAACAATAATAATAACAAATAATAATAATTAGATTACTTCAATTT
>Ga0123340_1001907_pt1 | contig 18147 bp, 21 predicted proteins | sample SirMexnodulemix_FD_89961 | JGI IMG/M metagenome (GOLD analysis project Ga0123340, IMG submission 89961) | Root nodule microbial communities of legume samples collected from Mexico - Siratro Mexico nodule mix | ecosystem: Host-associated > Plants > Roots > Nodule | place: Mexico: Nepantla... | reverse complement strand
TCACGGTATGTTATATAATTAAATTATTAATTTTATAAATATATTTTGATATTATTATAATTTTTAATTTTATTATTATTACTTTTAGTATTATTTTTATAATCTTGTTAAAACAATTATTATTAATAAATATTATTACTATTAATATATCATATAATTAATTATATTTATTTTATCATTATATAAATACAAATATTAACATATTAATAATCAAATAAATTATATAAAAGCATTTGAAAAAACTCTTTCCCTTCAAATCGTCGCAAATCTTAGCTTGAAGAGAAAAAAGTTGACAGTAAACTTTTTTTTCTCGTTTTTTGTTTTCTATTAATATTTTTTCTCCCGTTTTTCTAACTTTCTTCTCATTTGATCCAGAAGCACCGTAATAAAGTTTTACATTTGGAGAATTTGTTTTGGAAGGAGAAAGCGAGTTTAAACTATTTCTTTAACGGAGATATAATTTTCTTTTTTACATTACATGGCTAACTGCAATACTAGTTTCCCAATGATTAGTAATAATATGATGGTGAAGAAGTTTTACATAAGCCAGAAGAAACTCAAAACCATATTCTTAACTACTACCAATCTTTATACTATGCATGCAATAAGGTTTAGGAGAGCATTACTTTTAAGTTTGTTTAGATTGTGGTCCCTATTTTTGTTTCTAACGAGGATAATGTCACCTTTATTCTTAGCCTTTTAATTCTAAAAGTAAAGTAGCAAATATTCAATTTGAATAAGTATGAGTTCTCCTTGACATGATGGTTTTGGAGGTATTTTCTATCAAAGGTATTGGGAAATGATTTCTTCTTGTGTTATTGCCTCCCATTTCTGGTTACAAAATTTGGATTTTATCTAGAATGATTTTAATGTTATAACTCTTATCCTTAAGATAGAACATTCCAATATAATAATTGATTTTAGGCCTATCACTTTGGCTATTTTTTTCTAATTATAACCAATTTTTTTATTGAAAGGCTTGCTAGTGTTACTAATAGAATTATTTCCATTAATCAAAATAGTTTTGTTAATTACATAAACATAAAAGGTTCACTACAAGAAAAATTCAAAATATCAACAAATTTAATCCGTCGATAATTATTAATGAAAAAATTTAATGTCAAATTATCCGTTAAAAAATTAACGAACAATTTACGAACATAATTTATCGATAAATTACTCGTCAAGTTAGTGACAATTTTATTCTATCAATAATATTTAATATAATAATAATAACCTTATAATAATAAATCAGTGTGATCTTTAGTCGAGGATGGAGATTTTAAATCACAAAACAATTAAAGATTATTTATGTCAAACAGGTTAAATCTTGGACTAATTCTACATAAATTAGTTGCATCCTTACTACTTTCTCAACCAGGAAAATTTAGGACATCTTTTTACGTTATTGTGTTGCTTTTTAAGTTTTGGAATTAATCGCAAAATGCTTTGAAATGTTATGTACATTGTCATTTCTTCTCGTTTTGATAACTTTTCCTAACAATAATTATAGTTCATATGGATGTGGAATTTGATAACTTTTCTTAACAATAATTATAGCTAATATGGATGTGGAAAAGGTTACTTGATAATATTTTTTAAGTCATTTAAAAGATGAAGAATGCTATAAAATTTGGTTTTCCTATTGAATTTTATTTAGCTTTATCCATGTTTATTAGCAAAATGTAGTTTGATTAGGAATATGTATAAAGGTTTTATGGTCAATAATGTGAATGACATCACTGTTCATAAATAATTTAAGACATGATTGGTGAATAAACTCGTAAAGTGATTTTTGTTATTTTGAAAACTTCTTAGTAGAGGGTTTGTAAAGTGCAACATTGTTGGTGTTACATTACATTGGTACCCTTGAACTAATGGCTTGTGTTAGGATCCTTAGAGAAAACGTTGAAAATTTTGTTATTGGTTTTTTCTTCTTTTATTGGTGTTGCCTTGGCTTTGAAAAATGAGTTAATAGATATTATTTTGGCTATTGAGTTATCAATTATTAGATAATTAATTATTAGATAATAAACCTCACTTTGAAGTTAATTGAATGAGTTATTTCTTTTATACTGCATACGCTCACACACACTATATTATTTAAATGTATACCAAAATTTGATAATGATATTTTCAAAGTATTTTTTTTTATGAAGAACCTAATTTATACATGAAAATTATAATTTGAAATAAAATTATCATTCTCCATAATTCAATTTCCCTTGAATAAATAATTCACATGCAGGTTAGGTTTTTTGAAAATTAGTTAAGCTGATTTTCTAGGTTTTCTTTTACAAGCACCATAATTCCATAAAATGTGTCTTGAATAAATAATTCCAACTTTTTATACTTTGTTACCTGGTAAAACTTAATAATTTTGTGTTTTGTAAATAGGGCAAAGTTAATTATATTTAAAAATATTTTTACCATTATAACAAAAATCAACAAAAGAAAGTACGACATTATAACAAAACTTGATTTAAAATATTCTAATATAAAATGAATAGTAGAATATCAATATGTAAAAGACTAAATAATATAGTTTAAAATTAATTAAAACTAATTATAAATATTTCAAAATATATTTCTATCAATAAAGTAAAACTAAGTTTAAAATCATAGAAATTATTTTACATTATCAAATAATTATATCAAATAGGAAGAATTCAATGTTCCAATGTCAATAATTTTTATCTGCCAACTATAAATCAACTTTCCAAAGTTTGACTAGATTTACTAACCATAATAATAAAATCAAAAGAAAAACACTTTAGAGTTAAGAAAATTCTTGGTCCTTATGACATCCTACAGTTGTGTTAAGAAAATTCTTGTTCTTATGTCTTCATTTAGATTACCCGGTCTAAAGCCTCTACATCGACTAGATTAATTGTTTCCAGAATTATCACATGCCTCAAGAATTTTTCAATCTATGTAGAAGAATAAACACACAAGTCTGAATAATTGACTAAGTATTAGTCAGAATTTTCAATTAGGAATTTAAGATAGTGTGGTGAAACTTCTTCACAAGCAAAATAAGACTGATTCTTCCCGTATCTCCATGCTTTATTCTTGCATCCTTATACTTTAAAAAATGTTAAAAATACTCTTTTTATATTCTATAATCTATAATATTGTTTTATTTCAGATTATATAATTTAGAATTGTTTTTATATTCTGAGTTACAAAATTCATAGTAAAATTTATATATTCTGAATTATACAATTTAAAATATAATTTTTTTTATGTTTTAATTGTATATTTAGAACACAATTTTATATAATAAATTGTGTAATCTAAAATATAATTTTTCTTATTTTAGATTAAAAATTACATTTTAAAGTAAGAGGTGACATAATGTATGATTTATTTAATTTTTTTTCGTGAAAGTTATAATGGCCATTTTATTGAATCTATGGAGGTGCAAGAAAAAAGTATGGAAGTGGAAGAAAAATCACTCACAAAATAATGCACTTTGAAAGCATAAACCCAATCCTACCAGAAACATCCATAGGGCTCCTTCATCTTACACCCACGTATTTGTTTTCTGCACCTTCCATTCTTTTAAATATCTATTTTACCCTTTTTATCTTATAATTAATTCAATCTCTAAAATATTCTTTATTATCTCGTGTACATTCAAGAAGAAACTATTGTGATACAATAAGAAGGAGCCTGTTCATTACCATCACTATTTACGCCATTTTAATAAAAAATATTTCCTCCAACCCCATTTTTAAGCCCTCATCTCTATAATTGGGTATAATAATCGAATTGTCGTATTCATTCTTCCTTCATTGTATTCCATTCCTGCTGTAACCACTAGTGTAGTTGTTGTTACACCTTCACTATTACACAAGAAGAGTAAGAAGGAGAGAGCTATAATTGGAAGAAGAACAATAAGAAAAATTCCTATTTTAGAAAGCTCTTTTTGGAGAACATTTAGTGTATTCTGGAAAACTTATTTTGAAAAACACATTCTTCAACATATTATATATATTTTGAAAAGTTAGTTATAGGAATTCAGTTTTGAAAAGTTATTTTGTAACGTATTTAATACGTTTCAAAAAATTTATTCTTAAAATCTTATTCCAGAAATCTTATCCTATTTTGGAAACATGTTCTAAAATGTGTTTTGAAAAAAATTCTAAAATGAGAAGTCAGTTCAAATAAAGGTAAAATGTTATTTTGAATATTATAGCGGTGCAGATTTAAATTGAGGGGTGCAAGAAGTAATTGCCCATGTTAACTGCATCAAAAACCAAAGCCCAAAAATTGAGATGGAATAAGGCCTATCAAATGCTAAACATATAAAGGATAAAATAAAAGAAGGACAAAACATCCCATTACTATTATCATGAGAAATTATGAACATTTAGATGTATTTTGTTAAATTTATGAAAGTAATGGCCACCATGATTCGCACAAGAGTAAGCATTTTGTGCTTATAATAGACCACATAAATATATGTCAGTATGATACACATAAATTCATAAATGTATGAAGTTATTTATTTCGTAATTTTTATATTAATTGTTACTCTAAAATTTTATAAGCTGTTTATGATAAACTTAAACATACATTTTTCTAAAGATTCTTAAATTAATCAATCATTTGAAATGTATATAAATACTTTCGATGTCATCTAATTTGTTATTATATGTCAGGCCTTTAATCTAAACATTCTTCACACTTTCTAATTTTATTTCGTATATCTAATGATTGTAAGTTTAAATCATTTGGCTGTTGACAACTAAATAGGATATAAATATCATACATACTATATAACTTATATGATTTTTTATGTATAAGTAAGTTAGTTCATTTTATTTTATAACAGTATATGAAACTGTAGAATTTAAAAAGTAATTAAAAAAAATTATGTGCACTACTGAAAAAAATAACCAATGCAAATATCATGTGTTATGATATTAAAATTATTTTTTTATGAAAAATATCAAATTGTTTGGTATCTTTATTATTTTATTAAATAATTTGTATAAATGTTTTCATTTTATACGTATTGTCTGAATATTATTTTTGTTCACAACTATATCTCTTAATTTAGAAGTGCAACGATGCATAGCAAGTTTCAAATTCCATTGAAAATTTTCGAAAAATAACTCGTGATATATTAGTTTTTTTCATATTTGGTTAACTTATTTTGATTTATTTTAAGATATTTTAAATACTGTTTTTTAATTTCTTATTTTTAAATATTTGCTCATGAAAATTACTTCTGTTTATAATATTAAGATTATGATAAGTTATTTTGAGTAACTTTTAAAGAATCCATAAAAGCCACTTTTAAAATAAAAAGTCCGTTTATTATTGAAATCAAATATAAAACTCCTTTACTTTATATGAGAATTTCCAAATTTAAACCACATAAATCTTAAAAAAAGGATAAATAAACTGTTCTATTTATTTTTAATCATTATGCTTTGGAAAAACAAACCAGTTAGCCCTTAATCTTAAATAAGCATAAACTTTATGTTTTAAAGATAAGAATCAATCATACTTATTTCATTAAGAAAGGATTTGCTTTGAAATTCTTGATTATTACTTAGAACTATAATCATATTTTCATTGAGTTATGTACTGTTATATGGAGCAACCTCAATTTTATCGTCCAGTAATATAAAAAATGGACAAACTATATAGTATACCAGAAAATATTAATTAATTATTTCAATATAACTACTGTTTCGATACATTCAATATATAGTCTCACATTGTTTAGGAGTTGAGACCAATGTTAGTTTAAATAAACTTTCTTCTCTTAATCCTTCGAGACACCTTTTAAAGACAAAACCGTGACGGAGCAACCGAGCTCCAAAGCAGACAATACCTCGGATGCGGTGATTGACCCTAACAATGCTTTTTCAACGGACTTGAGGTCGGAACATTGACGCCATTTGTGGAAACCTCTTCCCTTAGCGCTCGACCCGGGGGCTTGTTTCGGTACACCCAATATAGTCCCACATCGCTTAGGAGTCGAAGCCAAGGTCAGTTTAAATACACCTTCCTCCCTTCACCTTCCAAGGCGCCTTTTAAGGACAAAACCGTGACGGAGCAACGGAGCTCCAAAGCGGACAATACCTCGGATGCGGTGATTGACCCTAGCAATGCCTTCTCAATGAACTTGAGATCGGAACATTAAATGTTCCTACCGAGGATATGACGCTAATTGAATGCTCTGTTGGAGTAACTGGTCGAGCAGTTACCAAGTGGTTGCAGGTGGACCTGAGATGGGAGGGAGAAGTTAGATTACTTGATTCTTGGTAATTCGGGGACGACCACAATTGACCCAAATTCTCAGGGTGCTGACGGTACACAAGCCCCCCGAGCTTCGAGTCATAGATGACGAGTGAGTTAAAGTAATAAGAATGTCCCAACTGTATAATATATATAGGGGACAAGGTGTTAATATGAGTTTACGTATTCGAATCCCATCTCATAGCGAAGCTTGAACACTTTGGGTGGATCTCAGTTTATTTGACTGAGCTCGCTTAGTCGAGCTTACATGACCGAGCTCTTCGAACGACTATTAGCTTCCTCTCAAAGTTGTGTGCTTCTTTTCCAATCATTTGACTTGTGGGTTCTCGCCATTTCTCTGCTCTTGGTAAGTTCTTGTGCCATGACTTCTCGTCTTCCTACTGGTTCTGGTTCTCCTTCTAACGATGGTGCTGCTAGGCGAATCGCCGTGGGCGACCAAACCCTTAAAATAGTAGGTTCTTTTGCGGAAAGGCCTCTTGTGGCAGAACCGCCTAATCCTCCTCCTGTTTCTGAGGTAGTAAGGAAGCGTAAGGTTGAAGCTTTGCCGAATGGGCAGGCTAAGAAAAAGAAAAAGGGGAAGGAACGACATCGTTACCCCCCTTCGGGTGACCCAACTTATGTGTGGGTCAATGGAGAGGTTGATAGTTTCGTCTCTCGGTGCACTAGCTCTTAACTCTCGGAGCGTATACGATTATACGACATTTATGCTCCAGATTTTGTTCTTACATAAGCTGATGTGGTTGTACAAGGTCGGAGCCTGTATATATGCATCCTGCTGCTGACACCTACGACTATACTTATGTATACGAGTATATGTTCGAGACCTACTATATGTAACTTCCTTTTTCTAGTTTTGAATGTAGTATGCTGACTATAATGGATGTGGCTCCTAGCCAACTGCATATCAATAACTGGGCATTCCTTAGGGCTTTCCATATTTTATGTCATTTTCTCCACATAAGGTCGACTGTAAATAAGTTTATGTTTTTCTATCAATTGAAGTATGGTGATCCTGTGGGTTGGGTTTCTCTGAGTGCTATTCACGACAACTAACTGTTTACTCTCTACTCTCAATCTTGGAAGAAGTTTAAGGATGGCTTCTTTAAGCTTAAGGCTAACAAAAATGACCCTCTAAAACAAGTTTTGTTCAATGAGGACTTTGCCCCCAGGTTCCCTCTCTACTGGCAAATGCCAAAGAAATTTAAGTCCTGTGATGGTAGAACGCTATCGCCTGAGGAGAAGATTGACATTGAAGTGTTGTTTGGTCTTCCTCGGCCAATTGATACTAAAAAGTTGTTAGACACCCAGGTCGTTGAAGATCCTGAGTCTTATTTTAATGGTGAGTGTTATAGTGCTAAGTGATTGTGTCTGTGGCTTTGCCTTTTGATTGTTTGATTTGATATCTAATATTGACCTCTAGTACCTTTGTTCTTTGGCAGAAATCATGGGTGATGATTTTGATTATACCATATAAAACAGGCTCTTCAATCTGTATCCGGGTTGACTTTGGATGCTCCATTGGAGGGTGCTGGCCAATCCTCTAGGAAAAGGAAGCTTTCTAAGGTCGAATCTTCTTCTCAGCCTGAAGGATCTTCCATTCATGTGCCAATCTTGGATTCTCATCCTTCTATGGATTGGATGGAAGGTGATCAAGATCCTCCTCTTGCTGTAGACCTGACTTCTTCTCCTTCTCCATCCCTAAAGAAAAAGAAGTCGACCACTGGTGCCATAATGCGATCTTACACTTCTCGAGACTCTGCTCCCAGTAATCTACCACCAATGAAGTCTTTGGCTTATCTTGAACTCCCTGGGCTGGTTATCTTTGGGCAGGATCCGATGACTCGGGTGGATTCTGTTGCGACCACCAATGAACATGTTGATTCTTTATGGAGGCTGAACCTTGACCTGAAGTCAGTTCGCTCAGGAATAGGGGGATTCAAATTCCCTTTTGTCTATGATACAAAATTGCTGAATATTGCAAGTGCAGAAGGGGTTGTCGACTCTTGCACCGTGTTGCTGGGGCGTTGCATGCCATGGTGAATCATTTGAAGAAAGTCGCCTCCAACAGCACCAAGGTCCGTTCACTTGAAGCTCAACTTGAGGATGCTATCCTTTCCAAAGATAAAATGACTAAGGATCTGACCTTGGAATTGGAGCAAGGTCAAGGTCAGGCGAAATCATTGGAGAGTGAACTCGGTTGGGTGAGAGCCAAACTGGAGGAGTTGGAGAAGCGTCAGGAAGAGCTTCGAGTCGCCCATGAGAACGTTTGCAAGATTTATGAGGAGCGACTTAAGGCTGTTGAAAGTAAGTATCAGGAGCGTATTGGCGCTCTTGAGGATCAGCTTGACACTTCCAAAGCACAGTGCTCATCCCTTTCCGGACAGAATGAAGAATTGAAAAAGGGTGAGTCTGTTATGAAAGAACAGATTGGCAAGCTTGCCAATATGGGGATGCGAGCATATTCTGAAGGATTCAAGAAGATTGCGTCAAGCTACCTTCTTTCAACCCTCCTTAGATCCTTCACAATTTGTGTTAAAGAAAGATGTTGACAATGACGAGCTTGTTGACAAATGATCACATTTAATGCTTTCTCTTTCTTCTTCTTTGTTGGTCTGTAAGACAATTGCTTAACCTTTTGATGATGGTATTTTGGGTTTGTGTAATTTGAATGTGGTGTGTGTTTAAATTCTTGTCTCGTTTTATCATCATGTTTGATCTCATTACCGATCTTATTTGGCTTTTGTTGTCATATATGGTACATGAATATGACATTTTGACTGTGTTGTCAAAGTAGTATAAGGCTCATTATTGAGCTCATATAGCCTTATTGATCAATAAGCATAATCCCTCGGTCTGAATCAGGTCGAATGTAAATATCATGTCGAGTGTGATTGTTTTGTGCCTACGAACAGAGACAGGCTATAAACTCATATGGCTCATTAGAGTGGTTATAAGCGAAGTGTGATACCCAGATTGGGTTAACTTTTTACTAATTCATCATAAATAATCGAGTAAGAATTGTGATAACTCACGTTTTTATTGAAAACTTCAAGTGTGTCTTGTTAAGACCTTACTCGGCAAAACTCTCCTTAGGAAAAAAAATCCAAGTTAAGGAAAAATAGTACATCACTTGAGTATATAAAACATTCAAATAAATCCTATTTGCAATAAGATAAAAAAATTTTCACCAAAATATGAAGACGAGAATAAATTGTTCTAGCTGTAATATGAAAGTGGTAGTTTCTAACTATAGTATGGCTTCAGATGAGTTGTGTTCCAAGTTATTGAGATTAGTTGGCCATTCAGCTATTCTAACTTATAACCTCCATTTTGGAAGGAGTCTATTACTCAGTAGGGATCATCCCAATTTGGGGCGAGCTTACCTTGCTTTTTATCTTTAAGAGCTTCGTCCACCTTTCGTCAAACCAGATCGCCCTTGCGAAACGTTCTTTCTCTGACTCTAGTGTTGTAGCGCCGAGCTACTCTTAGTTTTGCTGCTTCTTCTCTGATTCGAGCTTCTTCTCAGACCTCATGAATGAGATCCAAATTGATTCTTAGCTCCTCATTGTTGACGTTTTCATCAAACTGCTGTCTTCTTAGTGATATTTCACCAAGCTCTACGGGTATCATCGCATATGATTCGTATGTTAACCTGTACGGCGTTCCCTTTGTAATAGACTGTGGAGTACAATGGTATCCCCATAGAATTTTGGGGACTTCTTCAGCCCAAAGGCCTTTGGCTTGGCCTAACTTCTTCTTGAGCTCGTTTAGGATTACTTTGTTTGCAGCTTTTGCCTGACCGTTCGTCTGTAGGTGTTCCACCGAGGACACCTTATGCTTTATACCGAGCTATTGTAAGAAACTTTCAAAACCTCCATTAATGAATTGCCGACCATTGTCTGTGATTAAATAGTGCAGTAATTCATGCCTGCAAATAATGTTCTTTCAATAGAATTTCTGAACTTGTTAAGTGGTGATGGTTGCTGAGGGTTCGGCCTCTATCCACTTTGTGAAGTAGTCAATGGCGACTATGAGGAATTTCACTTGTCCCTTAACAAGTGGAAACAGTCCAAGGATATCTATGCCCCATGTAGTAAATAGCCACGGTGAAGTGATTTGGTGTAACTCCTCCATGGGAACAGTGTGTAAAGGCCCGAATTTCTGACATTTCGAGCATTTCCGAACAAAAGAATGGGTGTACTGTCTCAATGTGGGCCAGTAATATCCTGCTCGGATCACCCTTGCTGCCATGCATCGTGCTCCCAAATGCATTACGCATATTCCCTGATGCAACTTGGCGAGTACGTATTTGGCCTGGGCATCATCTAAGCATTTGAATAGCGGTGCAGAGAATCCTCGCCGGAAGAGCTCCCCATTGTTCAAGATGTAGAACGATGCTTGTCGGCAAACTCTTTTTGCTTCTTTCTTGTCATCTGGAGAATCTCATTAGAAAGATACTCGATAATGGGTGTCATCCAACTATTTTTCCCTGTATTTATTTGGAATACATCACTATGGTCCCAACTTGGGCTTGTTAGGTTTTCCTGGATCAACGTCCTATGTTGGCCGACCTTCTTCGTGCTAGCCAGTTTTGAAAGAATGTCAGCTCATTCATTTGCTGTCATCGGAACATGGGTTATAGTGAACTTCTTAAATTTATCGATCAAACTCTTGGCTATATGATAATATTTTTGTAAAAGTGGTTCCCTAGTTTGGAATTCCCAGTTTATTTGTCCTGTTATCAACTGAGAATCACTTTGACATTTGAGTTGTTTGACTTTGAGCTCTCTAGCCAACTTAAGTCCTGCAATTAGTGCCTCTTATTCTGCCTGGTTATTGGATGTTCCGAAGTTAAATCGTATGACTTGCTCAATGGTTAGTGTATCAGGTCCTTTCAGGATTACTCTTGCTCCAGCCCCTTTCTTATTGGATGATCCATCAACGTTCAAAGACCACCAGTTGCTCTTTTCAATTATGGGCGGCAGTTCAGTGAGGAAATCTGCTAGGAATTGAGCTTTTATGGGTCCTGGGCTTTCATACCTGAGGCCAAATTCAAAGAGCTCCACTGTCCATGCCATCATTCTGCCTCCTAACTCAGGCTTCTGAAGGATTTGTTTGATGGGGTAGTCAGTTCGAACTGTGATTTCGAAGGTTCTGAAGTAGTGACGTAATCGTCTTGCAGAAAACACGAGTCTGAGTACCAACTTCTCTATTATATGGTATCGCTCTTATGCTGGTTGTAAAGTTCGGCTAGTGAAATAAACTGGAAGTTGTTTCTTTCCTTCCTCATAAACGAGTACCGAGCTTACTGCAGAATCAGATACAACTAGATATAAAAAGAGTTTACTATGGGGAGGGGGGCTTACCGGGATGGGTAGTGTTGCCAAATCTTGTTTCAGTTTTTGGAACATTTCCTCGCATGATTCATTCCATTGAAATTGTTGAACTCCCTTAAGTAACTTATACAGAGATTTGAATTTTTCGGCCAATTTTGGTAAGAACCTGGAGAAAGCTGCAAGCTTGTCGTTCAACCTCTGTATTTCTTTTAGAGAATTCAGACTTCTCATACCCAGAATTGCTTCGCACTTGTTAGGGTTGACTTCAATTACCCAAGTGTGACCATGAATCCTAGAAATTTTCCAGTTATTACTCCGAAGAAACACTTTTCAGGATTCAAGCGCATATTATGGGCACTTATCCTATTAAAGACTTTAGAGAGGGTTGAGGGATGGTCCTCTACCTTTTGTGATTTCACCACTATGTCGTCCACATATACCTCTACTATATTGTTGATCAAATCTTTAAATACCTTGTCCATTAATTGTTGATAGGTTGCCTCTACATTTTTGAGTCCCAAGGGCATCACCTAGTAACAATAATTTTCACCTTCCGTCATGAAGGTTGTTTTATCTTGATTTGGAGGGTACATCTATATTTGGTTGTACATCATAACCAATAGTGTTGTCAACAAGGCGGTCTATGTTTGGTAATGGGTATGTGTCCTTAGGACAGGCTGTTCGTGACTCTTCCAAACTTAGTGCATTGGTTGGGTTGTCATCCTAACTGGATTATTACAACTAGTTCATCAAAGGTAGGTCTGTTCTCCTCGAACTCTGTCCTGGGGTCTAGGTCTACTTGGATGTTGTCTTCAGGTTCTACTTCTTGCTTTATTTCAATGTTGAAACATTGGAAAGTCTCTGGATATGGGATTGTTGTTTCTATATGATTGCATTCTTCTTTGATGCTCGTTTAAGAGATCTCAAAGGTGGCGGAAGAGGTTGATGTGTGTGGAACTGTTCCTCTCACTGTGTATGGATTCACCCTGAAGCTTTGAGCGTAACATTCTCGAGGTGTTTTAGGTTCAACTTTGATGGTGATAATATCTCCCTGTTCAGAAGGGAATTTCATTGCCATATGAGGGGTGGAAACAATTGCTCCCAGGGTGTTGAGTGTTCTTCGGCCAATTAGCACATTATATGACGTGTCTGCTTCTACTAACAAAAATCTCACTGTTAATGTTCGATGAGTTCTCCCAACACCAAAAGTTGTTAATAGATCTACAAAACCTCTGTTATGCACTCTCTCTCTTGCAAATCTGACTAAGGGATCAGGGTATGACTTAATCATCTCCATTGACAAGTTGAGCTTCAAGAAGGTTGACCAATATAGCACGTCTGCCGAGCCTACCTGATCAACAAGTATCTTGTGTATCTTCTAATTAGCTATAGTGGCTGAGATAACCACAACGTCATCTTGGTTTGGATCGTGGATGCTGAAGTCTGCGTCTGTGAATGTTATCGGTTGTAACGATCTTGGTTGCAAGATGTTCACCGATTTGATGCTCTGCAAATGTCTTTTTTGTGCCATGCAAATGTCTTTTTTGTGCCAATTTAGAGATTCCTTCTCCTACGAAGCCTCCAGATATTGTATTGATTTCTCCAAGATTTCCTCCACCATTATTATCTTTTCTTTTCTCTTGCTCAGATTGAGGTTGTGTTTGAGCTGTTACGACCTCTGTCTGTCCTCGGTCACGACCCTGACATTGTCCCCGTCAAGGTCCTTCTCATCCTCGTCTTCCGCTTCCTTGGCCGCCGCCACGACCTCCGCCTCTATCGCCTTGACTTTGTTGAATGAAGCAATTTAAAGATCCTAACCTTATTAGGTCTTCTATCAAGTCACGCACCTTGATGCATTATTCAGTAGTGTGACAAGAGTTTTGGTGATACCAACATCTTTTGGTTGGGTCGACGTTGGGAGGACTTTGAAAAGGCTGAGGTAGGCAGACTAGTTCCAAGTTATAAGCCTCTTGGATTATCGTATCTCGACTAGCATTCAATGGAGTGTAAGCATCATATCTACTTACTCTCTTCCTCTTGGCTCTTGTTAAGGTACTCGGTGCCTCAGCTCTTTTCGAAGCTTTTGCATTTTCTTTGATGGCAATGTACTTTGCCGCGCGTGCTCGAAGCTCGTTCATATTGGATGGAGGCTCGGTGTATAATGTATTTAAGAATAAATCTGGTTTTAATCCCACTGTGATGGTGTGCATGGCTACTACTGGATGCAAGTTTGGTATGTTGAAGTAGGCTTTAGTAAAACGGGACATGAATTGTCTGAGTGGCTCATTTCTTCCTTGAGAAACATGGTGTAACGATGCCGAGACAGTGGTCATTGGTTTGCTATCGACGAACCAAGCTATGAATTTGGAACATAAAGTTCTAAAAGAATCAACTGAATTATGGGGCAGTGAGTAATACCATTCTAGAGTTGTTTCCTTCAAAGTAGTGGGAAATAGTCTACAATGTACTCTCAAATCTCCTGAGAACAGATTGGCCTGGGTCATGTAGGCTTTGACGTGTGCGTCTGGGTATGATGTTCCGTCATAAGGGTATACTTTTGGCCACTTCGACTTTTCAGGTAGTTGGGCCTCATAACTTCTGCTGTAAAAAGATGAAAACCTTCCATATAGGCTTCCAGTTCAAGGTTAAGCCTTGGTGTCGGTGTATTGCGAAATGAAAATTCTTGATCACCTTCACGTTACACCCTGACAAATCCACCCGACTCCACGCTGGGAATCCTCTGATGTAACTCTCTCTGAATCTGTTCCTGCCTGACGACCATTGTGGCCTGAGGTCTTTCGTCTGCCACAACATCAAGGGTTGTCTTGGACTATTTTCATTGGTCGTTGTCAGAACCCTGATAATTCTTGACATTGACTTCTGGCTCTGCCATTGGTCTAGACTGGTTTTGTCTTTCTTCGACCACAGGAACAGATGTACCTCGGTTTGTCCTGGGAGGTCCACCCAGGTCAACCCTAGTTTTCTTTGGTGGTTGGACCCTTACTTGACTCTCTTCAACATCTTCCAACACAGGTTGAAGGGTATGTTGACGAGTTGCCTGCTGCTTCTGAACTTCAGTGATATGATGGTGTAATGCTGCTATCTCGTTCCTATGAGCCTTGCGTTGGTCCTACATGTCTTTTCTAAGGTTAATTAGGGTTTTCTGGATGGCTTCCATGTTCGCTCTAAGGGCTTCAAATATTGCTGGATCCATCGATGTGAACGTGGTCGATCTGATTAAAATGGGGCGACACTTGTACTTGCAGCAGACAAAGTTTTAATCGGCCCCACGGTGAGCGCCAAATGTTCTTACCAAGGATACGATGGTAATTAAATGCGGGTTGTCAAATGAAGATTACGTTCACTTTGAAGTATTTAGCAATCCGAACTGCTCCAGGTTGATAGATGCTCCAAGAACCAGAGGGAGGCCCACCTGCGATGACACTTCGACACTCAAGTCAGCAGACGTATTTAGGGTAATGAATTGAATAGCCAATGAAAGTGATATTAGAAAAATTCGGTTACGCCAAATGTTCTTACCAGAATTAGGCTAGAATCTTCTGAGGTGGAGTATGGTTGATTTTGATAGAGTCAAATGTTCTTACCAAGGATACGATGGTAATTGAATGCGGGTTGTCAAATGAAGATTACGTTCACTTTGAAGTATTTAGCAATCCGAACTGCTCCAGGTTGATAGATGCTCCAAGAATCGGAGGGAGGCCCACCTACGATAACACTCCGACACTCAAGTCAGCAGTTGTGTTTAGGGTAATGAATTGAATAGCCAATGAAAGTGATATTAGAAAAATTCGGTTGCACCAAATATTCTTACCAGAATTAGGCTAGAATCTTCTGAGGTGGAGCATGGTTGATTTTGATAGAGTTGGGCCTTGACTAAGTTGGATCTTCTCTGATAATGGCTGCTGAGCTCTGATGATGAAGCAACGAGTGAAGATCCACCTAAACACATATGATGTGACCCCATACATCAGTGTAGAACACACCAGTATGACATATCAGGTATATAAAAGGGTTGCACTGATCTATATAGTTATTCTTACAGAGTCCACTGATAATGATAACGTAGGTGTAAACATTAGGAGATATACCCATTTGGGTCATAGCATATAATGCTTATCTAGGATTTTTCACCTGATCAAGCATGTAATACCCATACAATGAAGTGTTAAAAGTCAAAATATCCCGTTTCATAGAGCCTTTCAGCATCACAACCGAACAGATTCTTGGCTTGTTTCAGCAATCTCCTCTTACATAATGCATCAATCAACAGTGTATAAGTTACAACATCAGGGTAAATTCCCTTGGCAACCATTTCAGAATATAATTTCAAAACATCAGTTGTAAGACAATCTTTAAAAAGGCTATCAATGATTGAGTTGTAGATTACTGCTTTAGGCTTAATTGTCAGACCTTCAATCTATCGCAGCAAATGCATGACAGCTCTGGTTTCTCCAGTTTTGCAGAGCCCATCTATCAAAATACCGTAGGTAATTTGATCTGTGCGAAAACCTAATGAAACCATCTTCTTTTCAAGATTCAGTGCATTCTCAACTTCACCCTTAATACAATGACCATGTATCAATGTATTGAAAATAATTGTGTTTGGCTGATATCCCAATTTCAGAAGCATGCCGAACATAGAAAATGAAAAATTCACCAATGACAAACGGCAAAAATAATCCATGATCATGCCTGAAATAATAACATTTGGATTATTTCCTTTAAGTCTCATTTGATTGAAAAGAGAAATAACACTGTCATACTCCTTCCGCCTCGCAAAGAGACCCCAAAATCCTTCCAAACTCAATCATGGGAGGAACATGACGCTTACGAAACAACCTATGAAAATCGAAAACAGCTTCGTCAGATGAGGATGAATCAGACAAAAACAGGGAACTGAGCTTCAGACAAAATGGATGAAACTTCAAAGTTGAAGACATTGGACGAAATGGAAGAAACTTTGAAGTTATCGGCATCCACATACTTAGAAAATCAAAGGAATGACTGTAGAAATGGGAAATTAGGTTTTTTTAATTGATAGAAAAACATAAACTTATTTACAGCCGACCTTATGTGGAGAAAATGACATAAAATTTGGAAAGCCCTAAGGAATGCCCAGCTATTGGGATGTAGTTGGCTAGGAGCCACGTCCATTATAGTCAACATACTGCATTCAAAATTAGAAAAAGGAAGCTGCATATAGTAGGTCTTGAACATATACTTGTATACATAAGTATAGTCGTCGGTGTCAGTAGCATGATGCATATATACACGCTCTTACCTTGTACAACCACATAAGCTTATGTAGGGAACAAACTCTGGAGCATAAATGTCGTATGATCGTATACACTCCAAGAGGTAAGAGCTAGTGCACCGAGAGACGAAATTATCAACCTCTCCATTAAGCCACACATAAGTTGGGTCGGCCGAAAGGGGGTAACGAGGTCGTCCCTTCCCCTTTTTCTTTTTCGTAGCCTGTCCCTCCGGCAAAGCTTCAGTCTTATGCTTCCTTGCTACCTCGGCAACAGGAGGAGGATTAGGCGGTTCTACCACAAGAGGCCTCTCCCCAAAAGAACCTACTATTCTAAGGGTTTGGGCGTCCATGACGATTCGCCTAGCAGCGCCATCGGATTCCGTCCGAGAAGAAGAAGACAAAGTAGAAGGAGAACCATTACTAGTAGGAAGACGAGAAGTTATAGCACAAGAACTTACCAAGAGCAGGAAAATGGTGAGAATCCACGAGTCAAATGATTGGAAAAGAAGCACGCAACTTTGAGAGGAAGCTGATAGTCATTCGAATAACACAGTGGAATGAACTTATGCAATAATACCCTATGAATTTGAAACACGAGAGGGAAGAACGGAGAAAGTGAAACTCATAACACAACGTTTTAAAACTTTTTAGGGTCACGTGGAGGTAGGTCACACAATCAAGGAAGAACACGTGGAACCTCTACCTCGTCATATCAAAACGACAAAGGTGGCTAAAAAGGGGTTTTACCTACCACCTATGCACCTCGAAAAGCGCAAAAGTCAGAAAAATAATCATTAATGAAAAATCCCTCATTAATGCTCTATCAGTTTTATGAGCTCGGTCAGGTAATTGTTGAACATTAGATGGTCCAAAGTCCCTTTAAAGGATCAAATCATTTGATAAAGTTTTGATGATAACAAAACTCAAGTATATATTTATATTTGATGACTTATATACATTGCACAATTAACATTATTATTATCAAAGCAGGAGAAACATGGTCTATAAAGAGATAAGTTTTCTTACTACTTACTTTTATGTGATATTGATTTGATTTAAATTGATTTTATATCATATTGTGCTCTAACGTTCAAATTCGTTCATAATGGAAATTAATCAAAATATTATGAACCATTTAATTGTGATTAATTGATTTTATATCATATTGTGCTTTAATGTTCAAATCTGTTCATAATGGAAATTATTCAAATTATTATGGACTATTTAGATGTGATTAATTGATTTTATATCATAATG
>Ga0123340_1001906_pt1 | contig 18147 bp, 16 predicted proteins | sample SirMexnodulemix_FD_89961 | JGI IMG/M metagenome (GOLD analysis project Ga0123340, IMG submission 89961) | Root nodule microbial communities of legume samples collected from Mexico - Siratro Mexico nodule mix | ecosystem: Host-associated > Plants > Roots > Nodule | place: Mexico: Nepantla... | reverse complement strand
ATAATATATATATATATAATCCATTACGTTAAAAGCGTAACTGATTGCACATATATAAATATACGTGTAATTGATTACGCTCTTAATCGATTACGTATATATTTACAAAAATAAAATATTTTATTAATTTTTTTAAAATTTTTAATTTATTATAAGTTTAATTATTATATTTTTAATTATTTCATTTTAATATATATATTTTATTTAATTATTTTTATGTTAGAAAATAAACTTTATGCTTGTTTTTTTACATGTAGCGTGTAGTTTGAAAATAAAGTTTTTTTCATTTTTCATTCTTTGCTTAAAATGTTTCCGTCATTGGAAACAAATCGATCCTAAGTCTTCCATGTACCACTCATTCACTGTGATTGCTGCTTCGGGATTAGCACTTTTTGATACTGAATGCAAGAACCATGCAATCCAAGAATCTAGCTATCTATGTGTGAGGGATTCTTGATTCCAATCTTCCTCTTCATTAATGGATGTCTCCCTCTTCTCTTTTTGTGAATCGGTGGTGTCTCCTTTATGTATATCCTGTAAGAGAAAAAAGCCAAAACCGTGTGTGTGAATGGGTGCCCTTAATGACGTGCCTCCTGGCTTCATTTATGCATAACATGGACGAGGGGTCATATGTGTGCTAGGTTAGATGACGTGACCCCACCAAAGTAATAGATAAAAATATATATGTTATCTTCTATATTTATTATTTTTTTATCTTTTTTTTGTAAAAGTCTTAATAGGCTAGGCCCAAACTTTTTTTATATAAACTAAATACTTTAAAAGAAACAATTATATTTTTATTTTAAAAAACATGTTTTATCATTATTTAAAAATTATTTGGATAAGACATTTTCTTTACTTTTTTTTTAAAAAAAATTATTTTTCTTTAAAAGATAAAAGATAAAATTGATAAACTTAAATCATTTTTTTCTTTTTTTTTCACAAAAATATGAAAAAAAATCCAAACTTCAAAAAAACAATAAAATTTCAATGAAATGATTCTTATTTTTAATATCTTTTCCAAAAGAAAATATTTTTTTTATTATTTCACTCGGACGAAATTAGGTGTTGACAGGTCTCAAGTATGAAGGTATGGGACCAATGAAAACCCAACTCCTTGTCGACTTCTTGACTAAACTCCCGTTGATGCTGGAGAAGAATGAATGGTGGTTCCTTAGTGTTCATGGGTCATCTAACAAAAATATAGGAGAAGCTGGGATAATCCTTGAAGGTCCCGATGAGTTGACACTCGAGCAAGCTATTCGTTTTGGATTCGAAACATCCAACAACCAAGTTGAATATGAAGCCCTCATTTCTAGAATCTGATTGACAAGAGAGCTTGGGGTCAAACAATTGAAATGTCAAAGCAACTCGTAGTTGGTCATAAGACATATCAATGGAAAATTCTAAACCAAAGAGTCACTCTTGCAAAAATAATACCACATCGCCAGGAATCTGATCAATCAATTTGAGAAGTTCAGCAAGTGTCATGTTCCAAGAGTAGCGAATAAACGCGGCGACATCCTCTCGAAGCTCGCTAGTACAAAGAAGGTCGGTCAACACCAACCCTGATCCAAGAAAATTTGACAACCCCAAGTTGGGGTCACATCGATGTGCTTCAAGTGAATGTGGGCAAAACTAGTTGGATGACGCACATTATTAATTATCTAACTAACGATGTCTTATCCAATGTTGAGAAGAGAGCAAAGAGAGTTCGATGTCAAGCAACATACTATGTCATTAACAATGGCTAACTTTTTAGGTGAGGATTTTCTACTTTGTTACTCAAGTGCCTATACGAGTATGTCCTCGCAGAGCTACACCGAGAGATATGCGGAATGCATTCAGGAGCGCGGTACATGGCAACAAGGGTCTTACGAGGTGGATACTATTGGCCCACTCTTTGGCAAGATGTTTGTGCCTTCATCCTTAAATGCTCGAAATGCCAGAAGTTTGGTCCCCTCTACACTCTTCCTCCTGAAGAGTTGTATCAAATAATCACGCCATGGCCGTTCACTACATAGTGCATGGACATCCTCGAACCTTTCCCTTTAGCCAAAGGTCACGTCAAATTCCTCATCGTCGCTATTGATTACTTCACCAAATGGATAGAAGTCGAGCCCCTAGCAACAATCAACTCAGCAAGTTCAAAAGTTCTGTTGCAAGAATGTCATATGTAGACACGGGTTACCCCACTACTTGGTAACTGACAACGGCCGCCAATTCATTGATGGAGGTTTTGAACGATTCTTACAACAGCTCGACATGAAGCACAAGGTAACCTCGGTAGAGCATTCCCAAACAAATTGCCAAGCTAAAGCCACCAACAAAGTCATCCTATATGAACTCAAAAAGAAGATTGGACAAGCCAAGGGCCTCTAGGCCGAAGAGATTCCTGGTACTACCACCAAAGAAACACCTTACAGGCTCATATACGTATCGGATGCTATGATACCTGTGGAACTTGGCGAAACTTCATGACAAAGACAACAATTTGATAAAAAGCATAACGACGCCAACTTGAGTTTCAACTTAGACCTTATTTATGAAATCCGAGAAAAAGCTCGGGTTTCAGAAGAGGCTGCAAAACACATAGTAGCTTAGTGGTACAAAACATGTATTCGTGAAAGAATTTTTAACAAAGGGGACCAAGTATTCTGAAACGTTGGAGAAGCTTCGATAGACAAGTAAGAAGGAAAATTGACACTTAACTGGGATGACGCATACCGAGTGATAGATTCTTTCCAAAACGGAAGCTACAAACTCGAAGAATTAAGTGGCAAGCACATTTCAAGAACCTGAAACACCACCCATTTGAAGGATTATTACAATTAGTGAACTTGATGTAACCCTAAGTGTTGTACTCTCTATCCTTAACTTGGATTTTTTCCCAAGGAGGGTTTTGCTGAATAAGGTTTTAACGAGGCACACTTAGAAGATTTTTTTTAATACAAATCATATTTCTCCATATACTTAGTTTTATCATTGTTATAACGCCATACATTAGTAGAAAAATGGCCTTCTAAGTCGATTTTGGATCCAACGTACATGAAGGCGACATAGAAAGTCTTTGACAAATAACGTCGGTTATGTAACTGATGTAATATGTACGCCACTACATCAGTTAAAAATAGAAATCGACATCATATACTTGTCAACACCCAATTTCGTCCTGGTGAAAAAATTTTATTCCAAAAAAAAAAATTTTCTAATCATTTCTTAAAAAAAATTGAACAAAAAAGGATTTTTATCTTTTAGTTGCTTGTTCAGATTTATTTCCCTCTTATTTTCAAAATTCAAAAATATAATAATAATAATAAGGTGTGTGCACCCATTTCACGTTGCCATGCCTTCAAAATGCGGTGGGACCCACTGTGAAATTTCAGGGAGCAATTCTGTCACAGGAAAATTGTGTTTTGTTTCCACTACTCTGCTCACGGTCCAGAGACAAAAAGGAAAAGTTGTTTTGTCCCTGAAAAAGTTGCTTGGTCTCCGCAGAAAAATTTTGGCAGTGCATTCTCTCTCACTCACCCTGCTGGTTCATAAGAATTACACTTGGCTCTCATTAGGGGGGAGGTTCGAATTCACTCCATCCCCACTCTTCACTTCCACAAACACTGGTATCCACATGCTCTCCACCCTCACCTCACTCACATAAAAACTCTCACATAACCACACGCAAGAAAAAAAAACAATCCATTCCACTCCATTGTTCACGGAGGAAGCACTAGGAAAAAAGCAGGCAAGGTAAAAATGAAGGTATGATTTTGATAGTAATTTTATTTCAACTGCATGTTCAGTGCATATGTTTCTTCTTGGGATCTGTTGCAAAATCACCATACCCTCATCCCCTAATAAAAAGAAAAAGAAAACAAACAAATTTGTACTAAAAACCTAATTAGTCAACGGTGTTATGAGGTTTCTTCCTCTCCCTTTCTTCCATTCACTCTCACCCATGCCATCTTATTCATTCATTCACCCTCAACAATATAGCCAAGCCATCCACCGCTCTTCCTCTCTCTCCAACCACGCTGCAATGCACCTCGCCGCTGGCCCCATTGCACCACACTGCCAATAAACTAAGCCTCACAAAATAAACCCCTAAAACCCATTAAAACTCAACCATGTTCACCTCCAAAATAGCACCCAAAGCAACCCTTAAAATCCACCAAAAATCAACGACATTCACCTCCAAAATTGCACCTAAACGGCACCTCTACACAGCCTTGCCCTGCTCCAACCTTCGTAGCATCGCGTAGTCAAACGCAACTCCCCCACCATTTTGCCAAGTATCCACTATGTTGCATCACCTCCCACCGCCGCACCTCCCTATATCTCCTTAACAAAACAACCATGAAATCATCGCCACGCATCTCCACCGTTCCTCCCATACACCTTCACAAAACCACTACGGAACATGTACACCACTCCATCACAGCCCCACGTCGTTCCGTCCTTCGTCGCCTCCCTCCAAGGCCACCGTCAACCTCCGCACGCCGTCGAAAACCCCTGCCACTGTGGACCGTCGTCACATGCTCTATTGGCTCCTTCGCTTCACCGATGAGTCAGCTCACTAAAAACGACACCTTCATTGTCTCCACAGCACCACGTGTGCGTCTGTAACCCTAATTAATTAGGTTTTGAGTGAATGAGGTGATTGCTTCTTGCACCACAAGTTATGACCTGCACCTACAAATATTTTAAATTCCAAAATTACCCTTGATACCTTGATAACTTGATAAGAAAAACCTTGGCAGTTTGTTATTGGGCTTTTCTTTGCACCATAATTGTTTTCACTATTTCGTTTGACCCTATTTTTCATATTCATTCTTGTTTTCATAAAAAAATATATATATATTTTTATTTTAATAAATTTTGGATTGAATTCTTAAATAACCATTCGCGTTATAGAGGATTTAATTCAAAAAGTTTTAATTTCATTAGGAATATCAAAAGGTCGTACACGTCAAGCGATATTCAAAATGAAGCTAAATTTTTAAAAAATACAAAATATCAAAATTCTAAAAAACATAAAAAAATTAAAATTTGCAAAATCAAAAAATATATATAATTTCAAAAATTAAAAAATATCAAACACACAAACAAACAGCCTTCTAAATAAAACTACTAACCCTGATTTTCCATCCCTGATGGAAATATGGAGAAGGGTCAAACCTTATCAGGCCCCAAAAATAAAAAAAAAAAGTATATATTTTCTTTATTTGTATTAGCACTTTTGTTTCTTTTTATTGAGAAAATAAACATTTTGAAAAATCACACTCATTTTACTTATTTAATTAAAGATACCGTCTTAGGATGGGTGTTGTGCAGGTGGTAATCGACTCCTGGACCCGAAACCCGATTTTCATAGACTTCCCTTATCCTTCTTTCGGTTTTTCCATAGTTTTCCATAATAAACTATGGTGGCGACTTCTTTTTCTATACTTTGAAAATAATTTTTATTTTCTTCTTTCGGATCGCCATCCCCGTCGCGATCCCGATTGCGACAGGTGGCGACTTCACTAGGGACATTTATGAGTGTCAGGCCAATTTAATTGAATAAGTTCAAATGAGTGTGGTTTTTCTGAATGTTTATTTTCTCCTTTCTTTTGTATATATGATTGTTATTTTGTTATTGCCGGAATATTGAACCCTAGGTTAGACGACATGCTTTATCTGATATATCTGTTATATACTTGTTTCGGGCTTTTCTGGCTATTTTGCAGGTGGGGCGTTGGGTACTGATTTTTCTCCCTTCACACACACACTTTTCATGCATGTATTATGAGTGAGACCCTAAAACCCCGGGTCTGAAAAAGTTTAGAAATAGAGGGATTCAGTGATATTGGACGGGATGTACTTCCTACTCCGGTTTTCATGAGAATCCCAATCAGAGTTTGTTCTCTTTATTCGCTTGTTCATAAGCAAGTTGTTTACTGACTGCTTTGAAAAAAGTAGTAAATGAGGGTCATAGCTCTGGTGACCTTTATACCTTTAGGGATTAGCGAGCTAACCTTTCTGAGTGTGCATGTAAAGAACCTAGAACCCTAGGCATTGTAATGCCGAATTTTTTTAAGGATACTAAGGGAGATTTTCAAATTCCTCTTCTCCTAACCATTTGTGCATACCAATAAGTCTTTCACATTTGCATATATATATCACGAATGAGTACCTCTTGGGATACAAACATGCATTGTTTCTCATTATGTTTAGGTCATGTCAGTTATGTTATCGATTGTGTATCGTGCTACACAACATTGTATATATAAACATGCATTCACATCTTCATTCATACATTCATATGGTAGCATGTATAAACTTTTTGATTTCATAAATCTTTGCATTGTCATTTTACATCATACACAACATTCATTGTGACATACATACATTAGTTGGTTTAGCATGCATCATATATTTAAACAAGCGTCACACATTTAAGCATGCATCATACATTTAGGCACGCGTCATACATTTTGACATGCATCCATATGTCATTCCATGACATGTTTTTTTTTTCTTTTTAAGGCATTTTGAAAATAAATAAAAAATTGTAAAACTTTCAAAATTGTTTGTCTCTTAGTGTTATCAAATTCATGGCAAAAAAAATGAAAATAAGAAAAATTAAAAGAAAAAATGATCTCGTGGTTGAGTTAATTGTTTTCTTTAATACATCTTTGAATTCATGACATTGCAAAAAAATAGGACAAAAACTAAAAGGCAGGGATGTTGCATTTTCACAATTTAATAAAAGGTAAAAATTGACAATTTCCAATGAAGCATTTGCATACATGTTGTTTGAAATCCCCTAGCCCTTCCTCATTCCCAAAAACCCAAAATAAAAGGATCCACCTCAATAGCTATCACCATCACCCGGAATAGCAAAATAAGAGTATCACACTGGGGCAGAAACGTCAAATTTCTCTCAGTTGTTCGAATGATTGATCTTCAATATTTGGGGGCAATAAAAATAATAAAAGTCTATTAGATTGAAAACCCGCAAGGGTAATCTAAGTAAAAGATAGGATAACAAAAACAATAAAGAAAATAAAAAGATGAAAAAAAATAGCATGTGTTGGGAGTCATTTAATTTGGTCTCAGGGTTAATCTTTCTGAAAATAAAGCAATCATGATTTGAAATGTATATGGCCATGTTTCTTTATCCAAAAAGCAAAAAATACAAATCCATTGTACCCTCTTTGAGCGAAAAAATATTTCTTTTCAAAAATTCCCTAAGCAAGGATCACCACAAAGATGAAACTCTGGTCAAGGTGTACATCAAAGACTCTTAATATGTTAAAGGATGATGTGAATTCGCAGCCAAAAATGTCATCACGAAGTCAAAAAAAAATGAAAAAGGCATAATACTCATAAAAGAACCTTTGACTAGATCTGATGCAATGCCTAGTTGATGATTCTTGTTTCAAAAAAATTTAAAACCCAACAAATAATTTTTGGGCCTTCATATCCTTTTCGTGACAACCTTTCAACCCATGACCACGTTACAAGCTTAATAAAGTCCATATTGATTGAGGACTAATTTCTCTAATTTTCAAAGCTTAACCCTGTGACAAAAAGACATGAGTAACAACTCAGTTAAAAAAACAAAAAAAAATGTGTTTGAATTGCTTCTGATCTGTTATCAAACAATAAGTCAACCAAGGACCAGCCGAATGAGAAGACCCTATATTGGGGCAATCATTTCTATTAGATGTCTTTTTGTATGAGATGTCGCAATCTTTTGTTTTGTCCACCATAACAAAAACAAACAATCATTTGTCATCCAGATACCACCCTTCATCCTTGCACATCTAAACTGGGACAGTTTTCATTTGTCTTTCCCTTTTAGGGATACAATTTTCTCTATACAATGTTGCGCCACTCAATCCTCATTGTACCATGCAAATCATTCATTCACACGTCATCAAGCTCACCCACTACTCCATCAAAACTGGGACAGATTTTGTTTCGCAGCTTGCATAAAATTTTCAGAGGGGCATATGAATGATAACGTATCTGAGGTTGTGCATTTCCATCTTCCTTCAAACTTTTTCAATTTTCCTGCACCCATGGATTCGATCGTATGCATTAAAAATGCTTTAAGGAAAACTCAATAATGCTCCAGTTTTAATAATGACTTCAGGATTTGTAACATCCATCATTTTCAAGAACAAATTTCAAATGAATTCAATGATGGCAAAGCGAACAATTAACTCTTAACGTCAACATCAAAATAAGAAAAAGAGATAAAAGGAGTGAATCTCATGTATTCATGCACCATCTTTAGCATAAACATTCTTTGATTTTCTAAATGTCAACATCACAAAAAAAATATAAAAAATAAAGTGTCATACATTCTTACATGCATTTTATAGACTCTGACGGATTTTTACATGTATCATCATCCTTAAATGATAAAAAATAGAGCCTCATGCACTTATCCATACATTCTTATTTAAAAATGAAAAAAAATAAACTCTCATGCATGCATTTTCATGTAGTCTGATGCATTTTCACTTGCATTCTCATTCAAAAATGAAAAATTGAACAAAAATTACAAAATGGAGTCTTGTGTATTTGTTTACGTACTCTCATGACATTCATCATTTAAAAAGGGAAAGAGAGTCTCATGCTTACATTCGTGCACCCTCATTGCACCCATGCATCTCTTTCTAAATGACAACATCTCCAAAAATGAACAACAAAAAATAGAGTCTCATGCATTCATTCATGAACTCATTCAAACTAAAAGCAAAAATAAGAAACAGAGTCTCAGGCATTCATTCATGAACTCATTCAAACAAAAAGCAAAACTGAAAAAATAGAGTTTCATGCATTCATCCATGCATTCTCATAACAAAAAAATAGAACTTCATGCATCAATATATGCAAATTCAAAATTTTCATGCATTCATAAGTACATTTTCTCAAATAATTTCATGCATCAATATATGCAAACTCAAAAATTTCACGCATTCATATACTCTCAAAAATTTTAATATATGCAAAATCGAAAATTTCATTCATACATATATGTATTTTCAAAGTTCTTTTGCAGAAGAAACTCAAAGTTTCATGCATCCTTTCAAAAAAGTGGTTCTTGACCCTTTCTCACATTTCTTTTCAAATAAAATGGTTCATGACTCTCTCAGTATGGCTAAGGTCTCGATCTCACATTATTTTGCAAAAAAAGTGGTTTGTGACCTTCTCGACATGGCTAAGATCCCGATCTCACATTTCTTTTCAGAAAAAGTGGTACGTAACCCTCTCGGCATGGCTAAGGTCTCGATCTCACATGCATTCATGTTGAAGGAGGAGAAACTGGATTAGGTCAGAGAGGCCTTAAAATTTCAGAAGTTGGAGAAATTTGTGAGACTATCCGAAAATGTCTATCCTGACTTGATCAAAGTGTTTCTTACAAATATGTGGTACGACGAGGACATATTCTACTCCCAGGTCAAAGGAGTTGATATTTGTATAAATGATAAGGTCTGGTTAGCAGTTGCTAGACTACGCAATGTCAGAATTCTAGTTGGGAGGAGTCATGTAATTGGACTAGAGGGGATTACCCAGCCACAATTTTTCAAGTATTGCTTGAGAAACCAGAATATTGATTCCAGGAGATACTCAGTTGGTGGACTAGCGGTGACTCCAAGAATCCATGCTTTTATTGTAATCTGGTTGTTGACACCAAGGGGATTCAACCATGCAGTGCTGACTGAAGAAGACCTCATGCTCATGTACTGTCTGATTGGAAGGATCAAAGTTAACCGGGTTAGCGTGATCAAAGAACACAATATAAAGATAAGGAGGAAGGTTGAATTCAGAATCCCTTATGTTGTTCTCATATCTCATTTCATTGAGTATTTTGAGATTGACACTGATGGAGAAGTGGTGGAACTGGTAAAACCCCAAAATGAAGTCAGTGCAGCAACACTGAACAAGATAGGACTGATCAAAGTCAATGATGACCATTGGTCTGTAAAGCTGATTATGATGAACAACCTGCTGAAGAAGAGGAAGGTGATGTTGCTGAAACTGATGAGAGACATGATGCTTTCATGCCAAATGCTCCACCCAGTGGTTATGAAAATTATTTTGTTGGTTTTGAAGAGCAAATGATGACTCAACTCCACACTATGCACGAAGAGGAAAGAAGCCATCATCAATACTATGAGACCAAGTTTCAGAACATCGAAGGCATTGTGGAGGATGTGCAATTTAAGATTGGCCAGATGTTCTATAATCCATACGATTGAGCTTTTACATGCATATTTGGTTTCTTCGTCCCACTTTGATGAATGCAAATGGGGAGAAGTAGGCCTTGTGTCTGGTGTGTTTGTCTAGTATTGGTGTTGCATTAGATTGCATAGGGTGTGAATGTTGTGCCTGTCTTGTGCCAGTCTTATGTTTGTGTTTGTGTTTTTATTTCTCCGCTACTGCTGCCAATGTTTCATGTTGGCTTATGTTATATGAAATGAAATTGAATGATTACAATTTTTCATACTTTAAACGAGATAATGGAGTATGGGGAGAAATTGCATGATTACAAAAAAGTTTGATCTGAACTTGTTTGAGAATCATGAGGAATTATCATTAATTGCTTCAGTTCAATCAGTTCGTTTCAGTTTTTTTTTCTCTGAACCTATTGAGATTACAGATTACTAATCAACTGTTCTAGAATTCAGTTTATTCAGGTTGAAAAAATGCAACTCAACACACAGTTGTTTGCTTTCATCAAATTGGAGGAGATTGTTAGCACCAAGAGTTGCTAAAGGATTTGATGAAACCAATAAGAGGATGAAGTATAAAGGATCAAGGGTGGCAATGTGTATTGTAAGAAGAATCCAGAAGCTTAAAGGAGTTTTGGTCCTAGACTTAGGTTGTGTGTGTGTGAGTCTTGCTTTTTGGTTTAAAATCATATGTTGCATGTTTCATAATTCAAAGTAAGCTCCAAAATTAATTTTGCTTAACTAAATGAATAAAAGGTTTTAAATAAGTTTAATTCAGATTTTGAAATACTAATTCAGAATGGATTTCAGTAAACTATTTTCAGAATCTGAACTTGATGAGTTTTCTCTTAGTCACAGAAAATTCAATCAATTGAATGATTGATACAATCGATTGAGATTTTAACAGATTTAAAATCAGTTTGTCTATATAAAGTGATAGCACGTGTTTTCAGATATCTAAGTCATTTTGTGCGATCACTTGTGAAATTTTCAAGAGAGAAAATGCTTGAAACACCTTGACATCATTTGGCAATCAATTTTCATCAAGAACACTAATCTTGGAGCATTGCTTTATATGTAAATTTGTTAAATTGTGATCTTAATCCAGAGCTAAGTGTTTCTACTCTGTCCTTAGTATAATTTTTTGTAATCTACTGAGTAGAATCACTGTTGGAATTGTTCTATTCTTAATCATCTTTGTAGGTGAGTGTATAGCTGCATATTTCATTGGGCTTGTAAGTGTAACTGGTTTAGTGTAGTAGGTTCTGCATTGGTTGAACAGTTGTTGTGGGTTCAGTAAGTTGTTTGCTGCTGAGAGCAGTGGTTGCTTGCGGGTTGCAAGTGTTGTGTATTGTGTAAAACTAATCTTGGTGATCTTTTTTAGTGGAACTCTTTGCTAGTTGGCAAAGGACTGAACGTAGCCCTTGAGGAAAGGTGAACCAGTATAAATCTTTGTGCTCTTGATCTTTCTTTCTATCTTCTTGAACACTTCTTGCTTGCACAATTAACTATTCTTCACGTATAATTAATTGTTCATTCTTTTGGTGTTATTTTGTGTTTTTCTATAATTGTTATTTCATATGTATAATTGACTGAACCTGTTCTTAATCTTGCTTGAGTGTTTTCCATTATCTGTAATCACTGTTTAATTGGTTAAATTTCTTGAAACAAGTTTTTCTTGAAACAATTATTGATTCTTGTTTTGTCTATTAATCTGAATTGTATTATTGTGTGATTGATCTGAGATTACTATGAATACTATTCATCTTATTGTTGTTGTGTTATTCTTAAATAATTTTCTATAATCAATAAACTGCTTCCGCTTTTAATTCTGGTGTCTTACTGGCTGACTAATTTATGTTCTTGTCATTTTAATGGTTAACTGTACCTTGACTAATTTGTTTTACATTAACATTTATGTTAAGTGATTTTACTATTTATTGTTTGACTGAGTTTATTGTATTCAGTTGACTACTTCTGTGCTTCCAGTAAACTAATTGGTGTTGTTTCAAATTCTGTTAAATATTTCAATTGATTGATTATGTTCTGGAATTTACTAATCCTTTGTTGTGCACTTCTTAATAGCATTTTTCAGTATTTTCTAATAAAGAAGTTTCATCCTATCTTTAACTATTTTAATTATTTGCAAAAACATTTTGAAATTTCAATTCACCCCCCCCCCTCTTGAACTCGACCTAAACTTATTTTACAAGCGGCACCACACGAAATGCAAATGAAAACCATTGAGAAGAAAAAGTGGCACCACGCGAAACGAATCCTATAACCTGAAACAGAAGAAGGTAGCGAGGCTCAATGAAAGAGAAGGAAGTGTAAGAGAAACATGTTGCCCAAGAGTTAAAATCCCTAATTTTAACTCGAGGGACATACTACGTAGGTTGAGCCCAACCGACATATAATCTGGCCAAATTTTATCCAATTTTTCCCAAAATTCCCTTGCGCACCATGAGTACGATATTATGTCGGTTGGAAAGTCCCAACCGATGCAATATGGGCTACATAATACGTCGGTTGAGACCTTCCAACCGACGTAGTATCTTCAACGCCATTACAAAGTTTTCAAGTTCTTATTTTTTTATTTTTTTAGTCTTTTCTACATCAGTTATGAGTGACAACCTACGTAGAATATGGTATATCATGTCAGGTTTGAGTTAATCAACATAGTATCTCTTATAATATTTATAAAAATGCCACTGTGTTTTTGTTTACGTCGATTCCCTGTTAACTTATGTATTATCCTGTCGTAGAATGCGTTTTTTGTACTAGTGATATAACCCAGTGAGGGATTGCACCAAGTCAACCTAATTTGCTTTACACATCATTATCATATTATCAGACCAAGTCAACTTAGCTTGGTTAACACCTTAATAAAGCATTATCACACTAAGTCAACTTAACTTGGTTCATATCTCAGTAATATATCATTACGCCAAGCTCAACTTAGTTAATACTTGATTTATATATCACTTCGTGTACAATATCCGAATCAAGTATTAAAGTTAACAATCCAACCAACTTGGATAACACGTCATGGCGAGGTTAACCCCACCCGATTATTACAAATCTAAGTTAATTCACATTATCAGATCCCACCGAGTTCATCAAACTTGGTTTATAGTTGGATGCATTAATCAAACTTGGTTTATTATTGAATCTTAGTTTTATTAAATCTTGTTGAGTTAATCAAACTTGGTTTATATTTTACTCAAAGTAAATAATGAATTCTACTTGGTCATTATACCGAGTTATGATCAAAGCCAAGATTAATGACGTTATTCATACATAACTCAAGTCGGGTTGAAGATAAAGCTACTGAAAGTAAACAAATAACACTAAGACATTTTAAAACAAATGTTCATTATATGCGCAAATATTTAAAATATTTAGTCTTTGACAAGCTCGCCATCGATGACATCCTTTTATAAAGAAAATCTAGAAGGATCTAAAGAAGGCTTGAAGTGTACAACTTGACGAATCATCTTCTGAAACCCTTCCGAGTACCCCTCTAGTCTGGCCTCGGCAAGATCCCTCACTTGAGTCCTCATCTCTGCCTCACTCTTCTTCAAACTTTACTCACTCTTCTTCAAATTTTCATTAATACATTTGAGTGAGTAGAGCTAGTCTTCGGTGACCTTCATTTAGGTCCCCACAGCCTTCAGTTGGGCTTCCACCTTCTCCTTCTGGTCCTCGGCCACCTTAAGTTCGACCCTTCTCCGCTCTTCAATTTCTTCAATCTTCTTTTCATGCTCGGCCTTGAGGTCCTTCGACCTCTGCTCGACACCTTCCCTCTTCGCTTTCTCCCACACCAACTCGGACTCCAGACTCTTGATTCTACCTTCACCTTGCTCAATCTCCAACTACTTCGAAGCAAGCGCTTTCGAAGCCTAGTTCTTCTCTTGGAGGGGCTCTTGAACTTGAGCCTCCAATGGGTTAATCTTGGCAAAATCAGTTGTGATGCCTTTCACATGCTCAGCTATAGCTATGCAACGAGCCAACATCACGGAGGCCAAGTTAAGGGTTCTATCCACACCCACATTATTTAACAATTCAGTATCAAAGGGGGACAAAAATCTTAGACAACCCACTTGCGACTGAACCGAACTCATCTCCAAGTTGAAGTGCCACAAAAGAGTCATTGTCAAAGTTTGTAGTCTGAGTGAAGTCCACACGAGCAAAAGGACCTCGCCCATAGTAGAAAAGGCCAGGGAGGTTTGGCAAATAAGGAATTTGCATTGGAGGAGGCCTTGGAACTGGTGAGGACGCATGCAATTGAGGAACAAAACTCCTCATCACTCCACTCGAGCTTGGCCCACCAGAGCGAGAAACCGAAGAGGATACCGAGATCAGTATGTTCCCGGCTGGCACAACAACCACGGTGGTTAGAGGTTGGGGGCTTAAGATCTCCATGTTGAGAGGTACCTCCTCATCACGAGTCAAGGACTCCCCAATCTCAGCCGACCCAGCCTCGGGCTGAGATGGTGAAATGTTACTCTTCTTGCAAGGAGTTTGAAACTCTAACAAGTTGGCATCCAAAGGAGGGGGCACCAACAAGAGAACGAAGCACCTTATAGTTAAATTTTCCCATGATATCTACAAAACCAATATAACAAACGCAGATAACCATCACAAATACAAAACGCAAAATTCAAAGCTTCGTTACCGAGCTCACCCTTGGAAAGGGAGACTGGGTCCTTGGTAAGGGTGGTGGTCATTAGCGCTTTACTATTTATCAGATGAGCAAGACGTCCGATACTTTCTATGTCTTTCCTCTCCTCAGCCGAGAGCACATACTCCGCCCTTGACTTAAACTTATTTGGGATCTACCAATATAGAGGGAACCTCAGTATAAAGTGCTCATCAAACAAAATACGTTTCAGAAGGTCCTTCTTCTTAAGTTTTATTTTGAAGAAGGTATCTTTAAAGTGTTTAAAGGAAGAGGAGTAAAGGGTGAACAGTTGGCCATATTGAACTGCACTCAACGAAACCCAACCTATCTCAGCCTTGTGCTTAAGTTGGTAAAAATACATGAACTTATTTATAGTTGCCTCTATATATAGAAAATGACAGGGAATTTGGAAAGACCTAAAAAACGCCTAGCTGTTTGGATGAAGTTGGTTGGGTGCCACATTCATCATCATCAGCATTTGGAACTCAAGCTCTGAAAGAGGGAATTGAATGTAAAAATCATTGAAAAAAACTACTCATATACATAGGTGAAGTTGTCGGAATTCAGAAGAGGTTTCATATACACTCTCTCTGACCTCTTATAGCCAACAATGGCCACGTAAGGGGCAACCTCCTCCAAGCACAGCTCGTAGATATCTACTGTTAGTACTTTCACAAGACTAATGATTTGATGAAGCCATGCAAGACAAGTCCAACAAGACAAAGCAAGCAAGCAATTGGATATGCTTTAGGTCTTGGTCTGGTGTGAGTGGGTTTAGGCTTGATTGGCAAAGAACCTATGCATAGTCGAGGAGAAGTCCAACAGCACATTGGTCTAAAAGTGTTTAAAAAATTTAAACAAAAGGGTTAGCTAAGTTTTGGTTTAAACTGGTTTTTAAATACTACACTCGACTAAAATAAAGCGATTTCCGTATTCATGAAATCGAGTTATTCGATGCCTGGCAGAACTGAATTAACAGTTTTTTGAAAAATTGAATTGGCGTTTTTTCTTCTATAAAAACAGCGAGGTTTCTAAAATGCGCCATAACACAGATATGAAAATAGAGAATCATTATAGCAGAAAACCAGTGAGAAACACTTTTGTGAAATTGAGAGTTCTTGAGGAAAATTAATTGAGGCTTTTTGTTGAAGAGTAACGTTTGACCCACTCTGTGCTATTGGAGTTCTTCAACACTGTGCAAAGCCCTCTTTTGCTCGCCAATCAGGGAGTTTTTCTTTTCTTTACCATTCTTGATCCCTTTCTGTATCAAGATTTGTGTAAATTGGTTGTAAATCTATGAAACTGTTGAAATATTGTATTGTTGTAGGCTATAGGTTTTAACCTGTGTGATTGTTGATTTGAGTGGGGACTACGGGGAGTAGGTGCTCATTTCAGTGGGTCTTTGATTCTTATGGGGGAGTAAGAATTGTGTAATTGTTTGTGTTTGAATAATTGATTAAAGTTAGTGATATTTTCTTCACTTGAGGGGCAAAGGAGATTGGACGTAGCCCTTGAGGAAGGGTGAACCAGTATAATTGAATGTGTTCTGCTATTCTTGATCCTTCTTTTTCAATTTTGTATTGTTCTTGCACTGCACATTGAGTTTAATTGAAAGATTGAATAAATTTCTGGTAATCTTGATAAAACTGGTTTAAGTTCTTTGCTGGATATTGAATTGTTCCTTATAACTTGAACTTGCTGTTGGTTCTGATAAATCTTTTGTAGTTGCCAAAGAAATCTTGCTTAAAAGATTGTTTCTTTTTAAATTTTGTATTACATATAGGATTCTGGATCTGTGATTTTACGAAGAATTAAAACTCTGGTTGAATTGGTGTAATACTGCAGAACTTGTGCTATTGTTCTGAATTCTTTGTATAACTGGACTATTGAAATTGTACTCTTTATAATTCTCAAATTTATATCAACTGCTAAAATTGAGTCTTGATTTTGATAATTAGCCTCTGCAATCTTGTTGGTGTAAGGAGACTTAATCTTGTAATTCTGTTCTCTGTGGCTCTCAATCAAATTTGTAATTTTGTGTGATTCAGTTCTTAGTGTAATATTGCTATTGAAACTATGTGAACTTGATCTGCTTAAGGTGTTGTTGTGAATCTAATGTGTGATTGTGAATCTGATGTGTGTGCTGTTTGAAATTTTCTATTTGCCTGTAAAACAAATTGATTCATTCGTGGTTTGAATCAATTTATTTCTTTACTGCACCTTATATCTTTAACATCGAGATTCATTAAAGTTTTTCAAATTGCAAAAACTATTTTCAAAGGTCTAAATTGGAAAAATCTTTCTAAGTTCAATTCACCCCCCTCTTGAACTCAGCCTAAAACGTTTTCATCTACTATTTGCTTCAGATAAGTAGTTGCTACAGTAGGATGTGCCATTCTAGAGAGGAAAGATGTTGATTCAACAACTCGGTTACCTTCTAAAGAAAAAAACTTTAATTCTACACATATCTTTTGCAAAGATAGTCTCATAAATTCTGGAAATATATATAATTTGTTTTACCTTGTTTTTGACTTGTTGAACAGAGAATGATCTTCCTTGATTATTCTATAATATCTCTCACAACAAATTTGATTGCACTAAGCTAGACTAAATAAAAATCTAATGTACATATCTAGAATATTAATTGGAAAGAAAATATCTTAAAAGCAAGAACAAAAATCTACAATATAACTGGAAAGAAGATATTCGTAAGTTAATATGTGACACAGAAGGAAACAATTGATAATTGTAAGAACAATATCTGATATATCATTTTGAGTGGAATATGTGGAGTAACGAGATTTTAAATAAAGATTTCAGAGGCAAAAGGAGGACACACCGAATAAAACACTCTAAACCTAGCTTTATTTTCTTTTTTGTAGTTCTTTTTGTTTTCATCTTCCTCATCGAAGACTAAACTCTTTTAGGTTGTTTCTATTATGATTTCGTAACGAGTTTTGAGGTTTCTATTCAATAAAGTTTTTTTTCTTGAGTTCCCTGTAATAGGTTTGCTTTATGTTGGTGTTTTTTAGATCTATTTTATGGAAAAGTCATTGTTTGGAACATGTGTAGAAAAATAATAAAATGCCTTCCTCTTCTTATTAAAAGCAAATCCCTTATCCATGTTCCTCTTGTCGAGGACCCCGCTGCCTTTTTTTTTTTTGTAAGGTTTTTTAATGTTTTGTTGTAAATAAATCATTAAAAAATCTCATATTATCCTTTAATTTTTTTTTT
>Ga0123340_1001903_pt1 | contig 18163 bp, 13 predicted proteins | sample SirMexnodulemix_FD_89961 | JGI IMG/M metagenome (GOLD analysis project Ga0123340, IMG submission 89961) | Root nodule microbial communities of legume samples collected from Mexico - Siratro Mexico nodule mix | ecosystem: Host-associated > Plants > Roots > Nodule | place: Mexico: Nepantla... | reverse complement strand
TATATATATATATATATATATATATATATTGTAGAAGATCTTTTTCGATAAACTTTTCTAAAAGTACTTATAAGGAAAAAAGGAATTTTTCTATGAACTAAATTTAATTTATATATAAATTTAAAATAAAAATTTGAAAAACCTTTTTTCATCCTTAATTTCAACTTACGAAAAATATTTACACTTTTTTTTTTCTAAAAGTGTTTGTTGAAAGGGTTGCTCAATCATATATACCTTACTATATGAATTTCCATGTTTGATTCTTGTGCCAACTTTTTTTTTTTTCTTTTTCTAATAAAAAATTATTTTATTGAAAATACTCTAAAATAAACACACACTTATAAATCAATACCATCAACTTGCAATACTTATTAATCAAAAGAATCATACATAAACAATTCCCAGGCCAATCTAAGAAGAATATATATACAATTTCCTACACAATGAATGAATCAGGGCTATATCCCGTCAAAAGAAAAAAAAAAAAAAAGAATTAGTGCTGTACAACATATGAAGGTTGCATGGCATATTGCCAGCAATTATTCTGGTGAGATGAATTGCTGCCATTTAATTCTAAACTGCGTTATCTGCAACCATTTTCTCATATTTCCACATTTACTGCCACACGTATTTTCTGCAAGAAAGAAGGATTCTGCATAACCCCCTTCCCTTTCTAAACTGTGATTGATAGCCATGGCTAATAGATAACAACATTTTGTTCAATCTTAACTCCTTTTACTCCAACCATATCTTCCACATTTTCTTCTAAACAGCACCCTCAAATCAATTGTGAGTTCACTTTTTTACATGAAATTTCTCCTTTTTGAGTCTCCAAACTACCATACTTAATGATACACTTGAGGAGCAACATAAAACTCGCTCTCCATAACAGCTGGTCTTAGATCTTCCTCACGCATGAACTCCAAAGGAAAGGAAACAAGGTGTCCCTTCACAGACTTCAACCTATCTATCGGGTCTATTGTTTTGATTTCTCCATCCTCATGACACACCAACTTATCAGGAGCTATTCCCATATCTATGGTGGTATGACCAAGTTTTTCTTTCAACTGAACCATGCTTTGCCGAAGTGCAGCTCTGCATATTATTGTAAAGTCTATTACATAATAAGAAAGGATAAACTAATAGCAAAAACGGGATAATCAGAGACACGAGAAGGAAACGGGCAAAAAGTCCACACACCTTGAGTGTATTTGATCGTTGGGAATGCAAGCAAAGACCTCATGGTATATACTAGCATTTTCCTGTCAAACGTGTACAAGTTTGCATTACCATCGGAGCAGAAACTCAAATAACGTGTGCTCATCCAAAAACAAAGTCAACATGTGACTGTGTCATGTTTGTTGAAGAATAATGTTTGTCAAGGAAAAAGATGAGCTCAGTTATAGGTGCTTAAAGGAAATCAAATTTTTAACATCTTGATTGGCTACGATGTTGTTGATAAATAATGCTCCCTTAATCTATGGAAAATAGGAAATACACAAACCAGTCAGACAAAGTCTAACCTTTGCAGTTGCTGACCACAAGTCCTTGTAGGTTGTATCTACCACCGGATCACTGATTTTACTGATCTGTTACGAGAAAGAGAATATTGTTAAGAGGGCTTTATCAAGTAACGTAAACAGACGAAAATATCTATTGTCATAACAGACAAACAGGAAAATGATGGTTATATAGTCAGTACGTTGCTCACGGAAATTATAGTTGAGAACACTAGATAAACAGTAAGAAAAACAAAAAGTAAATAAGGTTGAGCTATTTGCCAATTCTTGGTTCTAATGAGGTCAACTACAAGTGTGTAGCACGTGGTTGTGTGAGCCAATTTGTTGAGATCAGTGACCAGGGTGTAAGCGAGTGATGCTTTTCTCTCTATGATTAACAATAGGAACATGCAACCATGAATGCATGAAACTGCCAATGCAACTTCATCATCTCATAGTTTTACACTAGTGTACGAGATTGTCAGATTTTAGTCATTGCACCGAGCACGTTTATAATTGTTCATCAAACCAATAATAAAAAATAAAACAAAAAAAGGTGTCTAATTGTTCCAAACTTTTATTCTTCCCATTAATCAATGATAGACAGAATGCCTGGCAGAGCCTGTGTTGCTGAGTTATAGCATAAAAGCCCAAATTTTATCATTTTGACTAACCTCTCCGGAATGAAGACCAAGGTGCTCAGACCATAGGGAGCAGCGGAGGCTATAGGAAAACTTTCCAGCCTTCCATGGCTTTCCATTCATCAAAGATTCAACATATTCTTTATCTTCTATAATCACTCCAATCTGGTTGATCAAAATTACTACAATTACACTTGATATGAGAAATAGCTGATTAAAGAGACAAGCAGATATTAAGTGCACCTCAGAGTCTCTTAAACCAAGCAAACTGCGGTCATTTATATTGGATGATCCGATGAAAGCTACACGATCATCAATTATCATCAATTTACTGTGCACGTACACCTGTACAGATATCAGAAATATGCATCAAACAAGAAAAATATGTATCGTTAAATCATTATAAAAGCTAAAAGTTGTGTACGACATCTAGTACATCACTGCATTTTTCAAAAAAACTCCACCCAGAGCAAAATACTTTAGTGGACCATTGTAAACTTTTAGCAAAATCAAAAAGATGTTTCAATATATATTATACCTGACTTGTAGCCACAGGACCATTTTCATAGAGTCTACCATGAGATCGTAAACCATAGAATGAAATATAATCATGAGTCTTGGGACCAAGTATAGTTTCAAGATTGGATAATATCGAGTGCTTTTCTCTAGAAATCGTTCTATACTGCCAATGTGTTAAGGCTCTCACAGTAGCAGCACCACCATCATCTAGACCACCCTGTTAATAGTTCACAACAGAAAACGATTAAAGATTACACCAATGAGGATTTATGTTATAAGGAAAGGCAAGTAACACTTACCTGGAAGCCAGGTAAGAGGGGAATCACTAAAATAACTCTAAAATCTTTCTGTTCTTTGTGGGCTTGCAAAATGCGCCTATATAGAGCTTCCAAAATACGGTTCTGTATTACGTCATCCCCAGATAGACCTGATATGAAAAATTGGTTCTGAATGGAAACAAAATGAGAAAGACAAAAAGTACTGACAGGCTAATGTATTTAACACATAATAACCCGAAAGGCCAAATATTATTAGATACTCAAAGGAAAAGTGTATAAAAATAGCAGTGTTAATTAGTTGCAATACTAAACATGAGATAATTATCAACATTGAAGCAAGATCAAGAAAAGTACAGCTCCTCAATTAATTTACCTCAATGTAGATAAAATGTTTTGCTTTTTCAATTAGGGAACAGTATGCAGTGTGAATGCTTTCTTCAGGCTGACTTGTTCCAGCAGACCACTGGCTGACACTTCTGATTACCTGTGGATTTCATATCCATTATCCAAGATTGTGGCAGATAAATCATTACATAAATTTATATTGACATAAATTGATAGTTCCCAAACTACAAACCAATATGTAATGGTATATTCTGTTAATATGACCAATTTTTGGTACAAGTAAATATAATCATATTGCAAATACAAACAGAAACACCAAATCAATTCTTCCCAGAATTTTTGTAGGAGCAAAATTTTGCAGAATTTATTTTATACATCCTAGTAATAAGCATACGATTTTTTATAAAATATTTAGACTTGCAATTGCATGTGGCGTATCATCCAGAAAATAATTATGCTTCACACCGTTGTAAACTTGTTTCCCTTTTATAGAGAATTTACAGCAACTTTAGAAGTAGAATAATGAGATATTTTTGATCTTATATTGGTACAACTTGCTACTATAACTACTAGATTCATACTGTACCAGTACTGGTATAGATTGTTCTAAGAAAAAGAAACTAATTATTCAAGCATCATAACTAACCTGGCACTGACAGGTAGTGCGTGGACCAACTTGTCCATAGTCCAAAGTAGTGTCATCATTGGTGGCTTCTGGTGCTTCCCACCAATCATCTAGAACATCGTCTTGAAAATCTTTCGTCTGGGTGTCTGAAACTAGAGTTTCGTCCTTCATCAATGGAGAAATTTCACTAAAATTTGTACGATCTCCATTTGAAGTAACAATTCCATCAGCTTCTTGCGGTAAAAGTAGTGGTATATCTTGCATTGGAGACTCTGAAGAAAATGAATCTTGCCTGACAATTTCTTTCCTCGTGTCTTCATCTTTCTTTTCTTCAATGTCTATCTCTCTGCTTCTTCCCATGTAATGAGGAATGACCATGTGATGGTGAGGCATAAGTAGAGGAATTGCATGTTCATTTGGAGCTTTGGTTCTCTATGATAAGATTCACCTTGTAAGAGAGAGCGGAGACAATAGTAATAAAAAAAAATATTTAAGAAGAAACAACATCATCTTTTATACCTTAGCATGGTTCCAACGTTGAATAAAATGACGAGCAATGTCACGACAGGGAGGTCCCCAAAGAGCACAATGGACATCATGCCATGGCATACGAGGATATTTCTTGCGATTCAATTCATCTCTCATGGTGTCTTCCCATGAATTTGGCTCAGATTCCCTATCAACGAACAAAAATTACAGAAAATTATATAACAAGAATACTAGAAACTTAGTATAGCACCAACCAAATTTTGATGTTATCACTAATCAGTAATAGTGAAGGCTCAAACATGTCTAAATGCATTACACTGGACCCTACAGTGTTAAGGAACTTGAACCTTTTCTTCTTGTAACACATACAAACACTGCTTCACAAAAATTCTCCACATTTTTTTTTAAATGATCAAAATTGGAAAAGAAATACCTTGGGTTGTAATAGTCCTTTCCAGGCCATATTACAGAAGGGCAGTCACCCACTTTATGTTCAGGTGTGTCATATCGACCAAAGCATAAATCTAATCCTCCAATATAGCAAATCTTGTAATCAATAATTACAAGTTTTTCATGGTGCGACCTGTAAGAAACCAAGATTATTCATCATATATACCCGAAAAAGGTCCACCTAAAGATATAATAAGATGATATTCAAACTTCATTCATTAAATAACAGTACATACCATAAATACACACGAGCAGCAAAATGATCCGGATAGCGCAATACCTTCACATTCTCATGAATTTTGAGCAGTCTTCTCATGCTATACAAGCTGTTGATTTTCAAAGCGAGAGAAACCTCCTTGTAGAGAAGCACATAGATCTGGAGAATCATTTAATGGCATAAGCATAATTCTCTTTGATATAATTCAATCTTATAAAGAATTCAAGCTCCAGACTTTGTCAAATGCAAACAAAATGGACTATATTGATAAGAATAGAATATGTACCTGAACCCCTTGCTTAGCCTTTTCTTCTAGTAAGGAATCTAACCGAGAGGTAGAAAAACTATCAAAAGGCCGCCTCAGATATAGCTCTGGGCATAGCCACCAGCCCGTAATGAAGATCTGCAACCATTTTTTTTATTGTCTTATAATTAATAATTGAAAGGAAGCCAAAACAACTTATATATATACTATTGGTTAACAATGGAAACATGTACCTCTGACTTTGCATCTTGAATTGAAGTAGCAATAGCTTCAAATGCTGCCTGTCCATCAACAAACCATTGGGCTTGGCTTCCATCTTCAGTCAAACCTCTTATGGGAGCAAAGGAACCAAAGCGATGAGGACAACACCAACCTTCAAGAGGTCTTAGACTAGCTTCGTTTATTGCAGCAACCCAAGCTTTTACTTTAGCGCTGGTGGTAGTTCTGAACAATATGCTCCTATTTCCACCAGTGACCTATTAATAATTTCAAACAATTTGTAATAAAATTTTGAAAGCAAAACATGAGGTTGTTATCACTAGTTTTCTCCAAAAATTGGTTGTTCATGAACTAAACTCCTCTCTAAGGCCAAAAAGAAATAGATTTCACTGTATTAAAATTTGATGACCAAGATTTCTAACCGATAACAAGAAAAGGAAAAGGGAAGAAGCTGAGAACATTGTATGTCTATAGACGTTGTGCATGACATTTATCATATTAGTTAACAGGAAATCTAGAAAGAGTTGCTTAGTTGGAATTTTGTTTCGTCAGGTCAATTTAGTTGCTTTGACTGACTATAACAGCGAAGAACAGATAAGAGACAAAAACATTTCTAATCTTGAAGGTCAAAAAGACTCCCTAAGAGACATTTTTTTACTACCTTGAATGAATAACGCAAAGGATTGCGCTCTTTTATAGAATCAGCTAAATATGTTTTGGTCCCTCCAGCTCCATCAGAGGAAGGGAGGATATCAAAAATAATTATATCCAGTGGTTTGTTGTTGAAGGGATCATCCAGGAGGGCCAAAAATCCAGGTTTCAAAACAGCCCATACCTGTGTGCAGACAACAATTTCTAGATTAAATTAAGATTAAATGAAAAAGAAAAGAAGTTGTAGGAGACCATATATAACCATAAAGAGACATTTCAACATAAGAAAGGTATTATATATTTTAAATTTGTCCCTAATTTATCATTGTGTTAAAATATGTAAAATTAGTATCCATTAATGTTAATATATTTGATAGGTCACAATGCACCCCAAAGAATAAAATAAAAAACTTGATAGGATCACGAGCACCATGTAGAATTAAGACTTGAAGCATTACAAGTAATGGAAATTTAAAGCCAATGATGTCCAAGAGTTACTATTAAATGTGTAAGCATGATATAATGACAGTAAAATTCAATTTTTCTGTTGGTCAGATCCCTCACTTTTGTCCCCAGTACACAGACAGTTTATTGATGCAGAAAAACCCAAGAGTGCACCTCTTGACAGGATACTTCTCTGATCCACCTAAAATACTCCTCTAAGGTTGACTAAAAAATCAGATACTCTCTGAATAAGAAAAACTCAATAGCCTAAATTAATCAAACAGCTTCAAACATGTACTAAAGATCTACAGGCCTAATAAATAAAATCCCTAATAAGAGAGAATCCACAAACAGGAAAATGAAAACCCCACCTAACAGGATGAAATCCTCTAGCAAAATAGTATCGAAACAAAATCCTAAAAGCGAAACTACCAACCATTTTACATCATTTATGTTCCTGTTATGGAAAATGATATGCCTAGCTAGCATTGGAGCATTCCGCCATGAAACTTAGTAACACAAGATGTGACCGAAGATATTAACTATATGTCACATGAAAATGTAATGTTATATTCCCCTAAGAAGATTGAAAATAAGAATACAAGTACTTAAGAGAGGAAGTCATGAAAAATTTATATGCAATGATCACTGAAAAGTTCTGTAGTTAGTGCTAAAACATAAGAGAAAGTACTAAATCCAAATGTCCAGTTGATAGGCTGGATTAATTCAGTCCACAACTGTAGCTGCACTTTACTTCCGGATAGTATGCAACTATAAAAACAAATTAGCTATCATCACCAAAATAAACTTCAGAACCAAACCTTCTTCCAGCTGTTATTACAACAACGAAACCAATTGCACGGGAAACATGATACATCCAAATCCTGTGAAATATTTGACAAATGCTTCACCATTACATATCCCTCTTTCAGTTTTGGACCATACTCCTGTAAAAAGGATAGCTTGGAGACTTCCAAAAACTTGCAGACCTATAATCCAAAACGGTATGTTACAAAAGATAATATTAGCTCGGGAGAAGTCACATTAGGTACATGGTAATGGAGCATAAAGTTCCCTAGTTATAAATAGAAGTGTACAATATACTGAAGGAAAAACAGATTCATAGTTCATAAATTCTATAAAAGTAGGCACAGGTCTTGAACTAGACAAGAGGAGATAACAAAAATGTGATACATACATACATACATATAACCTAATGCCATCAACAACATCGCCACATTTATCGGAAGGTCTGCTATGCATTATCTAAACAAATCCAACAATTATCAACTTCAAAGTTTCATTTGTTACCTCTTTAGAATTCACAATATCCAAGTTTCCTAAAAAATGATTCAAATAACCCTGCATTGCGACTTTGGCTTTATCAGCATTTGACTGCTGCCCTCCTAGTGATGGACGAATTATTGGTAGAGCAGCAACGGATGGAACATATCTTTACAAAAGACAAAATTAATGAGTGCGGGAGCACAATGAAAATAGTAGAGAAACACACTTTTACGTTCCCAATAAAAAAACATTCCATTTTCAATTAATTGAACCATAACCTTCAGGGTATTGGTTAGCATTTGGCAAATTAAAATACCTGTTTTTAACACTGTCTTCATGAAGTAAAGGCACAGTTCCATCATCAGGTTCTTCATCTTCTTGCTCTATTACCGTTTGATCCACTATTCCCAAGTTTTGAAGCCATTCTTTCAACTTCACGAATTGTATTACCACATAAATTAGGCTGAATCATATATATCAAATATAATGAAGGAAACACCTCAAGTTCAAGTTCATTAGTATAATTAGAATCACAACATCTAAAATATTGTCTTCTTTGATGTTTGATAGCTCCGTAAGACAATGACAGAGCTACTGAGGACTAAAGAGAACAATATTTCGAATGCTATGACTTTAATGATGCAACTAAGTAGACTTGAGGGCGGAGAAAAAACTAAACTGTTGGCAATATGTATTCTCACTTAATAAAAAATGAATAACATATAAAGAATCAGGATTTAGAACGTAAATGTGGATGTGTGAGATTAAGGAGGACCAAAAGATTCAATGAAAGAAACAACGCAGCAAAATTAAAGCGCAAACCTGCTCTTGCCTGTCATGAAAATCTTCAATTATTGCACGTTTCCGCAGACAGAACTGTAAATAAAGAAGTTGTGATGCCTTCTTCACTAGACGCCACTTAAACTGTGAAACACAAATGTAACAGTTACCTAGACATTATAGTTGGGATGTTGGATTGGAACTGCCCACTCCACATCATAAATAAACAATATTTTACAACTAAAGGAATTGTGCAAAATACTTAAAAGAATAAGTAACACTATATAAAAATATTTAACAATGCCTTTCAACCACAAATCACCATATATACAGCAAATTCATTAACATCTGTTATAGCTTCTTAAAAGATGCCTAGTAAACTCATATTTGAATAAGCAAAATAATTAACAGATATAATTTGCTATTACAGTTCTGTTCAGTATTCTTAACATCTTCCAATTGTAGGCATGGTACTGCTAATAGTAATTAAAATGGATGCATCTATCCAATTGGACTCAGAAATGGGCAGTAGAAATTGAAACCAGCGAATTGAAGATCATCTGGCAAAACAAAACCAGAGAAGTTCATTCGCCTTTCGGGCTCAAATTCGCTAAACAACATTGAACAGCTGAAAAATCAATATATTCACGAGATCATAAGTGCCATGATGGCCAATAACTTGGACCACAAGCTTACAAAACTGTAAAAAGAAATCGACGAATCAGAATCGTTGTACATAAAAACTGAGACGAAAACTAGAAAGAAGCAAACGAGTATGCGAGTGTGTGCCTGTTTGTATTGCAACTGAATGGTATAAGAAAGGAGGATTGGGCTAATGTCTCCCGTCTCCGGCCTCGACACTGAAACGACGGTGGCCTTCGGCAACTCGTCGAAAATCCACACCGTTTCGCCGCATCGCCGGAAGGAGTGAGAAGCTGAAAATGCTTCCGACGGCGGAATCAGCGGCTCATACGACATGGGAACGTCGGAGACAGCAACTTCACAGGTTGAGTTAAGTTCAAAACACGGTACTTTATTTAAGGAAGCAAAGACAACGTTGTTGCGGGTTTTATAGTGTCTGTCAGAGGTTTCCCATTTCTTCACTTTCCGTACGGGTTAACTCACAAATATTTCTTACTATATTATATTATGGAAACTAATTCAAGTTTGCTAAATTAATTGTTTAATCTCCAGATAGAAAAAAAAAATAAATTTATTTTATAATTTGAATTAATTTACAATGAAATTTATTTCATTCTTCTCTGTTTGAGTTTCATGGAGTAAGAAAGAAGTGTGGAAACCATATAAGACGGCGTAAGCAACAGACTCTGATGTTACAATTGAAAAAAGAAAAAACCTTTTTAGCACATCAAGTTTAAAAATCAAAGGCTAAAAATTTGTATGTTTCTAATTAGGCCACCTGAAAGAAAGAGTTATTGTCATTTAACTTTTGTCAAATAATGGAAAAGTGACCAAATTTCGTGCACATTGGTATATCCTTCAGTTTTGGAAGAGAATATCCAAGTTTTGATGCTTGTGAGTGAGTATATGCCAAAATGGCGTATGATTGGTATTCTTTAATAATAACAAATTGAAGCTAATAGGGATCAGCAGCATCTTATCTCAATGGAGGATCATTGATTCTATATTCCACCATAAATGAGCCAAGTCAAAATCCAAAAATAGGATTCAAGCTTAATTATAAATTGCGGCGCCCAGTTATTATTCATAGGGCCAAAATTGATTAGAAAGGATAAGCTATTTTGGTTTGTGTTTTTCACTCAAGCAGTTTTGCAATAATCTAGCCCCGAAACAAAATGAAAAGTGCAATTTGCTTGTTTGGTATTGTGTAAGGACAAAGTAGGTCTCAAGTTGAAGATAAAGAAACACTAGAAAGCAGCCAGTGGGAATGTTAAGACAATTGATTGGACAAAATATTGAAAATATATATGAGGTGGATGAGTCATATATAATGTGTCGAAGTCCTGATTACATCATCATCATCTCACTTTTGGCGTCTTTGACATCATCAATTGTCATTTGTAACCTTGTAATAAGTTTTGCTTCGAAAATATGCCAAACAGAAAGAACGAGGGCCTCAGGTCTCAACGAGTCTCGAACGTAAAATTAGTTACGTTCAAGCACAAGTTATTAGGCATATACTTAGTGTTAGTGAGACTCAATCATGTGACCCAACATTTGAGTTACACTATGTTTGAAAGGAAAGGAGGTAAAAGAGAGGGAAAAATGAAGTTATTTGAATATAGGAAAAATAATTGAAAAAATTATAATTGATGTGATTAAAAAATAAATAAGATTTAATTGTATAATTTATTGATTTATTAAAATATCCTTATGTTGAATTTGTGAAGGTTAATATATTTTTATTTAAAATAAACATGAATATTTACATTTAAAGGTTTATATATATATATGTCTCAACTTTTTAATTAAATAAAAGAATTCATAATTATTTTGATTGAACCAATATTTATAACATAAAGGGAATCATTTTGGTACCTAAAATTATGTATATGTTAATGGAAATAAAAATTGTGAAAGGTTGTAATGACCTACATTAAGGTGGAGTACATGTATAGATACACAAGACAATTGAAAATATAAAGTACAATCAATGTAAATGATTATCTGTAAGGTATTGAATCATGTTCTCAATGACATTAATCTTGTCATGGACATGGTTGAGACTATGAGAAAGGTTATGGAAAAAGGTATTCAAACTTAATTGCAATTTTCATATACTTTGTTGTAATCTTTTAATATCTTTCCATGTTTGGTTTAACGTGTAACCATCCTGAAGAAGTTAATCACGATAGACCGACCACTCGCTTACTAAAAAAATTGAACAATCATGTTTTTTCCCTCTTCACTCACGCCATTATTTGAAATTTAAGACAGTTATCCCCTTCCCACAAAGGTTGGACAACACTGGTCATGCATGTGATCTTACTATTTGTCATTTTTTTTTTTTCCAAAACATCACAGAGGAATTTCCCCTCTTTGTCTATTCATGTAACATGCACGTAATTATTTGTCTATGAAGTAAAGACTTAATTAACCTACATATACTCTCAAGACATAAGTTTTTCTAAGTTTTTTTAAAATATTACTTTAAAGTACAATAACATTCATTGATTATCTTTATAGGTAGACCATGTATACGAACTGCTTCCACTTTTTTAGTCAACTACTTTGGTTTGACTTGCTGTAGTATATGTGTATGTCCATTAAGAAGTGAGAAATGCATGCAATACCATTACAACTTTATTTTTTAATTATTATAAATATAAAATGGAGAATTTTATTTTTCTTTTCAAATGTTAAAAAGTTCCACAGTTTGTTTAAATTTAAATAGTGTAAAAGATTCACAATTTGTTTTTATATAGATAATATGTAGTCTGTCATTTTGAACATTATCTCTCATTATCAGTTTGATTTTTGTTTTAATTGGATTGGATTAGCATGTTGGTCGTTGCAAAATAGTAAGATATAATCAATTCTGCACTAAGACGACGTAATTGATTATGAATAAGGTCATAGAAGATTACCTCTTCTTCTTCAACCCCTGTACAATGTCTTTATCAAATTCAAACAAATTCCTTCCCATGCACGTATCCAAAACCTATGTGAATCACGTTCCATGCAAGTGCAAAGTGGTAAACTCACTAATCCCTGCATGCAATTCCGCACTTTTCTTCACATATGAAATTGGGCACTACTTCCCTTCCTCACTCGCCTTTCTTTCCATGCATTTCCATTCAATTCATACAATCTAAACATGAATATTGTCGGAATCCTCTTTACACCAACATATCCAAACAAAGTGTTAATGTCATACATGACTCTCTCTTGAAGTTTCAAATGTCCTCTTTTCTTGAGATATAATAAAAAAAAAAGGTTGATATGTATAGGGATATTAATTGCACATTCATCATCCACACCTTAATATAATTCACTAAAAAGTGGATATCTAAAAAGATGCAAGTCATATATCACTATAATCAACACCTAAAACCATCATTATAATCCTTTTAAGACAAGAGTTGTAGGTAATTTAGGTATTGATCCGGAGCCATAGGTTCAGATTACTACTTTATTTAACTTTATTTTTTCAAAAATAAATTATACATGACAAAGACACCAAATTGGTAGGGAATTACTTTTTTCGGATGGAGGGACATGGAACATATAGGTTATGGCAATTGCTTCCTGCACCCCTCATTTGCTTCTTGCACCCCATTTTAAAATACTATAACTATCCTTAGAGATGTAAAAATGGTTTCCAGAATTAGTACTCCGGAATAAATATTGGAGGTGTAAAATATTTTCATTTTGAAAAATATTTTTTCAATGTGGGGATGGAGGAAGCAGTTGCCATAGGTTATTAGAATTGTCACGGACCCCTTATTGAGAAATGTAGCCCGCGAGAATTAAGCCTATACATACTGATCCAGCAAAATCAAACTTAATAGTTTATCCACAAGGATAAACTTTTCGCATAAGTTAACCCCAATATAGTTGCTGTACATAATTTAAGAATAATATCATGATGAAATTCAAGCAAACATTGTCAAAAATGCGATAAATAATTCTAACGATGTTATTTATAAATATAAAAATAAAAATGTGGTTTTAAGTTTCCTTAATCTTTGACTTTTAAAGGCAATCATAATAGTCAACAAATTTCAAAAGAGATAATATCTTAAATATGATGAATAATTGTAGTGATATTATCTTAGTTATGATGCACCAGATCACTAACAAAGATTTATCACTGTTTCTTTTGACCAGATCTAACCCTAAACCGTAAGACTTAGAGTTTATTTTGTGTGGTTAATATAAGATTTCATTTGTTCGTCTTTCCTATACTGATGCTGAACAGTAGTAATAATAAATAGCTACATCAATTTAATCAACAGATTACTTACATCTATAGACCAAGTTTCCAAGTTTGATGAAACTCCGTCCTAAATTGAGATATACCAGATCTCCGGGGCTACATTTCAATATAGATGTAATAAGCTGACCAAAGAGTTATTTGGGAGACTAAACTAGTGATAAAATAATTTGCATCTTTAAAAACTTCTAATATTCATATACGCCACAAAATCAAGTGAAAAGGTAAATGAATAAAGGAACATTATGAATTCTTTTAACCGTTCCAGCAGCATAGTAACTCACAATATGCTGTTTGTGGTACATAGAGAAACTTATGAATCAGCTTCATCGTGAACAATGGGCACACTGCAAAAAGTTTTAGTTGAAGACCCAATTTCGACAGAGACAGTGAACCTTGGAAAGAGCAGCCATATAATCATCAGACCTGATTCAAAGAATTAATGTGCACCTTTCATGTTCAGAATTTTCACTCTTTTCACTAGCTAAGAAATGCGTACTTATTGAAAACAAAACCTTTGCCCATAAGAAGACTGGCATGCAGCAACTATGTGAACTTTAGCAGCATCTGTTTCATTCTACCCATGGAAAAATCATTAGGATGAAATTCATAAAGCAACTTAAAACCAAATAAAAACCATAAAATGTACAAATCTTCTGACATAGAACAAGATGGCAGGTTAATACACAATATTCCAGTTTGGTCCACTTTCTTCAACCTTGCCACATTTTCCAAAAACTAACAACAAAGTGTGTAAACTAATGAATATTTATCCTGTCTGTTATGAGCTTCTTCGTTTGTGCATGGATTTTTTGGTTGGATATGAATCACCATGCAAAGTGCCCAGAAAGAGGAATAAAGCAATTGTAAGGATTCTTTTGTACCTTGAAATCTTTTAAACAATCCAATAAAGCTCAAGAAAACCAGCTTCTTATTAACAAATTCATTCATGCAGAGATCACGATTTCCTGCTAAGTTTGGTAACAACCTTATAAATTGGAAAGCGAAAGACTCTGCACAATTACTATTTCAACATATATATGATTTTTCCTTATGTAAAAAAATTAGAAAAAATAAATTCTGCCAAATTACCATCCCCATAAATATTCCACCCTACCGAGGCTATGTAAACAACAACAAAAGTTCCATTGGGATTATGATATCAATCATCGTGCCAAATATATAATCTCTTAATATGTTTAAGATTGGAAGTTGCAAGAATACCTGAGATTCGTAATAAAGCCCAGCATATAATGAAGCATAAAAATACTCACTATCTCTTCCACCAGAGAATGCAGCAACAAGCTAGACAGGTAAATCAATTGCCCGCATCAGATTACATTTACAGAGGCCTGAGGAATAATAGAGTGCCAATAATAAAGTCCAAAAAAACTTCTAGTGCCTTTGCAGGGAACTGAAAGTAGAGAATTAATGCAATCCTGTTCCTAAGTTTACAATTCTGATTCTGATCAAATAATCTAGAAAAAAATTGTAAGAATATATCTTAATCTAACTATCAAACTGTATTGTTAGTTAGTCTAATTTTCTATTAGAGAATGTAACTTATTTAACAGTTATGGGGCCTACTATCACTAATAGAGAGATTCAATAAAACTACTCAGAATCTTAGGTGAGTATCACGGGAATATTTGATAGTGGTACTCGAAATCAGTTGAGAAAAATACAATTAACTAGGACTTATAAAATACAACTCTCACTATTAACAAACACACTCAATTCTGGATGCTCTAGCTAGAAGTCCTAGGAATCATACTAAAATACTTTTGGCTAGAACACAAACATACAAAATTTTTACTACTAGACAAGAGATTATTGAATTCAAAACTCACATTTAAAAAAGTGAAACAAAATTAGGCTATTTGCTCTTTTGGTCCTCCATTTCTAATTCTAAAAATGTTTAAATTTTGACTTTCTATTTTCAATTTGAATAATGTCATCTTCCTAGTTTTTGAATTGATTGTTAGGGTGCTGCTGATGTGGTTAATAGATCCTTGATGATAAATATCAGCATTGGAAAGTCCTCTCTGTTAATTTCCTACTTCTTATTTATTCACTAAAAAGAAGTGAATTTTTCATTACACATTCTATATTACCGTTAATAATAGGCAGAACTGCTGAGGAACAAAGCAATTCCGCTTCACATAGGGCATAAAAGCATATTGATTAATCATCAAGAGGACAAGCTCAAGTTTGGCATTTGTGTAAACATTTACACCAATCTCCCTCGCTTCATATAACAACGATATAAACAGGGGTGATCTATGTTAACAGAAGGGATATACGATGCCATATTCTTGTATAAATGAAGAAGGATTGTGTAGTTGAGTAAAATCTTAGGGGATGTTACACAATCTGTCCTACTAAATATATCAAAATTCTTGAAAATTATACCAGATTAACCAATTGCCAACATAACCTTAGTTTAAGTATGAGAGGACTCGATATCTGGGAAGAATCACCAGATTATGAGGTAAATGTGCATGGAGACAACAAAAATGGCATGCTTTAGAAATGGTAACGGACCAACAACAACTCTTTCAAACACTAGCTCAAGCTATAAGGGGAAGAATTGAGCATGGTTTTATATATGACAGAAATAACTGCATGCTAAATGTAACTACAGCACACCTTTTCAGGATCCCCACCATCTTTGAACATGTTATATGCTTCCCGCATGACTGGCCTCGGGTCTATGCCAACCTAAATTCATTTAGAAAGATGATAATTATTTGCATATTTACACATTCCATTTTCATGTGAACTTCCCAGTGGCAAGAAATAGAAGCAACTACTTGCCTCAAGAAATCGCTTCCTCGCTTCATCAACTCCATACAGTTGAGCTTCACACAGAAAGCACCATATGGACTCTTCCGTGTCATTTGGATTTTGTGCAACATCCAAGCGAAACTGCTCAGCTCCCTCTTCAAATCTACAATAAAATTTGTCAATAAAAAATTACGATGATTCTTTCCTAAAGTTAGCTAGAGAAAGTATTATCAGGTGTAGTGTTGTAAGTAAGTACCGATTAAGGTAGTAAAGTGTCAAGCCCCTTTGCCAAAGATCTGGTAACAATCACAATGTCTCATAACCGAAATATGAAAGTGAATTCATGAATCGTTTTCCAGAAGTGTATAAACCTACACGCCTTTTGACGAGGATCCAACTGAATTGCCTTGTCGAACTCCACAAGAGACCCCGAAACATCACCCTTAACAATCAATTAACAATAACAAATGTTACTTGTACAACAATTCATAATGAACAGAGACAGACACAAAAAGTGTTATGGAATAGAATGTTGTGTGAGTAGCAGAAGCACATCATAACACAAAAATAAGCAGCTATGATGCATGCTCAGAGCGGTACAAAATGTAAAAGAAAAAGGTGACGATGAAGAAGTAGAATTGGAGAAGAAACCTGGCGGAAAAGAGACATTCCGCGTCGAATTGCGAGAACGGCTTCACGGGCATTGTTATTGGCGCCGGTGAGAGCGTCCCAGATGCCGGAAACCGAGGGAAGGAAGAGTCTTCGGGTGAGGTTTAAAGGATGAGTGAGAGAGAAGGTTGGTTTGAAAGACAATAGTATTGGGAATGAAGAAGAGTGGTGAAGAGAAGGGGACACCAATATGGCGGGTTTAAGGTTGTGGGAAATGGACATCAACGCTGACATGGTTGTGGTAGGAAGTTAAGGTATGGTGTTTCTGACCAGAAATGTTATCTGTATTATGATAGCTTTATATATATATATATATATTCAAGAATCCAATAACTATATTGAAAATCAAAATACTCAAATTACATGGACTACATTAACCAAAATAATTAATTTTAGAAAATTTAAAAACAAAATATTCAAAATATAAGAACTAAGAAGATATTTAAAGTTAAATTACAAATAGATTTAAACTCAAAGTCAAATAAAATAAATATACAATAAATATCACCTATAACAATATGTAATAATATTCTTTTTATCAATTATACAATTAAAAATTAAATTTATATTTTTTATTCTGAGATTAATTATTAGATCGAGTAAAATATAACTCTTTATATAAAAATATAATATTATTTTAATCATCTTAAAACTTTTATTTTAAATCTTTTTATAATTATGAAGAATTGTGAGATGCAAAATTTTATTTTAATTTCTGTATTTAATTATTTTTCTAATTTATCGATTATTCAACTTTTTTCGTATTAGTAAAGCCGTCTATAATATATTCTTTATACTCTCTTTAAAATTCACACTTCATTTCACATCGGTGATACCCATTATTTTATTTTTGAAAAAGTAACATTAGCAACGATTTTTTTAAAAGATATAATATCTTCAAATCCTTTTTTTTCTATTTTAACTTTTTTTTAAGATTTGGTTAGATTAAAAATATTTAAGAGAGTTTATTTGAGATGAAATGGTAAAGAAAGTTTGATTGTTTGGATTAAAAAAAAAAATATAGCAAAATTTGAATAAAAAGTTTATAAAAATTTGTGAATAATATGATGTGTATAATTG
>Ga0123340_1001896_pt1 | contig 18185 bp, 7 predicted proteins | sample SirMexnodulemix_FD_89961 | JGI IMG/M metagenome (GOLD analysis project Ga0123340, IMG submission 89961) | Root nodule microbial communities of legume samples collected from Mexico - Siratro Mexico nodule mix | ecosystem: Host-associated > Plants > Roots > Nodule | place: Mexico: Nepantla... | reverse complement strand
TATATATATCTTTCAAATATCTATAACTTATTGTATTGAATATCATGACATTAAAATTATCTTTATCTTTTAATTCTTAAAAAAATTAATCTTTATCTTTTAATTCTTAAATTATTTACTTTCCGTCTGAATGCATAAGTTTATTGTACTATTACCTTATATGACGTTGTAATAAACTTTAATATTTTTTTTTACAATTAACTTATCTTTTTAATATTTGTTTTAGGTTCGTATTATGACTTTATTTAATACATACAATGAAGATAATGGATATTTGGATGAAATCTTAATCATTACTTTATTAAAGCTAGTTGTTAAATTTATATAAACGTTTATTATATATTTGCTTTAATTAAAATATATTTACTTGATAATAAAACTCCTTGTAAACTTCCTTTTGGAGGAAAGCCTTAAGTTATAGTACATTTTAACACAATTTTTACAATATTATATGTATTTATATATTCTGTTTAGTATATTTTCAATTGTGTTGCATAATTAGTATTAGTCAGGATTTAAATTTGAGAACAATATAAGCCAACAAAAAAAAAAAAACTAACATTAATATAGTAAAAAATCCCTAGAATACAGTTGATTGTTTGTTTGTTATTCCAAGGAAATAATTAATTCTACACATGATAGGAACACCTTACTGACAACATTAATTTTGCGAAATTATTGAGGTAATAAGTATAATATACTTAAAAGTATATAAATATAATTTTGGTAGACATTATATATAGAAAATATTTTTTATATATCAATTTGTATTCTCTTAAGTTGCATTTCAAACTAATTTAGTTCATTTGAGGAATAAGTAAAATGTTACTAAATATTGCTTTTAGGAAAAGTTGAAGGTGTAGAATGTCGAAACAATTTGGTTATGTGAAAGAAGAAATCCATTTTCGTATAAAAGTTTATATAAAAATTTTAAATGCGTTTATTTGTTATTAGACGACGTCGTGGAAGGCAAAGGCAACTTCCTCTGGAGACTGAACTGTGTGGGTTCCCCGTTTGCCGTTATTCCCCAAATCTCAATCGCACCTTGACGGCGGAGATCGGATCTGCTCTGCGTCTCTCTCAGACCGAGACGAGAGAGAGTGAGGCGACGAACTGTGAATAACCTGCCAAAGGAGAATATCCATTACACGATGGCGACGATGGATCCGTTGATGACGCCGTTGGGGCAAATGCTATTGGAGGAGATCACTCCGGTTGTGATGCTCATTTCAACTCCTTCTGTCGAAGAAGCTTCCCTCAAGAACGGCCTCTCCTTCCTCCAGATGCTAAGGCCGTTCTGCTCCTTCGACAACATCGACGGTAATCTCGCTCTCCGCATCCAATCCTTTTTAATTCATTATCCGCTCTGCCTTATCACTCCTCACCGGCATTGTACCTCATCGTGCAGTGCCTGTCAGGACTGCCAGTGACCAACCCTATCGCCTTCACAAGTTCAAATTGCGCTTGTTCTACGCTTGCGATGTGAGGAGGCCCGATTTGAAGGTAATTAACTGCTCGCGCGTTCTCTTATCAATGCCGACAATTGCGTTCTTCGATGTTTTGGATGAGCTTGCTCCATAGATTTTTTTGAATGTTCCGTGCTTTGTTTGATGTTTAGGATTTGTCATTTGGTTCTATTTGTGTATCCGCATCTTTTTACTAGGTAGCTAAAGAGCAGTTGAAACAAGTTATCACGGAGGCAGGGGAGAAAGAGTTTCCTGATTCGTGTTCTGATTTGCCGAAAATTAATCTTGAACTTTCCTCGAGTAAGTGACTTCACTGTATCTATTTTTTTATTTTATTTTTTTGTTTTGTTTTGTATGTTCATTTAACGTGCCTTCACACATGGTAAAATAATTAACTTTAATAGTTTAATTTATATGTGGATGAATGCGCAGTTATACATCGTATAGTTAATATTCATTTTGAATTGTCTGGGCTTGGAATTGAGCTGAGCTCGGGCACTGGGTTTTTCTGTTTGGTTAAACTGCGGACATGATATATATCAATAATTAAATTGAACAAAACAAGCTTGAGCTAATATCAGTGCTACAGTGCTATAATAGGCTTCACTTGGGCTGGAGTGGTGATGCCCAGGTAGTTTAGTTCTGTCATTGTCTAAGACCTGGTTTGGTTGACAAACACTTTTGTAGGTTCTGAATACCAAAATACACCATCTTGGTTTCGGTTTCTTAATAAAGAGCTTGTTCGTGTGGCTTCCTTCTCAGACCATGAAGCTTTTGACCATCCGGTGATATGTAAGATTTGGGATCTGTTAGAGCTCTTTTTCTTTTGTGTTAGAAATTTCTCTTACATAGTAATATAATAGTATCTCTACATAATTTGATGTTGAATTTTTCTTCTACTTTCTTTCTTTTGAATGTATCTTTTCAAATATATTTGTCTTTCCTCTGAATAATTTGCAGGTCTTCTAGCTGTCTCTTCTAAGGATGAACAACCTATTAACAAATTTGTTGACTTTTTTAGTACCAATAAGCTTCCTTCCCTTCTTAATGATGGTGCAATTGATCCAAAAATTTCAAAGCATTACTTGTTAGTGCATGATAATCAAGATGGTCCTGCAGACAGGTAGAAATGATTCTGCTTTTTTGAGAAGCTTTTTAAATGTGAATATACTTGGAACACACACTGGTTTCAATAATCTTTACTTCATGTCATTCTGTAAGATATATCCATGTTTTGCTGTTTGATGAAAATTGCTTGAGCCTGACATTTTCTAGAAGACCCTTAAGTTGCAACTCAACGGGCATATTTCAGGAGGGACATTGGGGAACATTCTTTGGTGTTTGTAGAGGAGTATTTATACTTCTGGAAATTTTCTTGTAATTCTTTCTTCAATATTCTTACTCTCTCCTAACCGTGAGTTATTCCTGAAAAACTGTTTTGGAAATCCAAAGCTACTACTAAAGGTTTTTTGAATGGATTCTGTTATTAATAAGATACACATGATCTTGTTACAATGTTTCAGGCTACACATTGCTCTGTTTGTTTTATTTGTGTCATGCGATGCTCTAGCACAGAATCTAGGGCACCTGTTCGTTCCCTGCAAGAGGGACAATTTTTGACCGAACAATTTTGTTTGTTTCTTGAAGAGCTGCTTCTCTAACTTCTCTATTTTTTCCTTATTACAGTAACATTCTCTCTATCTTGAACACCAATACTATACTCCTTTGAGGAAGGAGGTTTGTATGGTGTGTAGACTTTATGTGAAAATAATTTGAAATTTCACTACTAGTTTCATATTGTGGGACTGAACATAACGAAAGCCATACCCCACCAGATTGTTAGTAACATAGATCAAGTAATGTCATTTGGCGCAGTTAAATACCAAGTCCTCAAAGATGTTTGTCCTGAGATTCCTTACAATAAATTCCATTGCCCTCCTTGATCTCCCTCTCCCCTTTTTCATAGGACTAAGAACCATGCAAATTATTCTATCCACTGTCGTTTTGAGTGGCCTTCTTTGTTCTTGTTCAAACTATTTTAACTGGTTTTCTTTCATTTTTCCTCAATTGGTGCAGCATTAAAGAATATATTCTTGTATACAATCATTTTGGATGTTATCCTTTTCTGTGTTACCACACATCCATCATAACATTCTCATATTTGCTACTCTTATTTTTCTTGTTCCTTTGAAGTCCAACATTTACTACTATAGAGTATAGCTAGACGCATAGCAATATGAAAAACTTGTCTTGAGCTTGATAGTTACTTCGGGATCTCAAATAATCCCGATGTCTTTTTCTATTTTAGCCATCTCGCTTGCTCCTATGTGCCTACCCAACGTTTTATTGTATTGGTCCCAAATATTTTAAGTTACAAATTTGTGATATGACATCTCCCATTTTTACTTCAAAGTCATATTCCCCTTGTCTCTTGCCAAAATTGTTAGCCATATAGTTTATCGTATTCATACTTAAGTGAAAACCCTTTGTTTTCAAAATTTGTCTCCAAAGCTCAAGTTTAAAGGTAATCAACTCCTTTGATTCCTCAATCAAAATCATGTTACGTTATCCGCAAAAAGCATGCAATTAGGGATAATCTTTTATACGTTCTTGGTAAGTAGAACCAAAACTAGATTACTTAAGGGTGATTAAACCAGGACTTAAGGATGAGCCTCAATGTAATCCTATCTCAATAAGAAAGTCTTTAGTCTCTCACCTTTTTGAGTTCTCACTCCAGTCTGGATATACTAAGCCATACATATGAACTAATTTGTCTTCCAAAGTCTCCCATAGCACTTCCCTGCACTTGAACACAAGCTTTTTTCTAGTTTAATAAAAACCATATGTAAGTCTCTTGTTTTGCTCCAGTAACTTTCTATCAACCCCCATAAAAGATAAATGCCTTCTTCTGCTGTAGACTTTCTTTGCAAAAAACCAAATTGATTCTTTGCAGTTCTTGTTTCTTCTCTTAATCTATGCTCAACCACTCCTCAAAATTTCATAGTGTGAGAGTGACCATTGAAACTGAAAGTTGTTTAAGGAAAGAGGACGAAAAATTGGCAGTTGTTTGCTGCAACTTAATGCAATCTCGGGTCTTCTCTATTCATTAATTTTCTTTGAAAAGATGTATAGTTATATGTAGTTTTAGACTTATTTGAGTTGCGTATTCTTCTTCAACAGAGCAAGTAGAATATTGACAGAAATGAGGAGTACATTTGGTACAAGCTATTGTTCGTTGCTTTGTATTAATTCTTCCTTGGATGCTCCATTCAAACATCAAGATAATCCTTGGGCTTCATACGTAAGTTTGTTTGGCGAGGACTTAGCTTCTTCTTTTCCAGAATAAAAAAATTGATTATTTAGTTCATCTTCCTTGCCTCATGCTTTTTCCTTTTTCTTGTGTTCTGGAACCCATGTTAAAAATTATATAAAATTTTGTTTCCATTGATATGAAAGCATACAATTTAGGCTGTTGTGTCCTGAATTCTGTGACAGATAACTGATTCCTCATCTACTCCCAGTCAAGATCTTGGTTGCTTTCTTAACATGGATGATATTGATGAGGTATTTGGCTTTTGCTACCAGAAAGGCTGTTAGATTCATTATATTGGATTTATGCTTACATTATACCTGCATTTTTTTCCTACCCATTTTTTTTGCCTGCGTACAGATCAAAGTTCTAATGCAAGATTTAACATCTAAGCACATCATTCCAAATATGGAGCAAAAAATTCGTATACTCAACCAACAGGTTTGTTATGTTTAACCCCTTTTTGAATTCATGGTTTTTGAATTTGTTAATCCAGACCCTACTTTAATTATTTTGACCCATATTCTGATTGTCCTTGACCTTTTTCTTTATTATTTTATTTTGTTTAGGTTTCCGCAACTCGGAAAGGGTTTAAAAACCAAATAAAAAATTTATGGTGGAGAAAAGGGAAAGAAGACAGTGCAGATTCTGTCAATGGTCCTGCGTATGTTAAATTTATTTATATCTTATGATAGAATATACACGTATGGCATGCATAATAATTCAATTTCTTGCATTTTTCTAATATGGTTTTGGTTTTCATTGTTGAAGGTATAACTTTAATTCCATTGAATCCCAGATTCGAGTTTTGGGTGATTATGCTTTCATGTTACGAGATTATGAACTTGCCTTGTCAAATTATCGCCTAATTTCCACAGATTACAAGATTGATAAAGCCTGGAAGCGCTATGCTGGTGTGCAGGTAGTTATTATTATTTTTATATTTCAATTGCAGTGGGCTTTCAGATGATGATGCATGGTTAGTAGATGTTTTCAAATTAGATTAGTTTTTTTTTTCTTTTTTTTTTCTTTTGTAGAGAAGCAGTGGAAGGATGTTGATTTGGTTTCAATTTCTTCCCTTGATAATATAGAGCTATTTGAGAAGAGTGATAATTCTATCATTTATCTTCCAACCATTTGAATTTCTATTACCCTTTTGTCACGTTCTTACTGATGGATTTATTTATTTTTAATAAAATATGAAACATTGAAACGCTGGAAATATTGTAGAAGAGATACTTTACATGGCTCATTGTTTTGTCATTTTGAATTAAAGTCAAAATAATCTGACTGACTTCAAGTAAAATTAACGTTGCATGAAGGATTTCAGATGAACTTCATGCCATTTGCATTAGTCATGCTTATTGTTAAAGATGTTCTTTGACATTGTTGTTTTATTGTAGTTCTTCGTTATTTGCATTTACCACATCATTCCCTATCTGAAGAAAAAATAAAATAATTTTAAGAAGAAACCCTTCCTTTTTGAACTGTTCCTTTTCCTAGTGTTGTAGTTCCTTAACATTGATTTTTCCGATGCATAAGCTTTATGATAGTAGAATGTTCCGAAATGCATCACTCTCTGTTTCTCTACTTTATTTTTCAGGAAATGATGGGACTTACTTACTTCATATTGGATCAATCAAGAAAGGAAGCAGAGTATTGCATGGAAAACGCTTTTAATACATATTTAGTATGTATGGTTTATTTTGGATCATGAGAAAGATTGAGTAACGTTTTTTTTTTTTTCTTCTAAAAGGGCTCTGTTACTGGTATATACCATTCACATTCTCTATTTGATCAATTAACTTAACATGTTCAGAAGCTTGGATCCTTGGGTCAGCTAAATGCAACACGATGTGGTCTGTGGTGGATAGAAATGTTAAAGGCACGTGATCAATATAAGGAGGCAGCTAGTGTATATTTTCGTATTTGTGGTGAGGTAGTGTTTTTTTTTCAGAAAATAAAAAAATTGTAATTTGTGATTATTGTTGTCCGCTGTTGACCAATTCGTTGTCTTAGGATATCCTACATTCTGCTGTGATGCTTGAACAAGCATCATACTGCTACTTGTTGTCTAAACCCTCCATGTTACGCAAATATGGATTTCATCTAGTGCTTTCTGGTGAGCAGTATAAAAAGTGTGATCAGGTACATTAGAATGTCAACAATATGCAGACACTCCCCATACCAATTTAATAATGTATTGTTTTTCCCTGCTAATTTTTTTTATCTTTGACCTTCACATGCTCAGATTAAACATGCAATTCGAACCTACCGATGTGCTCTTTCTGTTTTTAGAGGAACTACTTGGAGTTACATCAATGATCATGTTCATTTCCATATAGGACAGTAAGTTAGACTAGGTTCATTTCCATATTGTGATTTTTTTTTTTTTTTTATCAAGAAGCATGTCCGCTACATGCTTTGAACTTTCTTAATTGAGATGGTTGTTTTAGGTGGTATGCTTCTCTTGGGATGTATCACGTGGCTGTCAAGCATATGACGGAAATCTTATCCTGTAGCCACCAGTCCAAAACAACGCAGGAATTATTCCTAGGCGACTTTCTTCAAATTGTGGAGGTGCTAGTGCTTCTTTATTAATATTTTCTGAAATTTTGTTGTTTATAATTCCTAAAATAGTTCGCTTTTAACAAATATATAATTTCAGTGTTTTATGTATCTCAATGCTAGTACAGAAGCTAATTAATTTGATAGTTGTCTTAAATTTTTGTGTATACCGTAGAAAACTGGACGGACATTTGAGGTAACAAAGCTTCAATTGCCTGTAATCAACATCTCTACACTCAGGGTCATCTATGAAGATTTCCGGACGTTTGGGTCCCCTTCAGCTGTAAGTAGAATCCAATTCCATGCTTCCCCGTTGTGAGAGAAATTGCAAGAGAATTATTCATGAAAATATTTACTGTCTGGGAAAATTAAGTATCTGATTGGTTAAAGATGTTCAAAAAGTTGTTAATGAGTAGCCACTCATTGACTAATGGGCATCTTGAGTGGTTCACTTTTTATTCCAGTTTTTTACATTCTCCTTCATTTTTCAGTTTTGAGGTGAATTTTTCTTTGTTCTTTGACCTCATTGAAAAGCGTGAAACAGCTTCTCATAATGGACTTTACCCAATTGTTGGGAACTATGGATCATATAAGACTAAACTACTAGAGAATCATTCTAGTTATAATGCTGTGCCCTGGTAAATTTATTTGATTTACCATGAAGTTAGCTTAGATTTGCTTTGAACAATTTAAATAAACTACTGATTGAGCCACATATAACACCAATTTTAGCCCAAAATATTCTGTACTATGTGAACAGTAGTAACACTCTTTTGTGAGACAATCAAAGCATTCAACAGAGATTATGGCAGGCTGTGTATATAAATCCTTGCTGAGGTGATTGCTAGCAATGAGTAGAAATTATGCTTGTGGTTTGAAAAGGGACATTTAGGATTTTGTTTTTCTTGCTCTATTCAATTTTTGTTATAACCCTTATACCATGGGTTTTCATTGTTGTGCTTGTATTACTAGTTAATGGCCGTAGTTTGATGCTTGAAGTGTCACCACTCTCTGGTAACTATCATTTCAGGCTAACACTAGAGAAGGCTTGTGGCGTTCTTTGGAGGAAGAAATGCTACCATCGTTCTCTGCTGCCAAGACTAATTGGTTGGAGTTGCAATCAAAGCTTATGTTAAAAAAGCAGAGTCAAAATGTTTGTGTTGCAGGCGGTATGTGGTAGAGTTTCATCTGAGATTGATAATTGAATCCTTATATTTATTTTACTCAAATGTTTTTCCAATTCTCTCTTGACCCCTAATTATTAGAGGATAAGAACATCATTTGCTGTCTTATATTTTATGTGATATATATATTAGAGATATGATTTCATTATGTTAGAGATATATGAAGTGCACACATTATGTCCTGGTAAAATCATTATGTTAGAGATACATGATTTTATAACATTAAGCAGTTGTCTAACTATTGTGGAATTTTTAAATGGATTAAGTTATATCTCATAATGTAGCTCGGACTAGTGATCTTTTGCCCGTTTTGAAGTTGGGTTATATTTTGTTTCCTTTTCTGCTCTAATACATGTATTCTCTTTGCATCCTTGAAGCACTTATAAATTAAACATGTTTAGGAATATTTTTTTAGTAATAGTTTTTTTCCCGAACGCTCAGGAAACTAACTGAAAAATGATTTATTCTAAGCAAGTCCAATCAAATGGACATTAATTTTTTGGGGAGTCCCAATCTTAAGCCTCAGACATCCTCAGGTTTTAATCTATTATGACGTAATCGATTATTAGTTGTTAACAATCCTGTGGTCCGCATTAGACCATCAGGAGTGAAACAAGGGCATCTGTTTTGTAAATTGTAATATTTTAAATATTGGCAATTTAAGTAGTTGAAATAATACCCAGTGCTTTTGGCATGTACACTTTGTAATTATGTGTTAAACCTTGAAATAATTCCCATATTTCATTATCCTACAAGTATTGTAGAAGATAGGATGCATTTAAGCAGGTCCATCGATTCCATTAGTTTTGGGAATTGAATTGAACTGTCAGTTTATGAAGTGACTGATTTTTACTTGAAATTAATTTGAAAATTTGATGAGGTGGGATTTTCTTGTGTAAAATCCTGCTGACATTAGTGTAAAATATAAAAGTATGAAGAGTAGATTTTTTAAAAACTGGATATCTGTTTTTATGACTTTCCCCTCCTTGATGTATTATTGGTGCATTTTTTTATTTTTTTGGACCCATTTGCAGAAGCTGTGAAGGTGACAATTGAATTTAAAAATCCTCTGCAAATCTCAATTCCCATATCTAGTGTTACACTCGTATGCAAGTATTCTGCCAGTACTGATGAAGTTATATCAAGTAAGCTATGAATGCCTGTTTATATCTTCTACCGTTTTTTTATTAATTTCTTCATTTTTTAGTAATACTCTCTTATGGGTACTACAGATGAAAATGAGTCAAGTATGGAGAAAGATGATAAGGTTGACCACTTTAGAAATATGAGCTCTGACAATTCCTCATTTATGGTATCTGAGGTTGATTTCTTACTAGGAGGTGGTGAAACGACCATGGTGAGTTTGTTTTGTTTCAGACACAAATTACAGTATGAGAGATCTTCTCTTTTTGACTAAAAGTATGCAAATTGTGTTGCATTGAGGAAAATCGAGAAATTTATTTTCCATCTTAATTTTGTGCATATCTCCAATTAACTTGAAGCTTAAGTAGAATGGTACTAGACTTCTGTAGTGGAAGACGAAAATAAATGTTCCTTTTGGCAAGGTGAAAATGAAGCTCTCAGATGATGTATATCTTTTTTGTTCAGATTGTCTACCTTAAGAATACAGCTCATTAAAATATTAATTAGAAAGAGAAAAAATGATGTTCTGTTTTTTTTTCTTTTATTGTAAAATTTGAGTTTAAAATTTAGGTTGAATGGATTAAAAGCAGGTAATCCTATTTGTAGTGATTATCTAATGGTATGTTAATTTGTGACTTTTAAAACCGATTATTTTATAGAAGTTGTGTGAGAAATGAAAAGAAAAGAAGTATGAGAATAGAAAAGCCCTTGAAAATGTATGCGTACTGCCACAAAACCACAAGTGGCATCCTGCAGAAAGTTCTATCATTATTTTTCTGTCTCCAAACCTTCAAAACCTATCTTGAGAAATTGCTCCAGGTTGGAAAGACACCCATAATACTCCAAAAACGTCAAACAGATTATTCTCTTAGAAAGTAGCTACCTGACAATGCTCATAAGAGAATGTCACGTTTTTTCCTATTTTGCTCTTGTTAGGCCAAAAGTAATTAAGGTGCATGTAATAAAAATGAATTGGGTACAATTTAGGGGTTTGCTATCAAGAGCAATAGGAAAAGGATCTTCACTGTGTAACTAAGTGCTGAGCTTGCAGTAGGGAGGGTAGAGAAAACGTGATTTGGTTGTATTCGGTATTAGGCTAGGGAGCGAGATTGGAGAGGCTAGTCTGGGACTTTTGGGAGAGACCCAGGACATGCTTTTTCCATTGAATTTCCTTTTTCATCAGTCTTCAACATTCAGGCACTGTATGGTCTACTTCAGCAATAATACCATGAAATTACTGTGAATTTCCATCTCCTTTTCTGCCATATGTTGGTAGCTATCTTTTTACACATTTGTTATGTGTATATTCTATTTTAAAGTTATCATTTTTGCAAAATTAGCATTGTGTGGTACTTTTGTTTTCCAGATTGAACTATCAGTTACTCCCAGGGAAGAGGGCACTCTTGAAATCATTGGTGTTAGGTGGAAACTGTCGGGAACAATCTTGGGCTTTTACAACTTTGAGTTGGGTCAACCAAAGAAGAATATTTTGAAAGGAAGGAAAACAAAGCAGCTGCCAAATGAGAAATTTAAATTTATGGTGATTAAGGTGCATGCTTTTATCCTTCAATTTCTCACTATAGTCTTTTTTCCACATGAATCTTGTAATCTCTATGTTTGAACTAAAACAGCTTTTTCTTTTCCAAAATCCCAGAGCATACCCAAGCTTCAGGGTTCCATCCACCCTTTACCTGGAAAGGCATATGCTGGAGATTTACGTCAACTTGTTTTGGAATTGAGGAATCCATCGGAGTTTCCTGTTAAGGTACCGTTTTTGGAGTTAACTTGCTCTAAGAAAACTTCTTAAACAATTTCAATAATAATTTTCCTTATGGTTGTCAAGCTGCTTAATGAGTGTGATGTACTTTTAATGAGAATATTGAACAGATAAGTATGCTTAAATGATGCATAAATTATATAGAAGAATAAGTACGGTGCATGAACAATATTACAAAGTAAAAAGGATGATTCAAGCCCTATTATTAAATTCTTCTTTCCTTTGTGTCTTTTCTTGAAGTTCATTAACTTTCCTTTTCTCTTTTCAGACCTGTTTTCTCATTTCTTTTATTTTGCTTTCTGTTTAATACATGTTGGTCAATATGATCTCAATACCTAACAAGGGTCTCCCTGATGGGTAATCTGTTGTTTCTCTCTTGCAAAATTGAGTGTAGAACTCTTTAGTATTTTTCAGCTGCTAATCAGTTAGTTCAACATTAAATGGAAACAATAATCAATTGGCAACTTAGTCCTAATCACTTAGACTGACTTATCTGGTCTCAAAAAATGGTTTAATGAATCTAATCATTTTCTATCCAGCTTTAATTGATTATGAAGCTTATGCAATTAACCTCATCAATTAGCGACTTGGATCTGGTCAGTAAGGAATCTCCTGGAGGCCACATTTTGTTGTTTTGCATAACATCATTGATTAAGATTTCTTGTTTCGAGGGATTCAAAACCAAAATTTTTTCTCTGATATTCATACCTTACTTCAATGATTTAAACTATCTTTTAAGATTGGTTAGCCTCATTCTATCAACATACTCAAGATTTTTTAGAATGTTAAAGGAAGAAAGAAACCTCAGTTTTTACTTTGTCCTCTCAGCATTGTTTGAACATCCATAAGAGAGGTTTTTGTATACCCAATATGGGATCTGCATGCACGATCCTTAAAAGCTATTGTTTTAAATGTTTTTGGGTTCCCATAATTATAACCACTCTATTTTGGTTCCTTATTGATTTTCAAATTTTTGTTATGGTCTATCATTATTTGTTAAGAATTAGCTCAGTCAAATTCATTGCATAGCATCTACCACAAATAGAGAACGACAATAGAGAAACCCACAAAATATTGACGGTACAAGGTAAATAGTAAGAGGAAGAACAATAAAGAATCACAGACAAAAATTAACGTGATTCAATTGAAGTGAAAACAAATTTCAATTTACTTCCACAGGAGAATTCACTAAACTCAGGGATTACAATTTCACAATTTCTCTCACTGCAAACCCTCACTCTAGTACAACTCAAATGTTACCTTCTACAGAAGATACAAAGGTCCTATTTATACATCAATACCTTCATAAATAACACACGTGAAACCTTACTGAATTGGAAAGTCCTTAGATGGTTTCACCAGACGGTCTATGGTCTCACTAGAAGCTAAGAGACTAGATGATCTAGTGAGACTATCTACCAAATATGATAGAATCTACATATCAAACACTGGACGGTCTAGCATGGTTAATCGGTTTAGTATCATTTAGACAAGATTTCACTGAGTCAATCTTCACATTATTAAAGGTGGAGGTGATGATGTTACAATGGTGTGACATTTCATTTACAGTTAGGTATTTTAAAATAATGGGCGAGCAGAACTTGAAAAACACACAATAAGGGACCCAAACCAAAAAAATATTATATTCAAAGGACTATAAATATATTTAAGCCAATATTTATATAGAAATTACTTCTAAATTGTGTGTGTGTATATAATATGCTAATGAGAGAAAAGTATTTAACTAAAAGAGCATTTTTTATATTGAAAACACAAACCATTCAATACCTGCTATTATATAAGGATATTGAAAGTCTTATATTAAGATGTTTTAAATGTTCTTTTACTATCCTTATTAGCATGATCTTGTATTGGGTTGAGCTTCAGATTTTTCTTTCTTCCTCCTTTTTCTTTAGCAATGTTTTTTCCTTTATACATTTTCTCATTTGTGGTTTTGGCAGAATCTGAAGATGAAGATAAGTCATCCTAGGTTCCTTATAATTGGGGAGCAGGAAAATGTGATGTCAGAGTTTCCTGCGTGTTTAAGAAAGAAGACAGATTCAGTACAAAGTGATGTGCATGCTAATCCTAATATCACGTCTGACACAGTTTTTTTGTTTCCAGAGGTCAGTATTATCATTTCTTTCAAATTTGGCTCCTGTTAACTTCTTGATCACATGATTTACACTTCGTTTCAGGGTACATCAGTTCAAGGTGAAACACCCTTCTTGTGGCCTCTTTGGTTTAGGGCTGCTGTTCCAGGTGATATATCACTTTGCATGAGCATATATTATGAGATGGGAGATGTATCATGTATCATCAAGTATCGCACTCTTCGCTTGCATTACAATGTGCAGGTTAGTATAATGAATACTGAAGGAAACTTTTGGGCTTCACTGGTTTTATTTTCTTTATATTGTAACCTGGCTTTTATTGTTTGGTGGCCAGGAAAAAAATTGAATGATTGTTTTTATGATTTTTTGCTTCGTTATGAATTCAAAAGAAAAAATAAAAAATCAGTTAAATGGCTCTTTTCGTATCTGCATGGCATAGATCTCGTTAATTATCAAGTACCAAATTTTGGTGGTTGCAGGTATTACCATCATTGGATGTCTCATTTCAAATCTGTCCTTTCCGATCAAGCTTAGAAGAATTTCTTGTTCGATTGGATGTTGTTAATAAGACTAGTTCAGAAAGTTTCCAACTTTGTCAGTTGTCATCAGTTGGTCACCAATGGGAAATCTCATTAGTTCAATCTCCGGATAGTATTTTTCCTTCACAATCATTGATGGCTGGTCAAACAATATCATGTTTCTTTACACTAAAGGTTTGTTTGAAGTGATTTATGTGTGAAATCTTTTATTCAATTTTAGTATTGGAACCTAATATGAATCTCTCAATCCAGCATAAAAGCTAAATTTTTCACTTCTACTTAAACATGCTTTTAGGTCCAAACTTGACTTTAACTTCATGCAACCAAACATTTTTTATAAAACCGTGTTTATATTTCTAACCCCCCAATATTTTATTAGTATTATTCTATTATGTATCCTCTGGTTACGTCTTTGTACAAAATGTCGTTACTAGTTGAAATCTGTATTCTTGTGTATGTGATTATTACAGTTGCTGAATAAGGTTATTCTTTGCCCTCAGAAATCGAGGAGGCTTCCGACATTTGGGGACGACATGTCTACATTGCCCGTCAGAAGTAATGCAATATTGGTACCCCAAAGCATTGAAGATATAGTCTATGATATAAACAGTGAACCTTTGGTCAATTTCCACCGTTATGAAAGATTGCAGCAGGAAGTTTCATACAAGGTAGATGTTTATTTTGTTTCTACGCAAGTCCAACCAAAGAGTATCTTTTTAGTAATTTGAATTCCATATCATTTAGGGTATGCTTGATTGTGCAGGTGAAAGTCGGAATGATGGCATAAAAATAATTTTTAACCAAGACTTACAATGTATGTTATTATATTTTTTTATACCCTTTCTAGGGTACTAAGCCAGAGTAAAGTGATAAGCTCATACACTTTTTCCATTACCATATTCTCTTACATAACATACACCTTAAAAATGATTTTCCTTGCCCATAAATTTACATTGGGATATATTTATCTTCTTCCATTCTAAGCCCATATGGTTGCTTCAATGATACTGGCATATCTGATATGCAAAAGGATTGGTTCATGCTACTGCACTCGTAGTTTCTTTGCTTCCTTACCCTTTTTTGTTTTAATTATTTTTCAGTCCATACTTGTTTTGTCATCCTATTTGATCACAGTCGAGGCTTTAACTTTCAAGAATGACTAACCACCAAGTATCAAAATTTCAATTAGCTATGAGAATCTTTTTATCTATTTTTTATATTTTACTAGATTTCACTTTTTATTTTGTTCGTTAACTAACTAGGAAGATATACAAGATATTTCAAATATAAGTTTTTTTTATTATTTCTCTTTGACTGCAACAGGCATATGTTTTAGGAATTTGAAAGTTCGAAGGACAAATTTGTTCGCCAGTGTCATAGGACATTTACTATTGACTGTTACAGAAGTCTTGACACTATTTGTTGTTTTTCTCTCCTTTTATTGATACGAGCTTCATCTGTTTGTACGGTCAGGGTGACTTAAATACTGTTGATTTTGTATTAATCTCTCGGCCATTCAAGAGTAGCGACGATCCTGATTTCTCCAATCCTTCGTCTGTAATGTCCCATCACGCGTGCCACTTCAGGTATGTTTCTAATTTTGACTTATAATAAATTTTAAATATCCATGTGTATGTTATTTACGAGTCTTTTGGTGGCATTATCTTAATACGTTTCTGTCTTCTGCTAGTACTGCTAGCACGGGCCCTATTTCGTGGCTAGTGGATGGACCTCAAACCATGCATCATGACTTCTCTGCATCGTTCTGTGAAATAAGTATGAAGATGCATATTCACAATTCATCTGGTGCCACTGCTTTTGTACGCATTGACACCTTAGATTCAGCTGGTAATGGTGGACATATGAACAGTGTAAATGTGGTTCAATCTGCAACTACTGATAACCAAGCAGGATGGCACGATATCACCCCAGTGAATGAACTCAAAGTCACATCAAATGCTCTTGAAACCCAACCAGGAAAGGCACTATCATTGGAAAGTGCCTCCTCATTTATTTGGTCTGGATCAAGCTCAACCCACCTCCACATTGAGGCTATGACCTCGGTAGAAATTCCTCTTCAGATCTGTGTATTCTCTCCTGGGACATATGACCTGTCAAATTATGTTTTGAATTGGAAACTTCCATCCAATGAACAGGGAGATAGTGATGAAAAGAGGCAACATTCAGGCCAGTGCCAAGGGTATAAATACTATCTTACCGTGCTCCAGTCCACTTGAGAAGTTTGTAAATGTTTTGCCGTTTGTTTATCTCGTGCTAGAATTTAGATGAGTTGTTGCCGGGGGCTGTATATATTATATACGTTTCCATGTATTGTTAAAATGTCGTTAGGAACTAGGAGCAGTGTAAAAGTCCGGTGGATAAAGTGGTGAACTCAACTTTTTTTTCCGAACAATAACGACGATGGCGACATACAATTCATCGAACAGGCTGGATGGCGTATTTGGACTGGCCAAGTTTGGGAAAGAAAGTTATATAAGTACTTTTACGAAGACAATCTTAATTTTTTGCATGCCGGTTATGTTGGGATGGATAGAATTGCAGAGTGGACACAGCACAGCTAATCAAGTGAGAGTTTTTCATCCCTTAACTTACCCCTGTAGGCGGGGTACACGCATCACCAGCGCAAGAATTGGCTGCACTTTCACCAAATGTTTTAAGCGTACTTCAACCAGGATAGGAACAATTCTTCTTTCTAATTTTTTTACATATGGTACAAGCAGTTCAGATTCCTTAGTTTTAGTTTTGCAAAGTTGTAAGACTTGAAGCTTTTACTAAACTGTAAAAAAATTATTTTCATATTAGAGGATATGCCATTTTATCGTTATAGTAACTTGATTTATTTCATTCAGCATTAACACAAGTTTCGGACCGCATTAGCTTTAAGCCGAACTCAGTTAATGAGGTTAATTGCATTGCTCATGAATTTGAATGAGAAGTAGGTTTGCCTTATTGGAGGTGAAAAAGAAAATGGTTACTGATTTGCGAAAGATAGTCACTACTATATCATCGTCATCATTTAAATTATAACAGATCACCCGTCTGCTATAATAATGACATGTTAACGCAATACCAAAAAATTTGAAATGACATTGTTTCTTAACAAATTTTGACAAAAAGAGGTTTTGATGTTTTAATTATAATTGTTTGACACATCAATGCATTGTTATATATTTAATGAATTGGTGTAATGTGTGAAAATTAAGAAATACGATAAGTTGTATGATAAAGCTCACAAAAAATGATATATAGTAAAATGTGAATTTAAGTTAGAGGAAAAAATTATAATAAAATGCACATTTTTAAAATGAACATTTTTAGAATATTGAACGATTATAATATTAATTGAAATAACTGAATGTTTCATATATTTTTTTACATAATTCACATTATACGAGCCCGAGCCCTTTTTACGGGACATAAAAGAAGGGGAAACACAGATAAAAAGTATGTGAAAGCTAACATGATATATTGGACTTTAATATTTTTAATTAAAAATAGTAATACGTTATATGTGATGGGTGATTTATTATAGCAAAAAACAATTTAAATATTAATAAATGTATAGGGAGGATATTACTAATTTACTATTTGGCATTTCTTTTCCTAATTATGTTATTTGTTGACAAGAAGAGATGACATGAAAGATTAAACAATCATAATGAATTCAAATTATTTATATTTGACAAATATCAGCAATACATTAGTATGTTTTAATATGTAGTTTTATCACTAGATTGCATTTATATAAAATTCACAATGAAAATAGAAAATAAGACTTACTTCATTGCGATTCACTACAATCAGTCACAAATGTACTTAGAAATGTTGTATATAAAAGAAAAAATGTGTTTTTTCAGTAAAATTACTAAATTTGATTTTTTTTTTCATTTTAACTTTTATTATTGTTATTTAATGGCATGACCGGTAATCTTTAAGGTAATGTGTTTGATGCATGGGAGTTTATCCTTTACCATTCTTTGCTTCAGTGAGGTGAAGTGGGAGAGAAAAATTCTCCAGTGGGGTTTTTTTTTTTTTTTTTTTTTGAAAAGAAAAAAAAAAAATT
>Ga0123340_1001895_pt1 | contig 18192 bp, 9 predicted proteins | sample SirMexnodulemix_FD_89961 | JGI IMG/M metagenome (GOLD analysis project Ga0123340, IMG submission 89961) | Root nodule microbial communities of legume samples collected from Mexico - Siratro Mexico nodule mix | ecosystem: Host-associated > Plants > Roots > Nodule | place: Mexico: Nepantla... | reverse complement strand
TTTTTTATTTTATATTTCAAAATATCTAATTTAAAATATAAAAATTATATTTCAAAATTTATTATACGCTCTACAATATAAAATAAAAAATACATTTTATCGGATATTTCTGGATCTGAAAAATATATTTCAAAATAAGCAATTTAGAATACATCTTTTTTTTTCAGGATTTTACCACCATACCGGGTGCACATTTGAAAACATGAGTGATGCAACTCTCCCACAAGTTACTAAGTCTCGTATAAACTGTATTTCATAGCTGGTATATATAGTATACAGATAATCTTCAAAATTTTAAAAATTTATATCTCTGGTAATGAATAAAATAAATATCTTCTATATATAAGAATTAAAAGATAAAATTTATTGGTCTCTAAACCAACTTTCAATAACCACCCATAATTGTCTTTACTTTAAGGTTTGCATGATTATCAAACTCATGAGGTGATCTAATTGTAGATATAACTATTCTTGTTATAATAAATTATTGATAAGTTTAAATAAACTTTAAACTTATAACTAACTTGGTAAAATAATTTATTCATTATTCTATTTCTCATTAATGTTATAAAAATAATGTATGCAACAATCTTTTATCATAATTATAATAATAATTGTTAGATCAATTACTTATCACAAAATAATCAATTATAACCATTAATTATAATATTACTCTTTCTACTTAAAAATACTTAAAAATATAACAGTTCAAAAATTATGAGTTAACTCATATATTATAAGATAATTGATATCATCTAAGTCATCATTCATCACCAATTTATAGTCCATCTTTGATATTAGGAATACTAGTAAGGTCTAACTCTAACTAATGCTCAAAATAGTTGCTCCCCTTCAAATGGATTACATGACCATGTCTAGTACTATTTTAAGGGTAACATGTTGAGAATTTCACATCATTTACTGTGCAAGTCTTAGGGAATATTATCTAAATAGATTTCACATCAATAACTCCATTTATTGCTATAAAATGAAATCTAAATTATCTAAATTGCCTTTTTCTATAAACTTTCTTGTTCAGATATACATGTTTGGAATTGAAGTATTTGGGAGTTCCACGTATATCTCTTATACAACTTCACATGTCTATTGTTTTAAAATTATATCTAAAATAAATATTCAAAGTCTTTAAAGGTGCAGTTGATCTTTATACAGATGGTACACCCCCCCTATTCAGTCTCTTGCCCACCAACTGTGAATGGTATAGCAAAAAAACCTTTTATATCACCTAATTGCCAACCAATCTAATCACCAAAAGAACAGAGTCAACTCCTTGCAACCTGAATTGGAAAAAGTTTTGTGTCTCCATTCTCTGTAGTTACAGCATCAACTCTTGACATAACTCCTAGGTACTTTATATTGCACAGGTCATCCTTACTTTGATGGCTACAAAATTGTGAGGCTCCACAATCTATCATCCCTACCTTCTGAAATCCCAAACATTCCCCACACTTTCAAGGGCCCTCTTATAATCAGAGTCCCACTATGCTGCTATGATGAAAGTTGAACCCCTTGGACCTCCATTGCCTAATAAGTTTGAACCCTTAACATTCTCCTCGCCTTCTTCCTCAAACAATATAATCTAGTATTTGTTCTTACAAATGTAGTTAGGTCCATATTTGTCTCAACATCCGAATTATTTCCTTGATCCAATATTTTCCTCCTCTTTTTCTCTAACAACTACTGGAATATTCCCAATCTCCCTTTCAGTTATTCTCCATTGCTTGAAAATTCTATTAATTACAGTACCTGATCTCACACTTTCACCCCACTTTTAGAGTCCGTCACTTAACTTTTCATGTCAACCTCTATTGCCAATGCTTGGTTGTTCTCTACCGTCACTGCCTTCTCCATAAATTCTGAGAGAACATGGATCATAAAGTCCCACCTCGGTTTTCACCTCTTTTAATCAGTTCAAGAAAATGCACATACAATGTTGCTCAATTCTCCTAAAAAAGCTCCTGAATATCTAACACAATTTCCAACCATGTCTACTACTGCCTCTACTTGTAGGATACCTAGAAGGATGTCAAAATGAATTTTTGATCAAGAAGGGTCGGAATCTCTTTACACGGTTACCTTGAATTGCTCCCAAAAAGGATGTGGGTCGTAATTACCCCACCACTGAAACCAACCCGAAGCTCAACCCTCTAGTGAAACCATAAAGCTTGCATTTACTTCTCTTCTGTTGCTTCTTTGATGCAAATATACCGTTACAACTCCCAGCCTACTGGTCCACCTGAATGCATCTTCTCCCAACAATACGAAATGGGAATCTAAAGTTTTCTCCATTGCTCCCTATACATTCTGCCTAGTTTGATGCCCGCTCTATACAATTTGGATTGTTCTCCATCACGCAAATCAACCATTTCCTCAACTTCCTTGAGTAGGACCTCTTGCACCTTGCAGTGGATCTGTCGTTCTTTTCTTTCTTGCCCCAATATGCATTCTTCCTCAAAAAATCTATCCACCGATTCCAATCTTGTTCCCATTTCTCATACCAACCATAAATGCTTCTAACCTTTATCTGTTTGCAATACAGTCCATAATAAGGGGCTTTGATACAATTGCTAAAACTGGATCAAAATTGTGAACAAAGGAATGAATCGTTACTGGCGAACCCTTGTTCACCTACCTGCCCCAATGTGGACACAACCGAGAACTGAAGTACTCAAAAAGTGAATTCCCCTCTGTTTTGGCGAATTACGACTGCTGTCCTTTCCTTCTCTAAATTTCCTTATTTATTCTTTGAGCTTAACTAACTCTGACCATATGGAGTGAAACCCCCTCTTCTAACAACAGCAACCCCTTAAAAAACTCTAATATATCGTTTGCTTTTCTTATATGTTTCCTATACAAACCCTCTTAATCAGCATCATAACCAACATGGTGCCTGGAGTTTGAATGAAAAATAAAAATAAAAACAAAACAAGGGTGAGGACATTGATATTTTTAGAGTCTCTCTCATAAAATGCGATTTTTTCTTCTAAAATATTCTTAAGCACATACACAGAGGTTTTACTATTTAAGGAGGGGTAAGGAAAACTAAGGAGAACTCGTCTATTGATTAAAATGATTCCGCCATCAAACCAAGAGGTTAGACATGAAACTTGAAGAACATTATATCCATTTAATTACCTTCTTTACAAACAGGAGCTCTTAGATTCCCACATTACGTCTCACAAGGCATCCAAGTTCCACTCTAGAGTGTAATACACTACATTAAATCTTCCCCTGCTGATCTCTTAAAAACTATCCTGTCCAATCATTTTGGCTTAGCTCAAGGGTGTTCGGATAGGCCGTGAGAATTGAGAAAAGATTGTATAGGTTAAAGCCATGGTAATGACAACTTCATTTGCCAAAAATAATAACAAAAACTGGACCCCGTCCCCTTCCCCTGTAATTTCTATGCTTAAAAAGACACTAGTTGCCCCCTAGGAAAAGTTAGCTTAAAAATAAATCTTCAGGCCACATACACATACAAAAGAAGGACCTGGGAAAGGAACCCTGAGCGAGGCATGCAACGGATGGAAAAAACATGAGTGACAAACCGCAGAAAATGAAGATGTAAACAGGACATTACCGATAATTATAGGCAATATGAGAAATAGGCAAAAAATTTAAGAAATCATTAAATGATCCAAGAAAAATACAAACCGACGTAAGTTAGATAACTGACAGGTATAAACTAACTTCACCAAGCTCATCTTCCTTCAACATGAAAATGTAACTTATTCACCTAACTGAAGTCTATCTTAGTGAAACAATATACTTAGGGAGATTATCAAAAACAAGGTTAGAACAAACAAAACAACATGCAGCAGAATAATAATGTACAGGACCATATTAGCAATCCCTTTAGTCTTAAAAAGCATCCTTAACTTGGTTTTCAACTCTGATGTTTTGCAATTCTTTGATTTAAAATAAGTTCCTTAAGTAATAACTGTTTAATTGATAGCTGCATTTCTCTTCTTGCTAGTTTTGGCAGACAGAAGCAGCAAGCTTGAGGCAACAGCTTCAGTACTTGCAAGAATGCCACAGGTAAAAATATACATAAACTAACACCCATTAGTAGCATTAATGCACTATATAAGGAAACCAAAGATATGGAATCAAACAGGTTATTTCATCCGAGTTGACTCCAGTAAAGAGATATGTTAAGTGACCAAGTAATGGATATCTATCAACCATTGATTTACATTAGTGGGTTAAATTTACAATACACCCTTTTTCAAATCCTCAGTAGATGTCTCTACTTTCTCACTTTACACATCCAAATTCTACATCGCCACCTTTGGGAAGAAAAAAAAATATCTGAGGGCATAAAATAGGAAAAGGAAAATGGCAAATTTTATATTACAACATCCAAAAAAGAAAAACGAATCCATCTTTACTTCTGTTTTCTCTCCAAGCATTTACAGAGAATGAACTTAAAATATGTTAAAAAGTAATTCACATATTTGTTATTTGTTAGTATGTCAATCTGTCCATGTCAAATACTCGAGGCACCCCTCGGCTGTATGAAATGTGAAGATGTTACAAGACCTAAAAAGGTGATTCAATAGCTCATTACTGGAAACCATCGTATGGTAAATCAGACAATTTTGTTCTACAGACTCTGCAGAGTTTTATATCAGTTAACCACGTGATGCCATCTTGGAAAATTTACTGATATCTTTAAAAAGTGGTAATGGACAGCTTAGTTTCTTAAACAAAAATATAGAAATGCCAAAAAACTTATTTCAGAAACTCACGATATTTTTTTCTGCTTAGAGATAAACCAATTTAAAATTGAGAAAGCATTTCATTTTTTCTTTCTTTCGGCAATAGCAGGCAATTAATGGGTGAAGAACTTACGGGTTTGGGTATCAAAGAACTACAAAATCTGGAAAACCAACTGGAGATGAGTCTAAAGGGTGTTCGCATGAAAAAGGTATGATGGTTCAGTTCAAATTAAACCTCTTCTCTATAAGATTTCATCTTTTTATGGAAAAGTCATAACTTACATCATCATCTATGTCCCTCCAGGATCAAATTTTAACAAGTGAGATTAAAGAACTACGCCAAAAGGTTTTTAGGAGTCTGGTTTTATTCTTGCCGATATTGACTAAGGTTTTCCCAAAAAATTCAGACTAATTGCCATTAATGCCATTGTAGGGAAATCTCATTCATCAGGATAATGTTGAACTCTATCAAAAAATGGAACAGATTCAAAAGGAAAATGAAGAGCTACAGAAGAAGGTAAATGTCCAGCACATTATATAATTCAAAAATCTATTATTTCATCTTTTCATAAACGCAAGTGCATGCCTAAGACTAACAAAGGCTTGTACAATGAACAAGTCAGAACATACACAGACACTTCATATGGATAGGGCCATGTCAAACAAATTTCACTCATTTATTGAGCTCAATTCTATTTATCTAGAAGCTAAAGGCTTAAAGTTTCCTTTAGATAAACCTAAACAGAATATTTGGATCTTAGGTTTACGGAAGCAGGAGTACAGGTGAAGAAAATGTGGCATCCAATCCTTCTTTCATGGTCAGAAATGGATATGATTTACATGCACCTATCAGTCTCCAGCTAAGTCAGCCACAGACTCAATACAGTGAATCATCAGCCAAAGTAATGAAACTCGGGTATCCCCTCAAGCTGATATTAAATTAAGTCAATAATTGTTCTTTTCAATTTCACAAGACCCTAAAAATATAATCTCTGAACCAGATTGCAGCTGCATTAGGAAAAAACTGTTCAGTAATCGGGGAGGGTTGTCATTTTGTGACAAGAAGCGACTATGTTACAAGTTCTGCCTAGAATGATCAAACTTTCTATGAAGTCGGTCTTGTAGTTACTCAACCACATTTGTTCCATTCAACACTACAACGCATGTATGGTACGAGATTACTATCAAGAAGCTTATGATTGCCCTTGTAAAGTTTAAGCAATAAAAATATCAACAATTGAGCCTGGTGTTGTTTTCTATAAATTCTAAATACAGATTTCCTGATCAATTACATCAAATTCAGAACACAACCACCTGCGCCTATACATTTAATAACTCATCCAAAACACATTGGAAACTATGTAGGTCAGAAATTAAGTGACGAATAAGCATGAATGAAGACGCTTCAAAATGAATTATAAAGAAGTATAGTTCACAATGAAGAGGAAATCAATATCCCCAAATCATACAAACCAATATATTCATGCATAGCCTACACACATGAAGCAGAAACAGAAACTTATCAACCGGATAATAGGAAAAATATTCAACTTCAGGGAAACGCACACCTAAATTTATACTTAAATAGTTAAATCATCATTTCTGATTCATACTACTAGACTTTTCTTATGGCTAATAGCACATAATTCTAATTTTCACAATCTAACAAATTCACATCTTCGTACTTGCAATATCTAAGATTATGCATATCATGTTAATCACATAACCACATGTCAAGTAGGACTAGACTGTATCTCCCTATCATCCCAGTCAAGTGCCACTAGACCAAAAAATATACACCGGTAATTGAAGACATTATCCTCTGGACTCAGAAGGGTTACTATATAGAATAGAATATCATATCATTTGAAAGGTAAAAATAATCATAGTGCATAATGCAACTGAAAAGAGCAATGGCAAGGCATGCTACAGCACTTACAATTTTTGTGAATTATTCGCACATAAAATCAGTATCAAATTGCCAAGAATAACAATAAAGGGAGCTTTTTCTTGCAGATGCTTCAATCATGCAATAGAACAATCTGAAGAGATATCAAAGTCCAGGTACATATTATAAAGCATTAGCCATGGATTACTACAAGTTAAGGCAAGTAAAAGCAGGAGCAGACATTACGGCCAAATAAAAGACTTAACAAAAAGGAAGAGCTTATAACATGAGGAAAACCCATCTTTTTAAAACCAATCTGCGTCACCAAACAAGATTGTCAAATCGCAAACCTCAGTCAATTTTTTTTTGTTAAAATTACTTTTGTGATCTAACTTGACATCTCATACAATATAACAGAAATAAACTATTGATTTGTGTCAGTCATGTGATAGTTGACAGTTTGACACAAACATTGACAGTTGATGCAAATGCACAAATTGGTCATAACTATATTAAGGGATTAACTTTCGAGTACTTATTAATGTATCGCTGGGTTTTCCCAACCAGCGGCCACCCAGAGAACATGGTCATTAATGTGTATAAATATAATCTATTATTTCACAAGTACCCAAAAGTGAATGAACATGATTGTACATAATTATCAATATGATTAACACTAACCACCATTAGGTATTTCAATAAAGTCATTATATTATTTAACTACTTGTGAGACAAAGTTAACCAATACTAGACAAAGTTTATTTCTCTATAGGAGAAGCAAATAAATTCAAGATATGCCACACATCCATCTTATCATTAGTTGGTTTTTTATAGTTGATTAACTAATGTACTTAGTGACATTCATGATAGGCCACACATCCTGTACTTTTTTCTCCTTTCCAATACTCTCAATTTTCTCTCATGCTGTCCCTTTAAAGTCCATTAATTATTATATAACATATAGTAAGCGGAAGATATGGCAGCACTATAAAACTTGTCTTCCAGTTTAGCATGTAATTGGCAATCACAAATAACTCTCGATGTCTTTCTCCATTTTAGTCATCCCATTCTAACCCTTTGTCTGACATCCCCTTAGTTTCTCTATCACTTTGTATTATTGATCCTAGTTATTATAACTTAGAAACGTGTGGTATGACATTTTTTCCCATCTTTAATTCCAAGAGACATTCCTCTTCACTTGCAAAAAATGTCAATGCATATTGTCTTATCCCTGCTTAAGAAAAAAAAACCTTTTGTTTTCCTAGTTGTCTCAAAGTTCAAGTTTGCTGTTAATTAATTTCCTTGATTCCTCAATTAAAACTGTTGCATCCGCAAAAAAACAAGCAATTAGGGATAATCTTTTTGTATCTCCCTAATTAACTATATTTAATAAGGACTTAAGGCTCAGATTTGATGTAATGATACAGGAAACTCCTTAGTCTTTCCTCTTAGAATTCTCACACCAATAGTTACCCCCTTTCTACATTTCTTGTTTAGCCTGGATAAAGGGAAATTAGCAATCAATACATTTGAAAGTAGTCTTGTGTTTCTTAAAGTTAGGACCAAAAAAATGCGTACGTTCGTTTCATTATATATAGCAATGGAGGTAATACTACCCAATCGTTGTCCATCATTGAAAAAAAAAAAACCTCCATCTCTCTTTGACATCATGATTTCTATAAAAACTTTCCCTTTAGCTTTTATGCATCTTACATGATCTAAATGTCTTATATATCTTTTTTTATTGTTGAGGAGCTTATATATCTGATGTTCTCCGTTCTTTATCTAGAGATCCTTTTAAAACTCTTTAAAGGCTTTATATTGTGCTTCACTCACAGTTTTTCTTGTTTCATTATAGTATTCTGATGCTTTTCCAATTTTTAGTATTATTGCACCCATTAAAAAAATTTAAAGAATTCTCTTTTATTTCCAACCTGGACTTGAACATTTTTTCCCACCTAAGATTTCTTATCCCTTGGCCCAAAATCTTTTGATTCGCCCAAAACCTATTTTTCCCATTTGAAAAACCAAGATATTATTTATCTAAGAATTTAAGGATGAAGGTTATTATAAAATTGTTTTATTACTTTAGATATTTGTTTTTCATGGTTCTTAATAATTTTGTCGTGCAAATTTTATCAACTGGGATATTGTATATTCAAAGGTGGTGATAAAGGTGCCAAGAATTGATCCTAAAACTAGAATTAAGTTGTGATGATTTAAGTCAAACAGATGAAAACTTAAATTCTTAGAATGGATTTCAAGCCTACAAACTGAGTGCTCGTAGCACTATTGATATCGTTCACAACAGATAGTGTAGCCTATATGAACATGAAATACGGGTATGGCAAGGACTTTATACGTATGTATGACATTTGACCTAAAAGGATTGAGATTTCTAGAAATTCTTTTTACATTCATGAAGAAGAAAACATATCCTGATCCATGTTCCTTAATGATTTCTTTTGATATTCTAATTTTCCCCTCTCTTCCTTCTTTCCTTTTGTCTTCTTGATAGTCAGGAAAATTACCGTACACACAGATAGAAAACTGGCTAAGTACATTTTTAAACTGTATATTTATTTATATATTTTTAAAGAGAGAGGAGGGGGAATTTATTTTATATTATAATAAAATAAAATCTCCACATACTCTATCAGCCTTTTTAAGAGTAATAACCATCACATTGACTCTTCTTTTATTAGAATCAGCCCTATCAATTACATAGACCACAATTTAAAAAAAGAGTCAATATAATGGTTGTTACTCTTAAAAAAACTAATAGAGTCAGTGAGGGTTTTATATAAAATAAATTCTCTCTCCTCACCCTTTCAAATATATAAAATAAATATACAGGTTTAAAAAAGTAACTTTCCTGACCACCAAGAAAAGACAAAAGAAAAGAAGAAACAGAGGAAGAAATCGGAAGATCGAAAGGAATCATTAAGGACCATGAATCCGGATATGTTTTCTTCTCTATTTGTGTGAGAATCATGAATTTTAAGATCCCGTGCAATTTTCATGAATGAAAAAAGAACTTACAATTTCACTTCCCATTTTGCATTGATACAGTTTTACATGTGCAAGCCATTATAACTTCATAGATAACTTTAATTGCTGATTTTGGATTATTTCTTCATTCCAAAACGAGTTCTCAATAGAGGAAGTATCAATTCTACAAAGAAGATTATTTTGTATTTTACATTTTTTTCCTACTTGTAGCCTTCATATTTGAATACAAACACTAAAGTTATGTTGTTTTTCTTTCCTATCAACTTTATTTTTTATGCTCTCACTCGGAGTCTATGTCTCACCCTACTCTTTCTTCTTCCTCTCGGATTCTCAAGTTGCATAGATACTAATGAATGTAATTCAGCTACTGTATTTATATGTTGGAAACTCTGTCTGACCAACTTGGCCTCATCAACTAAGTGAATGTGTTTGTTACTTTGGAGATGTTCAAAACATAAAAAAAAATCTGTTTAGTTTTCATTAAATTTACAATTTCTTAAGATATGTGTTTTCAGTATAGTGCTATCATTGACGTGCGTTAGTGTTGACACGTGTGTGGTAATGGCCATAGAAATGGTCATGACCAGAGCAGCATAGTATATCATAATATTTTAGAAAAAGGGCCTCTACGAAACGCTTAGTCCTTGAGTTTCACTATGTCACATCAAGCATATCAAACTATAATTTCACAAGTTCTCACTTATACTAATAATAGATATAAAACCTAAGCCAGGCCGATGGGGGCACACTACACTGGTAGACAGGGTAGGATTAATATTCACCTAATTATACCCTTTGGTGTGCACGAGTTCCCTGTGGACCTTAATAAGATGTCCAAGTATGATTTGATAAGTGAAGTGAGCACGTCAATCAAGCTTTCTTTGAGTCAATGAGATCTTCTCCGCAATTTGGCTATTGTGGCTGTGACAATGATCGAGTCATTTTACTTAGGGTCATTGATGCAAAAGTATTCATCAATTATGGTAATAGATGAGAAAGAATGAGGTGAGACTAGACTTACCGAGTTGATGTTTGGGAGATGTCTTTTCCTTGAAGAACTCAAACTACCTCTTTCTGGTTATGGTATTGATCTCTTTCGACATTGTTAGTATTTTGTTGAGGTTGTTCTCTCTACTCTTGCTCGGTTTGTGGGATCCCTTGGTCCTCCTAAGGATTTCCTCCTCCTCGACCTTGGAAATTACCACGAAAACCTCTACCCCGACCTCCCTCTAGCCCTCTTGTCCGGCTTGGTTGTTACGAAATGGTGCAACGACCCAAACTGGATGAGTTCTTGTACGTACTTTATGATATTTTCTGTAGTGTGACCTTGGTTTTAGCGATAACTACACCTCTTGCTTAGATTAGCAAACGAGGGGGATGGTGTAGGTTGCAGACTCTTACTAGCTTGAGGTTGAACACCTCCTAGATGATAATATCCCGACTAGTATTTAGAGGGTGTAGTTTGTGTGAGATTCAGAGCGAAGGTAGAGGAAAGTTGAGCATGAGTAGGAGCTTTCATTACCCTTTCTCTTGCATCCAAGTTTTTCTGTATGTTGATGTATCATGTTGTTCGGTGCAAAGTCATCCGTGTTGGCAGGTGGGTCAACATACAGTGTGTCGAGGAATTTATCTAGATGGAGTCCCACTAGGAGTGTGTGCATAGCTACTATCGGATGAAGGTCGAGGATGTTTAGGTATACCCTAGCAAATCGAGCCATGTACTGTCAGAGACTTGGTGTCCCCTTATAGAACATTATGCAAGGACGTCGAGGTTGATACCATGGGTTTGTACTTAGCAAACCAAGCTGATAACCTTCCAAAAAAAACATTAAATGAATCTATTGAATTTTTGAACAAGGAATAGTACCATTACAAAACTGGTTCCTTAAAGAGTAATTGCGAAGAGCCTGCAATGTATTTCAAGGTTCTTAGGAAGAGGTTCGCCAGAGTCAAGTATGCCTTGACATGTGCCTTTGGGTCCGATGATCCATCACACTTTTAAATGGAAGGCCACTTCCCATTTTCAGAAAGTTGAGCCATCATGGCTTCTGGAGTGAAAGGCCAAAAACTAATGAGGTTTTCTTCATCACCTCATTTAGTGAAGGCTTTGGAACAACCTTGAAAGGTTGTTTTCAATCACACACGTTGATAACTTTGCGATGAGGACCCCTAAGCCCAATTTAGAGATTGTTGTACGTCATTGGTTCGGTCAGGAACTCGAGATTGGTTGTCAGTCTGAAGTCGTTGAATTCACGTCTTAGTTTCTACTTTTTGCGACCAAGCAATGTGAACTTATCGTCCTCGGTAGGTTGTTTTTCTACTAGGGTTGGACAAGATTCAACAACCTGCTCGGTGGTTGAGTTCTGGCCTTCAAGTTCTTTTTGGATTGGTACACATCTCGATCCTTGTTGAGTATTGAGTTGCTCATGAAGAGCTTGCAACTCAACCCAATACTGGTTCAACTCATTCCGATGTTGGTTATGCATAAACACCAAATCCTTGTCAAATTTGACCTACTTGCCAACTATTGCATTTTGGAAATTCTCCTCATTTTTTAGAAGAAGAGTCTCCATATATGTTATTTTAGGACTCCAACAATCGATGGGTCCATGTCAAGATTTGACAACAATGATGCAACAATTCTACTTCTAGTAAAGACCACAAGACTTGTGATTTGGGAATAGTTTTACACAGGTCTCACAAATGGATCAAAAGATGAAACCTTGTTCCCCTTAGCCTTGATGGGGGCTTCCTATACGCCCAATAATCTCACATCGCTTAGAAGTTGAGGTCAGAGGCAATTTAAATACATCTTCATCTATCAACCCTCTAAGGCACCTTTTAAGGACAAAGTCATGACAAAGCATTAAACTCCAAAGCGGACAATACATCGAATATGGTGATTGACTCTAACAATGTTATCTTAATAAACATGAGATCAGAACATTGGCAGAACATTAGCATCGTATGTGAGAATAAAATAGTAGTTCCAAAAACAAATCCTCTTTTCCTTAGCTCTCTACTCGAAGGGAATGGAAAAGTGGTTTTAAAGATGAGCCCTCATTGCCTTTAGACTTCAATTGGGAGACTTATTCCAGTACACTCAATAGTTTCACATTGCTTAGGAGTTTATGTCAAAAACAATTTAAATACTCCTTTCTCCCTTTACCCTCCTAAGTGTCTTTTTAAGACCAAAAACGTGAGAGTCTTAATAATATTATCTCAATAAACTTAAGTTCAGAACACTTACTCTACCCTCATTTTGACACGTAGTATTTTAGTTTTCCATAGAAGAAAACAGTCAACATTCAGGTAATTAGCATATTTTCTCCTGAGCAAAATCCAGAAGTTCTAGCATAATTGTCAGTCAGGTTTCGACCCGAGTCGCATCTAAATTCTCATATAGTTTAAATTTGAATGTTGTGTTTATAGTGTTCACGCAATAATAATAATAACAGTAATTATTATTAGAAAACATTTGTACCAAACACTTTAAGTTTATCGTCAAATCCGGGACTCAATCCTATACAGGAAATGAAAACTACGAAATTAGAGTATGGCAGGAATGAGGCAATTTGCATTGAATCGGTGTAATGCATATATAATTGAAAGAAAGAATACAAATCGCGTGAGTACATTTTTGGGCTCAACTAGCTAAAAGCTATGGGAGTAATTGTGATTTGATATCCTACTAGTTAAAGCTGGAAACTATGAACATTAGACGCTTTTGCTCCCTTTTTCAAGGCCAAATAATTGTATTATTACAAAAACAAAAGGTAGATAGCAGTCACAATGTAAATAACGACATCAAACAGTAACACTAAGTCTCATCATATCATCAAGCTTATAAAACTAGAACACAGTGTATTTTCTTTAAACGATTTCATTTTTCTTCGCATATAACTAATGTATTTTGATTGGATTGTTTATAATAATAATAAAAAATAATTTATTGAAATAATTGTTTATTGTTATAATCAATTATATGAAATAAATGTTACGTGGATATGCTATGTTAAAAGTGAGTTTAAGATGTTTTCATTTGGATTATTTGAAAATAATAAAATTGTCGTAGGAAAAAAATTGAAGTCATTTTGTATATAAAATTGCCAATTATTATATGATTATATTTTACGTTCTAACAAGTCCCATTTTTTAAATATTATTCTTGAAATTATACTATTATCCTCATATTTAAATTAATTTAACTGTCTTTCATATTTTAAAATAATATAGAAACTAGTTATATAGAATAAAATAATATAATAAAGCGGTTATAGTTTATATAATTATAATTATTTGATACATTTACAAGGACTAAAATGCTAATTATAATATAATTTTCAACAACATAATTAATCACGAGAGAACAAGATTATAAACAGTTCTTTTTATAAGAAAAGAGGCTATATAATTATAATCCAAAAATATAATTCAATCCAACGCTGACACTCCAAAATCCAAATATGATCAAATTGTGTAATTAGGCTCCTCTAAATGAGAAAGCCTTTAGGATGTGTTTATTTTAGATTACGAATTTGGATCTTTTCATGTTATCAAATAACATGATATCGTATTGAAGAAAAAAGATACATTCTTTATTAAATAGAAACCCAACATGATTAATTTTCGCAAACAATAATTATATTAGATAAACATTACTTAATATAAGAAGTTCCAAGTCCCAATCTTACATTCAAAATGACAAAAAAAATTATTAATGTTACTTTTAAATATGTTTGCTTATTTAATTATAATCAAATATTAAAATATTAACAAAGAAAAATTATAATAAACAATCTTTAAAATTATGATTAAAATTTAGCAAAGTTATTTTTCAATTAACATATGTTTCCTCACTTTATTCTCAAGAACTAATAAATTTAAATACAAAAATAGTTATAAGAGATATCTTCATACCACTACTATAATTTTTTTTAATAAAATTTTTGTTTGCTTTAAAGTAAATCCTTCCAAACTATTCTCTACATTACCCATCTAAAAATAAAACATAATAACATAATCAACTATTATAGTTGATTATATATTGTTCCATATGTTAGAAAGTCTTTTGAGAGAAATAACAGTTTATAAACATCTTTCTTCTTTAATTCATTAATAAATTGATATACTTTTAAGACAAAACCATAAAAGATATATACAAAACTAAAAACAAACAATATCTCAATTAAACAATGCAGATTGATTTCGAAACAAATATAACTAAATATTGAAATCATCTCTAAAAATTATATCGACCTTTACATAAAGGTAAACCAAGTTCTTCTAGACATTCTAGGATCAACTTTCTTTACCACTAATAATATTTCCTTATTTTTCAAAAGCTCTCTAGCTCCTCAAAGTAACTTACAATGAAAACGCATTTAGCTTGAATGATCAATGTGTAAGCCCTCACACGTAACTTTATAGGTTTTCCCAAAATAAAAGCTATCTCCGAAATCCGAATCAATCATCAATTTCACTCCAAAGGATCACCCTCTTTCCCTCCAGAATTATGTATGCGATCCGTATAATTGCTAGAAATCATACTAAATAGTTTTTTTTTTTAATTTTTAAAATAGTCCTTCAACATTAGTAAAATACAACTAGGGAACTATTTTAATGAATATTCAATATAATATTACTTAAATAATTCCATTATTTTAAAGACTACTTCTATGTCCGACTTACATGAGTTTCTGATTAATAAAAGTAATATGTTAATATAAATCTCAGACATACGAGTTTCTTATCAAGGAATATTTTAATATGACTCTCAAATATGATTTCCTTTTTAGAAAGAGTTAGTTACTAAAGGATACTTCTAAACCTTTAGGAAAGAGTGAAAGAGAGTACTGTTCGAAGGAAAAAATTGATGGTTTATTCCCAAGGATTCAATATTGTAATTATGTTAAAATTATTTATGGTAAGCGATACGGAACCATTACCAACCTAGGTAGATAAGATATCTTAGTTATCTCTTTATCCAAAACATTACCATTAACATATGTAAGCTAAATAAATTCAAAATCAATTAACGCTAAAAAAAAGGTAAAGCAACAATCACAAAAACAATGTTGCACCATAAGCTACTTGCAATTGGCATAAGCTACGGGAGGAAAAGAATACGAATCGGCCGATTCTCATTACCACAGAATCCATGTCGATCTCTCATAAGTCACAAAAAGAAGAGTAAAAGCCAGAAACAAGTACATATACCTCAAAACTTATAAAAAATGAGGGCAAAAACACATGTTCAAAGAATGAATCACTCGCACAATAATATATACATTAGAAGAAGGCCAACAAATGCATATGTATGAAGATGAATTTGAACCGTACCTAAGCAGATCCGTTTCTATTCTATAGCTTCCGCGTTCTCCATGTTAGGTCACCGAACTCAGCATCAAACTGTTGACATAAGCAAAAGCGTGAGTTGAGTTAAAAACGGCGAAGAAAACGAAATGGAGAAAGAAGGAACCGTGCGGTTGGCGGCGAGAAGCGAGGCACGAGCGCGATCGGCGAAGAGAAGGAACGAATGGTTTTTCATTTTGAATGATTCGGAGATTAGAGAGGAATAACTAATCAGCTTTCTCATGAGATGAGTCCGTTTGAAGAAGGGCATGGAGTACTATTACCACGGCAACGTGGTAGAGAGAGAAGAAAATATCTTAGTTAATAGGCATTAAATTAATAATTAATTATTACAGAGGTAATATTCGTCTGCGGCAGAGGAATCGGTGACCCTGGACAGCTGTTACTCACTGAGTGGAAGTTGATTGCTGATCAATTCATGTTAATTTAATAAGGTTTAAATGTATTTTAAATCAATGCAAAATGCAAATCTAATTTTCACTATTGGTCCTGACAAATATACGTAACTTTTTAATTATTAATATTTTTTAACCATTCTTTTTATCGTCTTTATCTTTTTATTGAGATTAGTTTAACAGTAAAAAAAATATATTAATTCATATAACTAAAATGGTAAAAATATTTCAAATTATATAATTCTATTTTTAATGTGTAATTAATTAAATTATATATTTTTATTGGATGTAAATAAGATAAATATTTTATTTATACTTTTGAATCAATAATTTATTTTCATTTTGTATTTCTATTAAACGTAATTAATTTTGACATTTTAATTTTAAATGATTGTAAAGTTAGTTATTTTCTAATATACTATAAATAAACAAGGATTTTATCTCTAAAGGCAAAAGCAATTTAAGAATTATTAACTAAAATGTACTAAATTTATATGTAATATTAAAAGATAACTATTATTTTTCATCACAATTTAAAACTACATAATATAATTTAATTCTTAGTGTATTAACAAATTTTGTCAATAACTGCTCGTTATATACAAAACAATAAATTAAAACAGAAAATAAAAATTATATATAATAATTTTATTTTAGTAATATTTTTAAGAAAAATAATATCAAAATTATTATGCTTAATATTTAAAAAAAAAATCATAAGTCATTATCTTGTTTATGAAAATATTAAATACATTAATTAATTTAATTATACACTTAAAAGTATTCTAATTACTTTAATTTATACTTTATATTTTGCATAATGAATTAATTTAAGAATTCCTGTTTATATAAAACGATAGATTGTGAAGTTTTGTGCTAAGCTCATAGGACGCATTGTACATGAAGTTAGAAACATCTGAGCAATCTAAGCAACCTTCGAAGTTTGTGCTTTACAAAAAGGTACAGTGAAGAAAATTAAAATAAGTTGTGTAGGGAAGGTGTTCGATAGAAAGACAAGGAGGAGTGTTCCTTCTTTGCCTTTTTGGCATTGGCATTGAATGTGGACGATAAGTGAGGAAGTGGGCAACTTGAGCATGATTCCTGTAGCTTTGGCAACTCCAATGCTTAAAAAATATTAATATTTATGCATTTAAGAAGACAAATGTTCCTTTTCATGGTCCAGCTCCCACTTATCTTTTCACTGCCTAACAATCAACATGTTGATAAGGAACATGAATTATATAAATGTGCTAATCTACCCATGAGAAATAGTTATATGATCTTAATACATGTATAAATATAAATAAAATAAGGAATGTGTTTGTTAATGATATAGGGAGGTGAATTTAAAATATCATGTTTTTTTACTTATCAATGATTAATATCAGGAATCTTAACTGTACATAAAATTAGTATTTCCTTTTAATATAATCTATTTAGTGAACAAAATAAAATTATTAGGATTTAAATCCTGCACTTTGGTGAGGGAGACAAGTTGTTATTACTTACATTAATCAATCAATCAATGTACACATATTAATGTTTATCTTAATGTAACTTAAATAATTAACAAAAAGTATCTAAAGTTATTAGACCGAAAATATATTCTCATTTGTTTAACAAAACACGGTAAGGGAATGTAAAATATAAAAAGTAAATAATAGATCATTATAATATAATTAAAAATTACACCTATAAAAAATTACTAATTTTATGATAATTTTTTAGAATTTATGTAAATATAAAATTGATATGAAATAGAAAACACATATTACAATAA
>Ga0123340_1001891_pt1 | contig 18200 bp, 11 predicted proteins | sample SirMexnodulemix_FD_89961 | JGI IMG/M metagenome (GOLD analysis project Ga0123340, IMG submission 89961) | Root nodule microbial communities of legume samples collected from Mexico - Siratro Mexico nodule mix | ecosystem: Host-associated > Plants > Roots > Nodule | place: Mexico: Nepantla... | reverse complement strand
GGAGCTTTGGGTTTGTGGGATGGGGAGAAAGAATAGTTTGGCTTAAGAAAGGTACCACCACAGAAGGCCATGGCTATTGAAAGCAGTGAGAGAAAGAGATGGGATTGTGAAGGTGTTTGAAGTATGTAGGAAGTAAGAGAGCAGATTATGCAGCAAAGCTACCTTCGCGGTGGTATTGCATTTAAACAGAATTTTGGAACTACCCTTTATAGGGAGAAGAATGCATAAACAAACAAAACCAAGGCTGAAGAATTCATTTTATTTCATTGTTTACTTGGTCTAGTATTCTCCTTTTCCACATTTCTTTACTATTTCTTTGTTATTTTTATTTTATTTTATTGTAATTCAGCATAAACAACACAAAAAGAAATCTAAAAATGTAATAAATTTAGAAAGAATTACATAAAATTTTTATGTTAGTTTAATTTTATATCAGAATACTTAAAATATATAAATTATTTTTTATTTTATAAATAGATAAGTTGTCTCAATTTGAGGTGATTTTATTATAAGAAAATTATATTAATATAATATGATTTCATGATTTTATTATAAAAAAACTATAGTGGTATAATACGATTTCATTAACTTCGTGCCATTCTAACATAACTCTAATATAATCTATTTTAAATTTAAATCTTGAAAATTAATAATTAAATAATTATTAATTGTAGAAAATATTTTAGCCAATACGCTGTATATGCTGCTTTTTTTTTTTCCGTCAGATTCAGTTCACTTCGTTCCACCATTTAATAAAAGAGAGACCGTAGATAGGGAAGAAAGGACACATTAGAATATATTTCATGAAAAAAGGTATTAATTAAAATAAATAAATATACTTAATGTCTTTGAAATATAAAACCTATTACAATACTTATCTTAAAATAATGGAAAGCTTAATAAGAAAATGAAATAGTAAGTTTTAAATATCCATAAGAAAAGTCAACCCAAATATAAGGTCTGCTGAAGTGATCAGATCCAGCAGCCAAACTTATATTATGTAATCCATTTTTTTTTTTTTTCAAAATATAATCATGTACGTCTTGAGCTGAAAATGTTGAATAAATTATCAACATTGAATATCGTTACTACCATACTACATCTGTATTTTATTAAGATAAAGATAGATCAGAGTGTTGCTATAATTTAAAAATATAAAATATGTTGGGATATAAAGAAAGAAGGTAGAGAAAAAATAAAATTGTGAAAAATAAAAGTCTGATGCAGTTCACTTGAGTCTATTATTGGTTACTTCTTTTGTATTGTATATTTGCAAGAAAAAAAGACTCAAACTAAAATTACATTTTTACCCTCTCTCTTAATTTAGTTTTTTAACATTAAAAATATTTAATTTATCTTTTCAAAAATTTAAATTTTTCACCAATAATTTGGTAAAAATATTTATAATTTGATCATGAATATTGCAGTATATTAATTTTAGTTTTTCTTCAATCACTTATCTCTCGTATAATTAAATGAAGCGTTAATTTACTTACTCTTATCCTGAGTTACAAAATTCTTTGATAAATTTTGGACTTGTTGTCAATAAAAAAGTTAATTTCTATATATCATATAAATTAAAGCATCGAGCTTGTATAAATTAAGTGGTGAGAAAATAAGCGAAAAATCTAACACACTAGGATATTTATGGATCTACATACTTTAGATACAATAAATTTATGTTGATCCCTAATTATGTGGTCCTCTTGTAAATCAAAGTCTTAAATTCAATTAGATAATTAATAGTATATGGTAGAACATGTCAATGTCAATATGAGTCTTCTAAGTAATATTTATGTAATAATTGTTATTTGAATTTAATTTGAATTAGATTCACTTATTTGTATTTGGAAATTTATAAGATGTGTTGCGTACATTTGAGCATGAATTCATATATTAATTCTAGTATTTTAAAATGAATTAAATACGTTCAATGGATTCAGTAATGTATTTATACTAAAATAAATATGTATATAAATTTTATTCTTATTAGCTAACCTATTTGTTTATTGTAATCAGGCTTTAACCTATAATTGTACTTAATATGTAAACAAATGACATGGGTGGAGATGGTTCAATAAACGTAACCAAACTTAGTTTGGTGATTATATATATAATATGAATAATATGTTATCAATAAATATATTGTTTCAATTATCATCGTTAAATGATGAAGTGACATTAGATTTAATAATATTTTTATTGTATTATAACTAATTATTTTTACAATATATGTTTTTAAAAAATTACTTAGTAAAATTTCTTATTAAAATTTTCATTCTGGTGCAATTTTGTTTGGAAATGCTCAGAATGGGTAATTTTTTTTAATTACCACAGTGGGTAAATCGTGCCAAGTCATAGCGATATCATAACGAAGAAATCGTGCCATAGTGGCACAATTTTGTTTTCATAGGTTAATTAAAATCGTGCTGATATGGCACGATTTTAGAGCATTTTTTCTGAACTGAAATCGTGCCACCTCAGCACAATTTGAGTTCAGAAAAAGTACTCTGAAATCGTGTCATATCAGCTCGATTTCAGTTCAAATAAATTACACTGAAATCGTGCCACCTCAGCACGATTTCAATACATTTATAATTATCCAAATATTTGTGATTGGTGTACGTAAGTGATGTAATGTGGAGTTTATATAAACGCGTGAAAGCCTTAATAAAATGCAAAAGGGTTATTTTTGTATTATTGGAAGAGTCTCATATATAAATATATAACTATATTTTTAAAGTAATACTTAATTATTTGAAAAGAGTTTTTTGTTTCCTTCTATCAATACCTCGTGAATTTATGGAAATTGATAGAAATTTAGAATGATGGATATGATTAAAGTTATTAGAATATCTAAAAATGAAAATGATTATTCACGAACTGAAATTAATTTATACATAAATTAAGTAATAAAAATAGTAATTAATAAAAAGAGTACAATACAAAAGTTCATTAATATGATTACAAAATGTAATAAATTATTTATGCCACGCCACAATGAGGTCTTCTTTTTTGCCTCCTAGGTCTGGTATGGTGTGATGGAGGTGGTACTGGATGAGGGTCATCATTGCAATCAGAAGAAGTTGGATGGGAAGGAGATGGGTTGTCCTCAGTCTATTGCATCAGACATATTGCATCTAACTTCAACAAAAGATCCAAGAATGCCGAGTTAAAACGACAATTAATTAACATGGGTACTTTTTTTTTCTCATTACTGTCATTATGTCCATTCAATATATATACATAATTTCGTGTGTCACAACTTTTTTTTACATTGCCACAGCTTACGAGATGAAACAACCAACCCTTATGGCCAAATTTTCTGCCATGCGTTCAGAATTCCAGCAAGCAGTGTCTTGGATAGATCAAATACCGCTGGAAAAGTGAACTCAAGCATATGATGGGGGTAAAAGGTTCGGGCACATGACAACAAATCTAGCGGAATGCATTAACTCGGTTCTAAAGGGTGCACGGTCTCTTCCTATATGTGTTATTATCAAGACTACATTTGAACGAACAAAAGACTAGTTTGTTGAATGAGGGACCAAGGTGGAGTGCATGTTACGAGCAGGTCACCTATATCCGGAAGACATTACCGTACAACTACGCAAAAATGAACAACAATCAGCTATTTGCATTGTGTAGCGCTAGATAGACAGAACTCAGAGTTTGAAGTCCAGGAAATACCCACTCCCCAACTTCGCCGCCGACCTATGTCATACAAAGTCAAATTAAATGAATGGTGGTGTGATTACGGACAGTTTCAAGCCCTGAAGTTGCCTTGTCCACATGTCATAGTTGTTTGTTCATTTTTTCATCTACAGTTAGCCACATTCGTTTCTCCTGTTTACAGCCTCAACAACATTTTAAAGGCCTATGAAATTCAATTCCATCCAATTCAAAACCAAGACTATTGGTCTCCTTACACAGGTCCAAATATGATACCTGACCCACACATGAGAAGAAGCAAAGCTGGAAGACCAACTACAGACCGTATCCATAATGAAATGGATGACCCAATTCCCAATAGGCCTAAGAAATGTTCATATTGTAGAAACGAAGGTCACAATAGAACAAATTGTCCCTATAGACACTAATCTTTCAATGTAACCTATATTTTTAGTTTAATGAAAAATGACACATTTAACTTTTTAATTTATTTATGCTTTTAGTTTAATGAAAAATTTATTTGTTATCAATTTCAAAAATTTCACACTACACTTATGTAAACCAATCACAAATATTATAAGTGTACTGAAATCGTGCTGAGGTGACACGATTTCAATGTAATTTATTTGAACTGAAATCGTGCTGATGTGACACGATTTTAATTAACACAGAAAATCATGCAAACAAAATCGTGCCACAGTGACACGATTTCTTCGTTATGATATCGCTATGACATGACACGGTTTATCCACAGTAGTAATTAAAAAAAATTACCCATTCTGGACATTTCCAAACAAAATTACACCAGAATGAGAAATTTTTCATTAAGTAATCACGTTAAGAAAGGATGTTTTCACGATTTTTATTAATTTATGGGATAAGTGTTGGGTAGTTTTTTCAACAACTTGATAATATTTTTTTATTAGAAACATTTTCTATTAATAATTTAAATTTTAAAATTAATAAAAGAAATTAAATCTTATAGAATATTATCTTTGGTCTCATCAATGATTACTAATATAAAAATAACGATTTATATCTTAAAATTTACGTGGATTAACATTGACATTAAAGTTAAATGTGTGATGATATTTTATTAGTATAGAAAACTTTTGTATATCGGTTAAATGGAGAACTAACGCAAAAATTTTTTCTTGCAAGTTTGCATTTCTCCTTCATTTTCGTTTGCGTTCTCACTTTCTCCTTCATTTTCATTTCAAAGGGGTTGTGTATGATTAAGGTTAGCCAATGATAGGTGTGGGACGGTCTCGAGCATATCTAAAAGATTTTTAAAGATTTAGTCCTAGAAATAAAGATAATTTAATCTCTACAAATAAAACATCAAAATTTAATTTTTAAATCTATAATAATATTATTTTGTAAGGGTTCTACTATAATACACCAATTTATACATTTAATCCCAGATATCATTGCTCTTTTACGCATAAAATACTCTCATAGTTTTTGAGTCATACTATCATACAAATAAAATAATATATCACATTAACATCATTATCATACCAATTCTCATATACAAATACTAATAAATAATACGACTATATTGGATACCTATTTGAAATGTAAAAGAGGGTAGAAGAGTAACATTGTTGACAAGGCGTTTGTGACGGTGGTTAAGGAAAGTTTTTCAAACTTCTTTTATAAAAGAAGTAAAATTAATAAAATGGAGTATTTGAGGATATCCCAATTCTTATTCAATAAATTGTGTAAGGTCATGTTTCCTTCCTTTTCCTATGTACTCTCATTGTGTGTGACCTAGTTATTTTTCCTCCCAAAATTACACCTTACATAATTAATGTGTCTTACAAGATATAAATTTTGGTGCAACAAAACATGAAAATTTTGATTTTGTATTAGCCATAACTATAGTAGTGTTATCACCATTATACATGCTACTTGGTTGAACATTTTGGTCTTGTTCTTCGTAGGTTGTTATTACTACAATTGGTATTGTAATTGAAGTGGTATTCGTTGTGAGTTTGTTATCATCAAACAGATTTGAAAATTTTCTGTAGCAAAATTGCAAGTTTCCAAGACCAAAATGATTGTTCCTAACTACACCTTTCTCAATTTATATATAATCTCCTTTCTAACGGGTCTCCCTCCATACTTTGATCTCCTAAGAGTATTCCTCATGTTATCAACCCTATCATAGTGCTTTTAAATAGATTAGTTCAAAAAGTAAAATTTTGCTTTATGTGACTTGTTAGTTATAAAGAATATCTCAATAGAATCCACCACCCCATTTCTAAAGATAATATTGTTTTTGTGATTCCATATATATAGTCCAAATCGTTGTCATCTGTTAGCACCAAGGCTAAGCATGTGACTTGATTAAGTCAATAAAGACCATAGCTTGCTAAAGTTTCTGATGAAGACTGCCTCATAAAGAATCTGTTGGAACCAACCTGGACCAGAATTGTTCAAGTGAAGACTTTGAACCAACATGAAGATGGTTGGGTGATTCGGTCTTGGTCCTTAGTTGGGTTTGTGTGTTGGTGTTGGCTTAGTCCTTAATCATTAGTGGCATGGTTCATCATTCTTGAGATGCTAAGAGATTCACAAATATTTTTATTAAAACTGATTTTAAGAAAAATAGCCCAAACTGTTTTTTGCTGGAAAAAGGTTTTTCAATCAATTGAATTTCTAAAACAATCGATTGAATGTGACAGTTATTTCTGTTACTACTAGAATCTTTGATTGGGTCAACTAACGGTCAATTCAATCGATTGAATGGTTTGTTCAATTAATTGAACTGTGACAGCTAAGCTGTTTTAAAACTGATTTGGCTATTTAAAGGAATGGGAACTATCATTTTTAAATATCTAAGATTTTCGAAAAACATTCCTTGAGATCTCCTAAGTGAGATATAGTGCCCCTTTTGTGCGATCATCCTTTCACAAAGTTTTTCAAAACAAGAAACCTCCAAGAACATGAATCTTTAAGCATCCTTGAGTGAGGTTCTTGCGACTTTGGTTTTGGACCAAAGCTAAGTCTTCTACACCTGATCTTCATTCTTTGTAATCTGTTATGTGTGATCAATTTCTGATCTTGTTGTTCTGTAATCTGTTTGCTGTTTTTCAATTATTGGGTTTGTAATTGAGTTGGTGCAGTGGGTTTCTACACTGGTCTCACATCTACTGAGGGATTCAGTAGAGGGTGAGTGCTGCGGGGAGCAGTGTTGCTTGTGGACTACAAGTGTTGTGGTGCAATGGGTTTCTGCACCGGTTACACACTAGCTGAGGGGTTCAGTAAGGTGTGGGTTTACTGCTGGGAGCAGTTTGTAACTTGCTGGGAGCAAGGGTTGTAAACTGATCTTGTGATCAATGTTTGCTAGTTTGCAAAAGACTGGACGTAGACCTTGAGGAAGGGTGAACCAGGATAAAATCTTTGCGTTCTTGATTTCTTCTTCTCTCTTGTTGATCTTTTTATTATCTGCTTGCATTCACTTAATAAACTGATCACTGAATCTGTTTACATATATCTGAATCAACTGTGTTTCTGGGTTACTTTTAATCTACTGGATTGTGTTTAATCATCTTGAATCTGGATTAACACATTTCTATACTGTAAATTGTTTTCTGGGTTTATCTTTAATAATTTCCGCTGTACACAATTGATTGTTTACTGGACAGTCCAGAATTACACGAGTTGATTGATTGAATTAAGAATTTTCATTCTCTCTTTCAAGAACAAATCAGATTTGTGAAAAGATTTTGAAAGTTCAATTCAACCCCCCTCTTGAACTCGGTCTAAACCTTATTTTACATCATCTACATATCTTTCTACACAATTTTGCTTATGACTTAGGCCCATAAGATAAAATTGCATGAAGTGTTGCTTATCTTATAGTGTTGTACATTACATATGCTTATCTATTCATTGCATCTATTCCAAACCTCTCTCGTGATGATACATGTTAAAAATAAGGGGGAAATGCTCTCATTGGTATGTTGACAAATAAAACATATTCTATTTTCTACGTTAATCCCTTTTTTTGGTTAAATTGTCTTTAGTTGCTACTTCTTCAATCAATACCCTACAAGCAAAGTGTTGGCGAATGGAAAGGGTTTTAACTCTCCACAATGTGTTAAAAATGTCATTATCCTCCCCATTAATAGTTTCTTGCTGAATTTTTTAGTTGAACTTACAAAGTATGCATTAGACTCCGCACTCTTCCATTTGTACTTGTCAATTCTATCTCGAGTTAGTTGTGTTGTGAGCTAACTGATTCATCATTGTATGTATAGCTAACTTTCTTCCCATTCATACCATTTTCTTCTCCACTCCTGTTTCCATTTCTATGTGGGTCCCTTCTAACTTCCTAACTCCCTCATGGTTTCATGTTTATTATTATGATTAGCATATATTCTAGGATACATTGCCTCTAAAGATTCCTCCCCTATCCACTAGTCATGCCAAAATCTAATTTTTTCTCATTGCACTCACCAACTTATATTATTGTCAAGTTAATTTGTATGTTGCCTCCCACTAGTTACTCTCCTAATGTGCCTCTACCACCAGGTTTTTTTTTTCTTTGTGTTTTCTCTATTGTTTAAAGTCCTCCAATTACCATACTTATACTCTAGCATTTCCTTCCACAAACCTTCTTTTTTTTGCCTAACCTCTGATATTTATTTATTTTAACCATTTTCCTATTGCATAATAATAACAATAATGATGAACCAATCAGTAATTTTTAGGTTTAGGACCATTTTTTGTGATTGGGCTAATTGAGCTTTAATTAAAAGATTGATCCAATTTGATGTAATTTTAAAAAAAATTTCAAACTTGAGTATGTTTCGTATTTTGTCCATAACTTTTTCTATGGACCTCGGATTAACCTTCTTTCTATCTTGTTTTGCAAATTACTCGAAGATCTACAAACGCTATTACAAGGCCCAAACCAAATTTGAATGAAAAAGTGGACAAAATCGGCCTTGAAGTAGTTATAAAAAATTCGGACGGAACTTGGAGTGGAAATCATTAATGTTGGGCCAAATCAGGGCAACCTAAAATGGGTTTGGGCCACCTTAAGTACTGAAACGAATTAGGGTTTTGTTTTGAGGGTTGGACAGATTAAAAAGGGGGAAAAGGAATAGGTATTGTGATCATATTTTGACGGCAACTACATTTTATGTTTTTGAATTGAGAATACATTTTCGTTCGTTTTCTTTGGTTATCTTCTTCATGTCGGCATTTTCATCTTCTTTCAATCCGTGCTTTACTTCAATTTGGGGTGCCAACCATGATGATGAGCGGCTAAGTTCTTTATTCCATCTAGTGCCTGGAGGTTCTCCCGTTTATGTTAATCCTTATGTTCACGTTTTGTAATTCTTTCTGCAATTACATGTTCACTTGCTATTTTAATAGCATAATTACATTTTTCTATTTTAATACTGCAATTGAATCAATACAGTCTGATTGGAATGTGTTGTGCGGATGTTAATTAGATGCAGAGATTCCGGTCTATTTAACCCACAAATGTAATTTGGATTCTGTATAGGAACCGGTGAGGGATTTTTGGGAGAAGCGAAGTGAGCCCGGGTTGATTTTTCATTATTTGAATTTCTCTATTTTGTTTGATTTCTATTTTTAAAAATCTTGCTAACCGCCCCACTACATTTTAAGAGAACATTCTGAGTGGTCCTTGGGAAGAATGACCTAGGTTAGTTATACCCCAAATTTAGCCTAGTTTAATTTGGGGCGTGTTTGGTAGAGCGTATCAAATTTTGGCGTCGTTGCTGAGGACCCTCATCGTTCTCTATTTAAATATGCATTTTTATATATTAGGCACAATTTAATAACTTTAATTTTGCTTTCACAGAGTAGTGCAAAACAGGTTCATCCTCTTTGACTTTTTGCTTATTTTTAGTCAAAAGGGGGTATATCAGCTATTTTCGAATTGTTTGACTAATTCTGATTGAGATGAAATTTTGCATGGACATAGAGGAAGATATTTGCAACATGGCCCATCACAAGTGATGGCCTCCACCCTAAAATTGCTAAACCCAGAGCTTTCCTATTCTCTTTAGATGATGGAGCAAACGATTGGTTGTACTATTTGCAACTAGCATCCATTCAAAACTGGGATGACATGTGTCGCAACCGGGATCACAACGGGGACGACGATTTGAAAAAAATTATAATATGTTTGAAAATTTAAAAAAAGGAGTCGCCACCATAGTTTATTTTGGAAAACTATGGAAAAACCGAAAAAATGATAAAGCAAGTTTGCAAAAATCGGATTTTGGGTTCGGGAGTCGGTTACATGTGGGGAAGGTGTTAGTACCCCCACAACGCCTGTCCTAAGATGGTACCTTTAATTAAATAAATAAAAACGAGTGTGATTTTGAAAATGCTATTTTTCCCAAAAGACAAAATGTAGATAAAACAAAAAAATATTTTTTAATTTTTGGGGCCCAACAAGGGTTTGACCTTGCTCCTACATATTTCTATCAAGGATGGATTATTAGGGTTACGTAGTTCTTTTCTAAAAAATGCTTGTTGGTGTTTCGATATTTTTTAATTTTTGAAACTTTTAATGTTTGAAAACTTTTGAATATTAGAAATTTGATTTTGAAAATTCTAGGAGTACGTTAGGTACGAACGACTATGCTCCGTAATCTGACGACTCGTATTGGATATCTCTTGACGCATGCGGTCATTTGAATATCCAAACGAAATCAAAACCTTTCGAATGAAATTATGTATAATGCGAACAGTTATTTAAGAATTAATTGTTAATTTATTTAAAACAAAACACATTTTATATATATATATAAAATAAAAAAAATGATGAAATGATATATTTTTATATATGTTTTTATTAAAATGCAAGGGTATTTTTGGAAGTTAAAGAAATTGGTAGATGCAGGTCATAATTTGGGTGGTGCAAGAAGTGGCCCCACTCACTAAGAACTAGGGCTAGGAGCGTTTTGGCCATGAGAGAGTGGGTGCAAGGATGCGAAGGCAATGGCACCATTTGGTGAGGGGTCCTGAGGCAACCGTGGGAGGCTAACGGCGTCGAGCGCCATCGTTGGCGGAGACGTGGAAACGGCGGCGTTGATGGGAGCACGTGGTGACGCAAGATGCGCGACGGCGGGTCTGACAGACTACTTCACCGGCGGCGACAACGGGTGTGATGAAGCCTGGCTGGTGGTGGTTTTGAAGGCATGCAAAGGCTGTGGCAGTGGAGGGAGGAGCAGAGGTGCAGCGACATGTTGGTGGTCGACGGTGGAGGTGTCTCGGGGTTTATGGCGACTTGGCGAGAGGTGCAGGGCATCATGGTGGTGGCGAGGAATATGGAGGAGCTGTGGCGGTAGTGGTGAGGCAGTCTTAGTCGTTGGTACGTTGTGGGGGTGTATGGCTAGGCGTGGCTAGCGAAGGTGCAGTGGGAATATTGGGTATTGGTTTTGGCTAGGTGACAGGGAAGGAGAACAATAACGAGGGTTGTTGAACATGGTAGGAGGGTGAGAGGAGAGGGAAGGAGTGGTGGAGTGTTTGGTGGCCACGAGGGTTGGCAGTGCAGGTGGTGTTTGTAGCAGGCACAGTGAGACACATGGTGGAGGTACATGATGATTGCTTCCTGGTGGTTTTGTGGTGTTGGTTGGTGGACGTGTTTTGGCTTGAGGTAAGGTTGTTGTGGAGGGTTGATGGGTGTTTGCATGGTCACCCACCATGGGTATAGTTGGTGGAAGTGGAGGAAGTGGGGTCGGGAATGAGGATGACTCGAGGTGGCTGCTGTTGACGATGAGGGAATGGGTGACAATGATCTCTTGCACGGCGGTGAACCTTGCAAGGCACGGCGACGGAGGTTAAGTGGCGGTTTGGAGGAGGACGGGATGTTACCATGGTTTTATGATTTGTGAAGAAGTATGGTGACTTTGCCATGGCAGAGAAGGAGCATATCGAGAGGTAAGGCAGAGACTGATTGAGCTAGGTGGTTTCGCGAAAGGGTTGGAGGTAAAAGATGTATGGTGGGGAGGCTTGGTGGTTACGGAGGTGCGTGGGAGGTTTAAACATAAGCTTTATGAACTTTTTTAGTTTTAAGTGCTACTGCTGTTTTTCAAGTGAAAGGTTATGAATGCATGTTGCGGGCTAATTATTTGAATACATGATGTATATTTAATGATGTATAAACGTGAAAAGAATCACAAACGAGGTGGTGAAGATAAAACAAGTGAAGTGCAAACAGAAGGAAGAAGCAGGTTAAGGAAGAAGCAATAACCTTCTCCTTTTGGATTTGTTTTACAAACAGTCCTTCACTATTTCTTTCTCCAGGTGCTTCCTCTTGACAGAGTTATGGGAGGGGATTAGCAAGTTGTATCGTTTTTTGACTGGGAGGAAAAAAAGAAGGGTTTGCTCCTTGCCAATAGGAGCAATAATGAGAAGCAAATTTTGGTAGGGTTGCAAGAGCGGGAACACAGTGGAGTGAAGTCGAGAAAATCCTCCTTTCGATTGTGACCCCACTCCTCTATATGAATCCTCAGCCCAAAGGAAAAGTGTTGCAAGGTTGACTTGGTCTAAGGTTTGCAAGCACAAAGGGACAAAACAAATTTTGTTATGAACAAGTAATGTTTGGCAGCAGCACGAAGCTTGTAGGAGACAATTTGTTAGGATGGGGTAATCTTGGTTGCAGAAGGAAGCTTTAGTGAGGGCAACATTACATGAAAGCATAGCAGGCAGGAGCAAGTACAAGGTTTGGAGGGCTGGGGGTATTGCTGGCACGGGAGAATCCTCACTGAGTTTAGGAAAAAAAAGGAAGGAGGATCACTCCAATTTCAAATTTCCTCTTTTTTTGTTATTTATTATCTTTTTAATTTTTTGCAAGATAAAATTATATATATGAAAAAGAAATATATTTTGTTTGATTTTTTTTAACGAAGGTAAAAATCTAACAAAAGGATAAAAGTAATTATATTTTGCATTTAATTATTTCATTTTTTCTAAAATGAGAAAGAGGTACAAAACAAAATTAAACTATATCATTAATTAATTTTTTTTACTTTTTGAAAAATGAAAGAAAATAAGAACAAAATCCAAGATTCTAGCTAAAAGAGATTTTTTTATTTTTTTATTATTATCACCTAGAGAAATTATTAAATAAATTTGTCCGGAAAAAATTAAGTGTTGACAACTATCCCTTTTTACTTTAACTTTACTGGATAATATGAAAATTAAATTAAAATTTTCATATTATTATAGTAAAAGTTAAGTAAAGACAGAAATGCTAATTTTGTCCGGGTTTAAAAGATAAAGAAAATTTAAGCATCTGGATTTCCCCACAAAAGAAAGGTTACTATTTGAAGAAAAGAAGAGAAAAAACACGAGGTCAAAACCATTACAAAGTAGAGGGTTGTGCATCGTCACGTGTAGAAACTTAAAAGTGAGGTAGAGACCATTACAAAGTAGAGGGTCACGCATCGTCACATGCAGAAAATTAAAAGTGAGGTCGAGACCATTACAAAGTAGAGGGCCACGCACCATCGCGTGCAGAAAATTAAAAGGTCGAGACCATGCCTTGCAGAGGGTCATATTTTGAGAAGATTTGAAAAGGTTTGGACCAATCCTGAGGAAGGGTCTTTGTTCGAGAACTGATTGAAATTTGCAGGCGGTCACCAAGTGAATGCCAAAATGAAATTTGAATGATAAATGTTCTACGATGAGTGCAAAATTTTCATTTTCTATTCTTGTGATGAATGAGAGTGCATGAGACTCTATTATTTGGATGAAAATTGCCTTTATGAATGCATGAAGCTCTATTTGTCATACGTGTTCATTTTGTTTGATATTGACATTTAGAAAGAAATGCACGATTGCAATGAGACTCCCTCTTTTCGTTTTTCCCTTTTTGCCCCTTTTTAACATTTTGATGTTGACATTCAGAGTTAATTGTTCTCTTTGTCATCATTGAATTCATTTGGAATTTGTTCTTGAAAATGAGGGATGATGCAAGTTCCGAAGTTGTTGTTAAGATTGAGACATTGTTGACTATTGATTCGTTGGTTGATAACAGGAAAGTTGCCCTTTTCCAGAAACATTTCAAACATCTTTCTTTTTTTCTACTTTTTTCTTTTTCTGACCGAGTCATTAATCACATCTCCTTGTCATAGGGTTAAGGTTTGAAAATTAGAGCAATCAGTCCTTAATCAATATGGACTTTATTAGGCTTGTAACGTGGTCAAGGGTTGAAAGGTTGTCAAGAAAATGATACGAAGGCTCAAAAATTATTTTTTGGATTTTAAAATTTGACACAAAGATCATCAGTCAAGTTATTTTTTGTGGAAATGGTCAAGGTTTTCCTTTACAAACACACCATTCTTTTCATTTTTTCTTGCATTTTTCATTTAGTTTCTTTTTTCTTTTCTTCTCTTTTTCTCTTTTGTGACAACATTTCTTCTTGCAAACTCATATCATTCTTGGATGAATCTCTTCTATTTGATTTTTGAAGCCTTTTGGCATCCCTTGAACTGAGTTTCACTTATGATGATCTTTGTTCTGGTTATTTTGAAAGATAACATTTCTTTTTGGCTCAAAAAGGGTGCAAAGGATTTGCAATTTTGTCTGCTTTGGATAAAGAAACGTGGTCATATATCCCTTTGAATCATGATTACTTTATTTTCAAAAGGGTTAACCCTGAAACAAGATTCAATGAGTCCCGACATATGTCATTTTTTGACTCCATTTTTTATTTTCTTTATTGTCCTTTCTCTTGTCTAGATTGCCCTTGCAGGTTTTCAATCTAGCAGACTTTTATTATTTGATTGCTCCTGGAGATTGGAAATTAACCACTTGGCCAAACTGAGAGAACATGACGTTTCTGCCCCAGTGTGAGACTCTTGTTTTGTCGTTTCAGGTGATGGTGAAAGCTATTGAGGCAGGCCTTTTGTTTTGGGGTTTTAGGATGAGGAAAGGGTAAAGGATTCCAAGCAACATACATGCAAGTGTTTCATTGAAAAATGTCAGCTTTTGCCTCTTCTTAAACTGTGAAATGCAACATTTTTCATGAATTCAAAAATTATATCAGAGAAAACAATTAACTCGGTCCTGTGAACATTTTTTATTCGTTTTTTTTTGCTTTATTCTCGCGACACCCATCAAGACTCCGCCTTAGCGGTGACAAGCGAGAATCTGTGGAACATCCCAAGGTGTCAACAAAAGTATGTGCTCGTTCCCTTTCTTTTTACTTTTACTCAGTGTGACAAAAATGCGTAAACCAAAAGATAAAAAGAGGGAAAATGATACAAACAAGTGTTTTTTTCATTGAATATTGCAGTCAATCAACAGTGTCAATATTTTACATGGGTTCCCTGTCGTTACAGAATCATATTAGGCATAAAATTTCTTAACTGTGTCCGAGTTGACAGGCAGAGGTAACTCTTCCTCATCCATCCTCGTTAGGATTAGTGCTCCTCCTGAAAGGGCCTTTTTCACCACGTAAGGGCCTTCGTAATTTGGGGTCCACTTTCCTCTGTGATCCTTTTGAATTTGCAAGATCTTCCTTATTACCAAATCACTTTCTTGGAACTCCCGAGGGCGAACTTTTCCATCAAATGCTTTCTTCATCCTTCTTTGATATAGTTGCCCATAACTTACTGCTGTTAGCCTTTTCTCATCAATAAGATTAAGTTGATCTTTTCGTGCTTGTATCCATTTCGCTTCTTCAAGTTGAGTTTCCATCAACACTCTCAGAGAAGGGATTTCAACTTCAAAAGGGAGCACCACTTCCATCCCATAGACCAAAGAAAATGGTGTTGTCCCAGTTGATGTCCGAACTGAAGTGTGATATCCATGTAAGCAAAAGGGAGCATCTCGTGCCAATCTTTATAAGTTACGACCATTTTCTGGTTGATCTTCTTTATATTCTTATTAGTTGCCTCAACTGCTCCGTTCATTTTCGGGTGGTAGGTAGAGGAATTGTGGTGTTGAATCTTGAATTCCCCACACAATTTTGACATCATCTTATTATTGAGATTGGTATCATTGTCAATAATAATCCTGCTAGGCAACCCGTTCCGACAAATCAATTCTTTCCTTATGAACTTTGCCACTACTTTTCTCATCACATTTGCGTAGCAAGTGGCATCCACCCACTTGGTAAAGTAATCAATTGCCACTAGGATGAAACGATGTCCGTTTGATGGTTTTGGCTCTATAACCTAGATGACATCTATACCCCACATAGAGAAAGGGCATGGTGCAGTAAAGACACTCAACAATGTTAGCGCAACATTAACTTTGTCTACATACACTTGACATTTGTGGCATTTTCTCACATGTACGCAACAGTCGTTCTCCATGGTCAACCAGAAGTAACTAGCCCTCAATATTTTCTAGCCATAGAATGGTCGTTCATGTGAGCCCGAAAATTCCTTCGTGAACTTCTCTCAAGATCAGTTCTGCTTCTTTAGCATCAACACACCTGAGGAGAACCATGTCATGATTTCTCTTGTATAACACATCCTCACTCAACAGGAAGTTTGCAGCCAACCTTCTTAACATCCGTTTATCATTCTCGGTGGCCGTTTCAAGATATTCACAATCTTTGAGGTATTGCTCGATATCAAAGTACCAAGGTTTGCCATCTGGCTCCAAACATATGACTGGTGATGCTTCCCAGTTAACTAATCTGAAACTGAGACCTGCTAGATATGTCACCTATGGAGATAACAATCGTGGTAGGATTCTTGGAGTTGGTGACATTGGAGGAAATGACAAAGTGATCATCAAAGATGTATTATTAGTAGAAGATTTAAAGCACAGCCTGCTGAGCATCAGTCGACTGTGTGACAAGGAGTGCAAGATCACCTTTGAACCAAATTTTTGCCTCATAACAGATTCAAAATTGACTGAAAATGTCCTAGTAGGTAAAAGGGTAAATAATGTTTATATGCTTAATGTTTCTTGATAACATCTAGCATGAACTGCCTACTCACTAGGAATGATGAATCTTGGTTGTGGCATAGAAGATTAGCTCATATTCATATACATAATCTAAATAGAATTGCATCAAAAGAGCTTGTAGTTGGACTTCCTAAGCTCAAGTTAGAAAGAGATAAACTGTGTGAAGCATGTCAAAAGGGTAAACAAATAAAAAGCACTTCCAAACCCTTAAATGTTATTTCTACTTCTAAACCATTGGAGTTGTTGCACATCGATTTATTCGGTCCATCTAGAACTATGAGCCTAGGAGGGAACTATTATGGTCTTGTTATTGTTGATGACTATTCTAGGTTCACTTGGACATTTTTCATAGCCACCAAGGATGAAACTTACCATGTCTTTAAAAGATTTGTCAAAGTTGTTCATAATGAGAAGGACTGCAGTATTTCATCCATTAAATCTGACAATGAGAGAGAATTTCAGAATGAGAAGTTTGACAGATTCTGCAGTAAACTGGGTATTAAACACAACTTCTCAGCACTGAGAACTCCACAGCAGAATGGACTTGTAGAAAGGAAGAATCGGTCTTTAAAGGAGTTTGCTAGAACAATGCTGAATGAGACTGAATTGCCAAAGTATTTCTGGGCAGATGCAGTGAGCACAGCTTGCTATGTACTGAATCGGGTACTCATCAGGCCAATATTGAAGAAAACACCTCATGAACTGTTTAAAGGAAGAAAGCCCAATGTGTCTCATCTAAAGGTATTTGGTTGTAAGTGTTTTATCTTGAATAATGGTAAGGATAACTTGGGCAAATTTGATTCAAAATCCGATAAGGGTATTTTCCTTGGCTATTCACTTCATGGTCATGCATATAGGGCATTTAATAAAAGAACCATGCTAGTAGAGAAATCCATCCATATTGCATTTGATGAAACTAACCAGAATATGCAAGAAAATCCTAAGACAGGTACAGATGATGAGTTTCCAAACATAACAAGCTGATACTAGTCTGGAAAAAAAATTAGAAGATACCAGTAACCTGCTAGAGGTTCAATTAGATGATCAGGGAGGTCAATCAAATGAATCTGGAGTTGGTACTGGTACAGTTAATTCTGGACTTCCAAGAGAGTGGAGAGTTCCCAGAAATCTGTCCTTAGACAATGTTATTGGACAAGTGCATAAAGGAGTTTCAACCAGGAGTACACTGAATCAATTTTGAGAACATATGGCATTTGTTTCACAAACTGAACCAAAGACTGTAGTGGATGCACTGGAAGACAACAATTGCTTAACTGCCATGCACGAAGAACTGAACCAATTTGCTAGGAATGAGGTCTGGACACTTGTTCCAAGAACCAGTGAGATGAATGTCAGTGGCACTAAGTGGGTGTTCAAGAACAAGTTAGATGAACAAGGTATTATTGTGAGAAACAAAGCTAGACTGGTTGCCAAGGGTTACAATCAGGAAGAAGGAATTGATTATGGGGAAACCTATGCATCAGTAGCAAGACTTGAAGCTGTTAGACTACTCTTAGCATATGCTTGCATGAATGGATTCAAGCTTCACCAAATGGATGTCAAAAGTGCTTTCCTTAATGGGTATATTGATGAAGAAGTTTATG